>Ga0268277_1002498_pt1 | contig 10574 bp, 13 predicted proteins | sample saktaG_5_FD_190132 | JGI IMG/M metagenome (GOLD analysis project Ga0268277, IMG submission 190132) | Saline water microbial communities from Sakinaw Lake, British Columbia, Canada - sak_2010_1_5_50m | ecosystem: Environmental > Aquatic > Non-marine Saline and Alkaline > Saline ...
TGTTAAAATAGGTTATAAAACAGAAATTCAAGAAAAAATCCTTATGATAAAAAATATTCAAGATCTCAATAATCTACAAGGAACTGAAAAATTAGTCCTTGGAAATGTTGGAAAGAAAAAGAAAATAGAAATTGCTAAAAAAGCAAAAGAAATGAAAATAAAAATTTCAAATTTAAATATAAACTCTTTTTTAAAAGATATAGAAAAAACCCAAAAACAAACGGAGAAGAAAAATGAATCTAAGAAATAAAAAAGAATTAGCAGCAAAAACATTTAATGTTGGAAAAGCGAGAATAACTTTTGTAAACTCTTCATTAAAAGACATTGGAGAAGCTATTACTAAAAAAGATTTAAAAGATTTGAAAGAAGAAGGTGCTATCATAATTAAAGACCGAAAAGGAAGAAAAAAGATTACAAAGAAGAAATCTAGAAGATCTACAGGAAATATTAAGAAAAAAGTAAACACTAGAAAAAGAGATTATGTTATTATGACTAGAAAATTAAGAAGGAATCTTGCAGAATTAAAGAAAAAAGGAGAGCTTTCTAGAGAAGAAGTAAAAGAAATGAGAAAAAGAATAAGAAATAAAGACTTTAAAAGCAAAGCTCATTTAAAACAACACATTAAGGAGATAAGCAAATGAAAACCCAAAAGAAAAGAAGACAGCAACATAAAACAGATTACAAAAAAAGATTAAATTTACTTAAAAGTGAAATTCCTAGACTGGTCTTTAGAAAAACAAACAAATATTTTATCTCCCAATATGTTTTAAGTGAAGAAGCAAAAGATAAAGTTAAATTTGGAATTAGTTCTAAAAAATTATTATCTCTTGGTTGGCCTGAAGATTTTAAAGGTAGTTTAAAATCAATTCCTGCAGCATATTTAGTAGGATATTTTATGGGGAAAAAGATTTTAAAAGAAAAATTAAAACAACCAATTGTTGATTTAGGCATGGTTAGATCTCTTCACAAAACAAAGCAATTTGGATTTTTGAAAGGTTTAATTGATTCTGGATTAAAAATAGATTGTAAAAAAGAAGCTTTTCCTGAAGAAGACAGAATAATTGGAAAAAGTATGAAAAAAGATTTTTCAGAGAAATTCAAAGAAATAAAGGAGAAAATAAATTAAAATGAAAGAACTAAAAATTAAAATTTTTGTAAGATTCATTTTAAACAGAAGAAAAACTCAAAATGAATGAAGATATTAAAAAAACAGCAAAAGCATATGGGACAGTGTCTGAAGAAAAAGTTCTTGAAGAAGCTAAAAATATTAAAAAAGTTACAGAAAAAATGGTTAAAGAAAAGATTGTTCAAGAAAAGAAAGAAGAAGCTAAGAAGAAAGTTGCAGAAATAAAAAAAGAAGAAGAAAAAGCTAAAGAAAAGCCTGTAGAAGTAGTAAAAAAAGAAGAAAGGGGAAGAGGAAGATATCCAAAGGCAACTATTGAAGAAATAAGGGAAGCATGGGAACCTAAAACAAAATTAGGTAAAGATGTTAAAGCTGGAAAAATAAAAAATATTGATGACATATTAAATAATAATCAAATAATACTTGAAGAAGGAATTGTGGATTATCTTTTAAATCTTGAATCTGATTTAATTGCGATCGGGCAAGCAAAAGGTAAATTTGGTGGTGGAAAAAGAAGAGCTTGGAGACAAACCCAAAGAAAAACAAAAGAAGGAAATGTTTTAACTTTTTCCAGCATGGCAGTTATTGGAGATCAAAATGGGCATGTGGGAATAGGTGTTGGGAGAGCTTCTGAAACCTTACCTGCTAGAGACAAAGCTCTTAGAAAAGCTAAATTAAATATATTCAAAGTTCAAAGAGCTTGTTCAAGTTTTGATTGCTCTTGCCCAGAACCTCATTCAATACCTTTTGAAGTTATAGGAAAATCTGGAAGTGTTAAGCTAACTTTATTACCTGCACCCCAAGGAACAGGTTTGGTTGTTGCAAATGAATTAAAAAAGATATTAAAACTAGCTGGAATTAAAGATGTTTATAGTAAAACTTCTGGAAAAGTAAGAACAACTTTTAATTTAGCAAAAGCGTGTATTGAAGCTTTAGACAAAACAAATCAAGGAGCTAAAAAATGACTCTAGCAATAATAAGAATACGAGGGCAAGTTGGATTAAAAACAGAAATAGCTGAAACTTTATTTAGACTTAGACTTAGAAGAAAATATATTTGTGTTTTATTAGAACCAACAAAAGAAAATTTAGGGATGATTAAAAAATTAAGAGATTTTGTTGCTTTTGGAGAAATCAATGAAGAAACAAAAAAAGAATTAATAAAATTAAGAGGTAAAAAAGATAAAGAAGGGAATTTAAAACCTTTCTTTAGATTACACCCTCCAAGAAAAGGAATTAATTCAAAGTTTCACTTTCCTAAAGGAGTTTTAGGAGACAATAAAGATAAAATTAACGAACTCATCAGGAGGATGTTATAATGAAACTTAAAAAATCTAAAAAAGCAAAAACAATGCGTGGAAAAGGTATGGGAACACATGGTAGTGGGTCTAGAAAGAATAAAAGAAAATCTGGACATAAAGGTGGAATTGGTATGGCTGGTTCAGGAAAAAGAGCAGATCATAAAAAAACTTTGATATTAAAACTATATGGAAATAATTACTTTGGAAAACAAGGAGTTACAAGTAGGGGAACTGTAAGGGATAAAAGATTAAGAATAAATCTTTTTGATATTCAAAAAAATATTTCAAAATATGGAAAAAAGAATGGAACAGAATGGGAAGTTAATTTAAAAAAATATAAGATTCTTGGAACCGGAGAAATAACAGAAAAGATGACAATTTATTGTTTAGAAGCTTCTAAATCTGCAATTGAAAAAGTTAAAAAATCTGGTGGGAAAATTTTTATTAAAGAAAAAAAGAAAATTGAAACTCCCTTAGTAGAGCATCACAAAAAAAAGTCTCTGAAATAAATTTCAGGACTCGTCCTTAAAACAAGCACGAAAGAAAGTGAAAGAATAACCAACAAGCTTTAAAAACAATATTCTCGATAAATAAATATGGACTTTAAAAAAGTATTTGCACTAATTCCTGAAGTAAAAAAACCTTCAGAAAAGAAAATTAGTTTTAATGTTAAATTAAAATGGACATTAATAGTTCTTGGTGCATTTTTTATTTTAGCTAATGTTCCTTTATTTGCACTTTCATCTGCAGCATTAGAAAGATTTGAATATCTTGCAATTATACTTGGAACTGATTTTGGTTCAATAATTTCATTAGGTATTGGTCCGATAGTAATGGCCTCGATTATATTGCAGTTATTAACTGGAGCAGGAATAATTAGAATTGATTTAAACACTGTTGATGGAAAGAAGTTTTTCCAAGGATTGCAAAAAATCTTAGTATTTTTCTTTATTATATTTGAATCACTAGTTTATGTTTTAATGAATGGTCTTGAAGCTATGCCAGGGCAAACAGGAATTGTTATATTTCAATTAATTTTAGGGGGATTGGCAATATATTATATGAATGAAGTTTCTGAGAAATGGGGATTTGGATCTGGTGTTAGTTTATTTATTGGGGCAGGTGTTTCATGGAGATTAATTGCAAGTGCATTTCAATTTATAAATGCTCAAGGAAAAAGTTGTCTTATGGATTTTGCAGGCACTCCTTGTTCAGGAAAAGTCTTGGTTTTAATTCAATCAATTGTTAGTAATCAAAGAGACCCAACAGAATTTCTAGCTGCTGCAGCTGCAATTGTAGCTACTGTTGCAATATTCTTACTTGTTGTTTGGGCCCAATCATTAAAAGTTGAAATTCCTTTATCATATGGAAGAATAAGGGGATATGGTACTAAATGGCCATTATCTTTCTTTTATGCTTCTGTTATACCTGTTATATTTGCAGCAGCACTTGTTGCTAATATTCAATTATTTGGAGGTTTGCTTGAAAATTGGCTAGGACATGCAACATTCTTAGGACATTTTGTTAATGGTCAAGCAGTATCTGGATTAGCCTTTTGGTTAGGATCAACACATATTTTAGATTTAACTATTCGTGGAGGATTTTTACCAATTTATTTATTACAAGGTTTAACACACATTATCTTCTTTATAATACTTTGTGCAATATTCTCTGTGTTTTGGGTAAAAACATCTGGAATGGATGCAAGAAATCAAGCTCAAAAGATAAGTGCTTCTGGACTTCAAATAGCTGGATTTAGACAAGATAATAGGATCTTGGAAAATGTTTTAGAAAGATATATTATGCCTTTAACTGTTATGGGTGGAGCTGCTATTGGACTCTTAGCTGCTTTAACAGACCTTTTAGGAGCATTAGTATCAGGAACTGCAATATTGCTTGTAATTATGATTATGTATCAATTTTACCAAAGTATTGCTCAGCAACATATGGAGGACATGAACCCTGCATTAAGAAAATTCATGGGTAAAATATAATATGGAAAATAAAGAAGGAAAATCAGGTTTTAAAATGATAATAATTGTTATGGTTATCTCATTAGCAATTGCTGGTTTATGGGACAGAGTTGCTTTTATTAAAAATGCTATTCATTTTGTTTTAAATCCTACTGCTGGATTTTTGTTAGATTGGCATTTGACAATAGGCATGTTGATTGTAGTGTTCATAATCACACTCCTAACAACTCTTGTTCAAAAATATGCAACTGACCAAAAGACATTAAAAGAATTGAAAAAAGAACAAAAAGAAGTTCAAAAACAAATGAAAGAATTTAGACATCACCCTCAAAAAATGAAAGAGCTTCAAACAAAACAAATGAGTTTTATTCCAAAGCAATTTAAATTAAGTATGAGATCTATTGTCTATACTGGTGTGCCTTTAATTTTGTTTTTTAGATGGTTTGATGATTATTTTAGTGTTTTAGCTACAGTCACAGGGGAGCCAGTTAGATTTTTGGGCTTTATGGGGTGGTTTATATTTTATTTAGTTGCATCAATTGTATTTAGTTCTATATTTAAAAAAATTCTAAAGGTTGTTTAGAAAATCTTAAAAACCCTTTATTTCTAAGCATAATATGGAAGAAAAAACAAGAAGTCTTTTCATACATCCCAATAAGGAGGAATTTTATTAAAATGGATGAAAATAATTTACAGATGCAGTTTCAAATATTTGAACAACAGATAATGCAAATACAACAACAATTGCAAGCAATAGATCAAGCAATATCTGAGATTACGCTTTTAGAAGATGGTTTAAATGATTTAATTGGGAAAAAAGATTTAGAAATGCTTTCTTCATTAGGTAAAGGAATATTTGCAAAAACAAAACTAATTTCAGAAGAACTTCTTGTGGATGTGGGAGATAAAAACTTTGTAACAAAATCAATACCTGCAACTCAAGAACTTATAAAAGAACAATTAGGAAAATTAGAAATAGTAAAAGAAGAATTAGAAAATGAATTAGAAAACATTAATTCAGAAATAACTCGAGTCATGTTAGAACATCATCAAAAATCAAAATCAACTTGTGCTTGTGATTCAAATGAATGTTCTGATTGCGGTGATGATTGCGAATGTGAAAAAGATTAATCACTCATTGCTTTTTTTTATGATATAAATCAAAGATAGCAATAATATTTCCTTCTTTATTATAAATATAAGACAATCTAAAAGGCTTAATATAAAGTTGCCTTGTCCCTTTCCTAGAATATTTCATTGGTTTTCCTACTTCTGGATTTTCAGATATTTTTTTAATTTGTTTCATTATCTTTACTCTAAGCAAATTATCTTTTATTTTAGAAAAAATCTCTTTAAATTTTTCATCAAATCTTATTTCTACCATTTAGACATTTCTTCAAAAAGATTTTCAAAATTAACTTTAATAAATTTTCCAGATTCAATTCTCTTTATTGATTCTTCTGTTCTTCTTGCAAATTCCAAATCCTCTTTAAAAATTTCGTCTAAATCTGTTGCTTTTTTTAAGATTAAGCTCCCTTTTTTTTGGATAATTAATAATTTATCTCCTTCATTTAAATTTCTCCTCATATCTTGTGGAATAACAATTTGTCCTTTAGAACTCACTTTGGTTATGCCTATATTTCCCATAGTAAGACTAATCTTACTTACTCTTTAAATGTTTCTAACTAACTTTCTTTAAGAATTTATCATAACTTAATAAACCATATTCTGTAACTATTCCAGAAATATATTTTTTAGGAACAAATTCAAAAGCAGGATTTTTTATTTTTATTTTTTTTGGAGCTTTATCCCAAACTTCATTTAATTTCCTATTCTCAATTGGAATTTTATGTTTTGAAAATTTCCATGAATCTGCAATAACATAAAAAGGAATTTTATGTTTTTTAGCTAAAATTGCTAAAACTTCACTTCCGATTTTATTTATAATTCCTTCTTTAACTAATGCATCTGCTCCTGTGAATATTTTAGATACTTTTTTTGTTCCAAGCTCTTTTGAAAGAGCAACATTCATTGCAGAATCTATAAACATTGTAACTTTAATTTTTGCTTTTTTCAAATCTTTTGCTGTTTTTCTTCCTTGAAATAAAGGCCTGGTCTCAGTATTGTAAACTTCAAAAATCTTTTTTTGTTTTTTGGAATAGATTAAAGCTTTAACAACATTTGTTGAATGACAATGTGTAAAAACTACATTGTTTGCTTTAATTAATTTTAAAACAATTTCATTTATTTCTTGTTGAGCTGTTTCAAAGTGTTCTTTAATTTGCTTTAAAGGAATTTTTTTTTCTGCTAATTCTAAAACATTTTGCATCATAGGTTCTGTTGGACGAGTCTCTATTAATTTATTTTTTATTTTTTTAGAAGGTTCTAAAGAATATGCTTTTAATGCTGCTTTTGCAATATTTTTTGCCCCTTGAATTTTAATTTCTTTTATATTTTTAATTATCTTTTCGATTCTTCTTTGATTATTCATAAAATAAGAAATCTAAGAAAGTTTAAAAATTCTCTTTTTCTAACAATATCATGTTAGAGTCTCTTATTAATCCGAAGAGAGCAGAAAGAGGTCCTTGGAAAATGCTTTTAATAGGCATTTTATATGGTTCGCTATCAATCTTGTTAGTTAAACTCTTTTTTTCTTCAGATGCAGTTTTAAGTAAATTTTCTGGGCTCATGGTTGTAACCTTTTGCGTGATGTTCTCCCTACCTTTTATGTATTATATTATTAAAAGAGAAGAAAAACAAGATGAGGAAATTGAAGGTCTTTTACATGTATGGAAAGCTCATCGAAAAGCAATATTTGCTTTAATATGGTTATTTCTTGGATTTGTAATTGCATTTTCATTTTGGCATATTGTCTTAAAAGATCCAAATATGTTAAATGCTCAAATAGAAACATATTGTATGATTAATAGTCCTTCTGATATTGAATCTTGCTTTAAACAATATTCTATAGGTGGGGCCTCTAGTGACATTACAGGAGCATATATTTCAAAAGTAGGTAGATTTTTTTCAATTTTAGAAAATAATATTTACGTCATGATATTTACCTTAATATTCTCCTTGATCTTTGGGGCAGGAGCCATATTTGTTTTAGCTTGGAATGCTTCTGTTATTGCTGGAGCCATAGGCATTTTCACTCAATATAAACTAATAGAAATTCCCTTGGGATTATCCAGATACATGATTCATGGTCTTCCTGAAATAGCAGCATATTTTATAACTGCGCTAGCTGGAGGAATACTTGGAATTGGATTTATACGTAATGGGATTAAAAGTAAAAAGTTTGTTCGAGTTCTAGAAAATGTTGTGATATTAATATTTGTATCTTTGATTATCTTGGTTCTTGCAGGGCTTATTGAGGTATACTTCACCCCTCTACTATTTAGTTGAGTTTAATTAAATTTAAAAACAAAGATTTATTTGAAAAACCATGGATCCTTTATTAATTACAGTTATGTTGATTAGTTTTTTAACAACATTAATAATAATTCCAAAATGGATAAGAAGGGCGCATGCTGAAGGACTTACTGGAAGAGATATGCATAAATTAGATAAAAGAGAAGTTGCAGAAGCAGGAGGAATCGGAATTCTTGGGGGATTTATTATTGGGGTGTTCTTGTATCTTGCATTAAATACTTTTTATTTTCATGATCAATCAAAAATATTAGAAATCCTTGGATTGCTTGGAGTTTTATTTTTTGCTTCTTTAGTGGGGGTTGTTGATGATCTTTTAGGGTGGAAAAGAGGATTAAATAAAAAAATTAGAATCCTTATGATTTTATTTGCTGCTGTTCCATTAATGGTTTTAAATGTTGGAGAATCAACTATGCTGGGAATACATTTTGGTATTTTCTATCCTCTTCTTTTAATTCCACTAGGGGTTGTTGGAGCAACAACTACATTTAATTTTTTAGCAGGATATAATGGCTTAGAAACTGGCCAGGGGATAATTATTTTGGCGGGGTTGACTGTGGCAACATTTTTAACTGGAAATCCTTGGTTAAGCATTGTTGCCCTATGTATGATTGCTTCTTTGGCTGCATTTTATACTTTTAATAAATACCCTGCAAAAATCTTTCCAGGAGATATGATGACATATGCTGTTGGAGCATTAATTGCTTGTATTGCTATTCTGGGAAGTATTGAAAAAATTGCAATTTTCTTTTTTATCCCATATTTTTTAGAAACTCTTCTTAAATTAAGAGGAAAATTGAAAAAAGAAAGTTTTGCTAAAGTAAAAAAAGATGGTAGTTTGGAACTTCCCTATGATAAGATTTATGGATTAGAGCATTTGGCAATATGGGTGTTAAAAAAACTTAAACCGAATAAAAAAGTTTATGAGAGAGATGTTTCATTAATAATCCATGCATTTACTATCTTAGTTATCTTAATTGGATTTCTTATTTTCTTTTAATTAAATAGATTTTTAAAAGAGATTTTCGTCTTTAAACTTAATGGATAAAAAGGATTTAAAACAGATATTTGAAGTTACAAAAAATGTTTTATCTAATAAAAAAATACAAACTTTAATTGTTATTTTATTACTTATCACAATAATTGCTGTGGGGATTACAATCCGTCTTCAAAATCTCCCGCTACTAAAAGATTCTGCAACAGGAGAAGATATTCCTTTAGCTCTAGACCCATTTTATTTCCTTAGGGTTGCTGAAACAATTAATGAATACAGGGGAAATCTTCCAGAATATGATGAAATGAGATATTCTGTTTTAAATGTTCCTTGGGTAACTGAGATTACTCCAAAAGCAACATTATTTTGGTATAAGATAATTAAAATATTTCATAAAGATGTAAGTATTGCACGTGCACATAATCTTAATCCTGTTTTGTTTTTTGCATTGGGAATTCTGGTTTTCTTCTTTTTAATTTTAGTTTTAACAAAATCAAAATGGATAGCTATTATTAGTTCTGGTTTATTAACAATTATTCCACCTTATTTATATCGTACTTTGACTGGCTTTGCAGATCATGAATCTATTGGTATGTTTGCTTTCTTTTTATCTATGCTTGGTTTTTCCTTAGCAATGGTCTATTTGGAAAAAGGAAAGAAAAATAATTTAATTAAAGCTTTTTTATTTGGTGCTCTTGTTGGTTTTTTAAGTATATTCAGCCTTGTTTCTTGGGGAGGAATTGCTAAGTTTGGTTTAATAATATTTGCAGTAAGTTTTTTATTAATATGGATTATTAATTCTAGAAAAGAAAAATTTAAGATGAAAGAACATCTTTTATTTTATGTTTCTTGGCTTGTATTTTGTGTTTTATTTGCTATGGTTTTTGGAAATTCTGCAATTGGGTTTATTAAAGGATCTTTCCTGGGATATCTGGGAGTTGTTGTTCCTTTTGTTCTTTTATTTATTTTAATTGATTCAATATTGATTAAATATAGAAAAAAAATATCAAAGATAGAATTTTTAAAGAAGTACCAAATATTAAGTAGTTTTATTGTTACGATAATTCTTTCAATAATATTATATCAAATATTTATTGGAAATTTATTTCATTTAATTTCATCTCTTTGGGGAAGTATTTTTCATCCATTTGGAACAGGTAGGGTTGGTTTAACAATTGCAGAAAATAAACAACCATATTTGGATGAGTGGTGGGGTCAAATAGGAAAAATAATCTTTTGGATGTTTTATGTTGGAAGTGCTCTTCTTGGAATAAGGCTTTCTAGATATTTTAAACAAAATAAAAATAAAATAATTTTTTCTATATCTTGGATAATTTTAATATCAGGAATATTATTTAGTAGAATTTCTTCATCTTCATTATTAAATGGAGAAAATTTTATTAGTCAATTTGTTTATATTGTTAGTGTTTTAATATTCTTAATCGCATGTATTTGGATTTACCTTAAGGAAAAAGATCTAAAGATAGATAGAAACCTCATAATTGTTGCTGTTTGGCTCGTATTAATGCTTGCTGCTGCAAGGGGAGCAATAAGATTATTCTTTGCAATTGTTCCATTTGCTTGTTTTATGGCATCATATACAATTGTAAAAATATTTAATTTTGCTAAAAAAAGTAAAGATGATTTTACTAAGATAATACTTTTCCTAATATTTATTTTAGCGATTATTGGATTAATTTTCTCTACAGTAGGATTTGTTAAATCAATAACATATCAAGCAAAATATACTGG
>Ga0268277_1002505_pt1 | contig 10562 bp, 11 predicted proteins | sample saktaG_5_FD_190132 | JGI IMG/M metagenome (GOLD analysis project Ga0268277, IMG submission 190132) | Saline water microbial communities from Sakinaw Lake, British Columbia, Canada - sak_2010_1_5_50m | ecosystem: Environmental > Aquatic > Non-marine Saline and Alkaline > Saline ...
ATGATATAGCTTAACTATAAAAAAGCTAACAAGTATTTGATATTTTAAAGGAGGGTAACTGATATGGAAAAGATTTTATACATAGACTGCTTTTCAGGAATAAGCGGGGATATGATGGTTGGTGCGTTGATTGATTTAGGACTGGAACTTTCCTATTTAAAAAATGAGCTAAAAAACTTAAATCTTAATGGGTATAGTATTAATTGCAGTGAAATTAAGATTGGATCAATTAAGGCAAAAAAGTTTAATGTAAAAGTAAATCTACCTCAGCCACACAGGAATTATGGAGACATTAAAAAAATAATCAGTAAAAGCAGTTTGGATGCTGATGTTAAAAAAATTTCTTTAGGTGTTTTCGGATTGATTGCAGAAGCAGAAGCTAAAGTTCATGGCATTGATATAGATAAGATACATTTCCACGAAGTTGGGGCGGTTGATTCTATTATTGACATAGTATCTGCATCAATAGGTATTTCAAAGCTAGGTTTAGATTTAATCTATTGCCAGAGTATTCCATTGGGGAAAGGAATGGCAAGTACAATGCATGGAAATATCCCTATTCCTGCGCCTGCAGCATTGGAGATTCTAAAAGGAGTGCCAGTTTATGGCGGTAATTTTAATTTTGAGGTAACAACGCCAACAGGAGCAGCAATTTTAAAATTTTTTGTGACTAATTTTAGCAGTATTCCTTTAATGAGAATTGAAAGAGTAGGAAGGGGAGCAGGAAGTAGAAAAAATAAGGATTGCCCGAATATACTGAGGTTAATGAAAGGCAGTCTTGAGAAGGAATTAACATCTTACGAGAATGATCTAATTTTAATTTCAACTAATATAGATGATAGTTCCCCAGAAATTTTAGGTTATCTGCTGGAGAGACTACTGGAGAAAAAAGCTCTGGATGCCTGGGTAGAGCCTATATATATGAAAAAGAACAGACCTGCTTTTAAATTATGTGTAATATGCAGCCTTCAACTGGAAAGAGAAATACTAGATATTATATTTAATGAGACATCTACACTTGGAGTAAGAGTAGAAAAAATAAAAAGATATTGTACCGATAGAAAGATAAAAACAGTTAAACTGCCTTATGGTGAAGTTAAAGTAAAAATAGGTATATATCAGGGAAGAGAGATTACTTTTTCTCCTGAATTTGAATCCTGTGTTAAACTGGCAAGAAAAATAAAGAAACCATTAAAGGAAATCTATCGGGATGCCATCTTCTTTCTATCTAAGAAATAATATCTGAGTATTTCCTGAATAATTGCTACTGTTGGAACTGCTATCAGTAAACCAATTATACCAAATACTGCTCCTGCTGCGACAAGTGAGAAGATTATTATACCTGGATTAACTCCAACCTGATACTTCATTATATTTGGTGATATTAAGTAATTATCCAGTTGTTGAACACCTATGAATAATAAAATAACTAAAACTGCTTTCAGAGGTGATATAAAAAAAGCTGTTAATGCAGCTGGTATTGCACCAATAACAGGGCCCAAAAATGGGATTAAATTAAATATACCTGCGATAAATCCTAAAAGAACAGCAAAATCAACCCTTAAAATTAGAAGCACTATTGTACATAACAAACCTACGATAATTGATACGAGTATCTGGCCTCTTATATATCTGCCTGCAACTTTGTTTATTCTATTAAGAATAGCGTTTGTATGAGATCTTAATCTGAAAGGAAGAGCTTTAGTAAATGTAGCTCTTATCTTGTCAGTATCTTTTAATATATAAATACCCAGGAGGGGACCTATTATAAAAGTAATAACAATATTAATTATTGACCTTGTAAAAGTTCCTGCACTCTGGAATAAATTAATATTTTGTATATTAATACTATTAACTAAGTATTGGGTTATAGTATTTGTATCTTTGGGGATAACTTCCTTACCAATAAGATTTTCAATGTGCCCTATGAGGACACTTTTTTGCAAGAAAGTATCAATTTTATTAGTAACATTTTCAAGGTATAGAGGCAAACTATTTATAAATATTTTTAGCTGGTCAATCATTAGTGGAATTATTAGAAAAAATATTATACCTATTACAGCTGTAAAAATTATATAGGACAATGTAACTGCAAAAATTTTTCTCATCTTTCTTTGAAATAAAAATACAAGCGGGGTTAAAAGATATGCAATTCCTGCTGCAATAATAAGTGGAATTATTGCAATTCTGATTTGGTAAAGAATGTAGAAAAAAAGTACAACAATTATTATTAGACCAATAATAGACCAGCAAAAAATTCCAATATTTTTAATAGTCTCAATTTTTTTTAAAGGTTTTTTTACTCTCATCAAAATTTATAATAATTTTTTTAAATTATATAAGTAATTTTGATTTATAACAATAATTTCTAATAACTTATAAGTACATTACAATTGAAGAAGGATTACAATTGTGATAAAGTTTTAAAGCAAAATTAAAAAGTAATAAAGAAGTTAATGCCTGAAGAATCAATTAATTTATACATAAGCAATATTTCAAGCCTGATTTTATTTATAGCTGTGGTTGTATTTATCTTTTTAGTATTATTTTTAATATCAAAGGTTAATATTTTTAGAAGCAGGAAAAAGAATATTGAAACTTCAGAGCTTTATAGAATAGAGGACGAGGGTAAAAAACCAAACAATATTTCTGGCCTGCTTTTTTTAAAAAAAGATATATATGTAAAGAAAAATATTTTTATTTTTGGGCTTGTATTTATTTTTAGTATTTTTTTTGTTTTACTCATTGCTTTAATTTTAAGTTTTGCCACACAGATTCAACTTGGCATAAATTTATTTGTAATACTTGGTCTACTGTTCTTATTACTTGTAATCTCTATATATATAATTAAATCTAAAATAATTAATTAATAATTAAGGCGGTAAATGAGCTCTTTAGTTAAAAGAAATTTAAGCTTACTGGTAGTTGGGTTTGGCTGCTGCAAGCAGGAAATATTTTCAACAGATGGTCCGCTTTATGATATTCAAAGGTTTGGAATAAATTTTGTAAATGTCCCGGAGGATGCAGATATATTAGTTATTCAGGGATTTTTTAATGAAATTGGAGAGGAAAGATTAATTAATTTATATAATAGAATGCATAATCCAAAATGGGCGATTGCAGTAGGTAAGTGCGTGGTAACCAATAATTTATTTTGCAGGGAGTATAGATTATTGGATAGACTAAGAGGTAAAATTCATATTGATGTTTTTGTTCCAGGATGTCCTCCAAGACCGGAGGCTTTTATATATTCCGTATTGAGATTGTTGGATAAAGATCAGCGAGAAGAGGTTTAATATTTGTAATGGCAAAAGAGAATTATAATAGCATTTATTCATCTCACAGGTATGTATTTATTGAGAGATTTGAAAAAAATTTAGAGTATTATCTAAAGGACCAGATAAAAAGAATATATAAATTGAAACAGGAAATACTTTGTATTGTATATAAGGATAACTTATATGATGTGTTAAAGGAATTAAAAAATAATAGTGAATTTAACATACAGAGTTTAAAAGATATATCCAGGTATAAGAGTGGTGATAAAGTTTATGTTCTTATTAGTTTGTATTCGGCTGTAAGTAACTTCTCAATTTTACTAAAGGTAAGTATATCCCCACAGGATTTAGAGGATGAATATGATGAGATTGTAAAATTGACCGCTGATTTTTACCGTGCTGCAGGCTTTTACAGGGACAGAACTGATCTAAAATTAAAATATTCAGATGCAACTGTATTTAGCCAGAATTTAGATGGCATGGATTGCTTTGATATATATCTTTCTACCTGTGAGGATAAAATTAAGAATGCTTATATAGATACTGGTATTTGCAGGACAGTTTCTGATAATTTTTACCATGATTTAAATATTATAAGCGTGATTCCCTATATTAGCAGGTTTGATTACAGAGCTGGAATATTCCCAGAACTTGCTCTTTGTACGAGCTTTGAAGATTTAATGCAAATGAAGATTCCAAGAAGATCTCAATATATAAGGATGCTCCTTTGTGAATTATATAGAATTTCAAATCATATTTATTTTATTGTAAATATTAGTAAAGTTTTAGGCTGTGATGTAATTTATAATCTGGCTCTTACAGAGAAAGAGAGAGCTTTAAGGATAATAGAATTCATAACAGGTTCTAGAATTGTACCTAACTTTATAAGGGTAGGCGGGGTAAGGAAAAATATTAGTGAGGAAGATACAAATATTGTAATAAGCAATTTACCGGTGCTGTATAAAAATATTGTAAAAATAGAAAAAATGCTTTTGGGCAATACTGTTATTGCCGGGAAGTTAAAGGATATTGGTGTTATTAACAGGGAGAGTGCTCTGGAATTTGGACTGACTGGCCCAAATTTAAGAGCATCAGGTGTTAGGTATGATTTACGTAAAAATAGGAATCTACTTATGTATAAAAAATTTTCCTTTATAACTCCAATAGGAAAATTTGGGGATTGCTTGAGCAGGGTGTTTATTAGATTCCAGGAAATATATCAGTCTATTAGTATAATAAGGCAGATATTAGGTGAAATGCCAGAGGATTCTTTTAAGAGAATAATTAGTATGCCGAGTTTTGAATTTCCATTTTCAGCTATGACTTCGAGCATCGAGTGCCCTCACGGAGATTTTAAAGTTTTTATAGAAGTTAAGGAAAATAAATTGCTCTCATTAGTAATAATGGGCCCTTCCAAGAATAGCCTTTTCTTAAGTGAAGAGGTGCTTAGGGATAATAAATTAGAAGATCTGAATTTAATTTTAGCAAGCCTGGATATAAGTTCCGGGGAGATTATGCATTCCTGATGGAGATAAAATGGTTAATACTTTAAAAGAAATAGCTTATTTATGTTTAATTTTTGGAATAAATTTATATATATGCTCCTATCTGAATAATAAATTAATCGCAAGGATAGAACTTAGAAGGGGATATGTAACTCCAAGGATCAGGGGTTTTACCTATCCGGTTTCAAAATTATTTAAGTATCTATCTAAGGATTATAAATTAAATATCTGGGAGTTTTTCATTTTTTTATTTTCCTTTTTAATATGGAGCATTATTCCTATTACCGCAACTTTAGTTATAGTAGATATAGATTTTAGTTTAATAGCAGCTGCATTTTTCTATATCATGTTGCTACTGCTAAATTTTATCTGTGCTAGCAGAACCTCATATAATTTCATATTCAGCCAGGTTGCCAAAAAGGTTGGAGTATTGTTGACTTTTGTTATTCCGGTTTTAATTAATATTGTAAGTGTGATTCTTATTAATAAGACTTTAAGTTTAAAAGCAATTGTTAATTTTCAATACCACTTTTGGAATATAGTTTACCAACCACTAGGTTTTTTAATATTTTTTATTTCCATATTATTGCAATTGAAATTGATGGGTATCAGCAAAAGAAATACTTTTTTGTTTACTGAAAATATTGATAAGGAAGGCAGGGGAATGGGAAGGGCTATCAGCAGGTTTTCAAGTTATATGATTTTATTTTTTCTTATAGTCATTCTTATTATTCTTTATATTGGAGGTTGGCAAAATATATATTTTATTAGAGGGGAAATTATTTTTGCTTTAAAATTTTATGTTATTTTTATAGTATTGCTACTATTAGATAAGGCAACCCCGGGACTGGATAGCTATAAGTATTTAATTGGCATTAATTGGAGATTTCTTGTCCCAATTTCGATTGTAAATTTAATATTAACAATAGCTTTTTTAGTACTTAGAAATATATATAGTTTTATTTGAGTAGTTAATTATTAATTTTAAAGGTATTAATGTTAAGAATTATTAAGAATTTTTTTATAAACTTAGGTAATTTATTTAAAAAGCCAAGAACGGTTGTCTATCCTAAGGAAAAAATAATTATACCTGAAAACAGCAGGGGGCTTTTACATCTGAAATTAGACCTTGACACCCTTGAAATTATTTGTAATGGATGCGGACTATGTGAAAAAGTTTGTCCTGAGAATTGTATAAATATTAAAAAAAGCCTAGATGATAAGGGGAGAGTATTTTTAGAAGAATTTTATATAGATTTAAATAAGTGTATCTTTTGCGGCAGCTGTGTGGAGTTTTGTAAGATTGGTGCAATTGAGATGACATACCGGTATCAGCTTGCAGAGTACAAGAGGCGGAATCTAAAGTTTGAGAAAATGGATTTAATAAAGCAGAGAGATTATACAGTAAGAGATTTCTGGTTTAAGTGATTGGTTATGATGCAAAATCAATTAATAATAACAATAATATATTATATTAGTATAGCAGCAATAATTATATTTACATTGCTCTCATTACTGCTTGCAGATAAAAAGAAGAAGCTGCTTTATTTTTCTTTGACATTATTATTTTGGGGTATATTAAACCTTGTTTTACTTTCAGGAGTTTTATTTTTCTTAATTTATATTGTAATAATAATTTTTTATATTTTATTTTATATGTATTTTTGTTATGAGGAGTTTTATAGATGTGATGAAATATCTACAGGAGAAAAAGAATTATGCAATAAAAAAGTAATTAGGAAAAAGCTGATTAATAAAAGTTTAAGTCTTGTCTTGCCAATATTTATTTGTGGAGGAATTGGTTATCTATTTTATAGTTACACTTTAAAATTTTTTAGAGAATATAATGAAAGTGGCAATATTCAAATAATGAATTTTTCTATTTTTTTGGAAGAACTTTATTCAAACTGCATGATACCTGTTATTTTATTAATATCAGTTTTATTTATTTCTGTTTTATGGTTTATTATTGTTATTGGTAAAAATAAGAAGGAATAAAAATTGAGTTTACAATTTACAATTTATTTTAGCTTTTTACTGTTTTTATTGGGTCTATTTGGGGTACTGTACTTTAAGAATTACATGTCTCACTTATTATCGCTGCAGCTTATCATTATTTCAGGTGGAATTAATTTCCTTGGTTTTTCAAAATTTATATATCAGGAGACAATTTGGGATAAAATATTTATTTTTATGGGAATTATTTCAATTTATTTACTGATTTTTTTAATACTATTTTATGGTTATTCAAGGATTAATGATGTATATAAAGAAATTGAATTGGGAGATTATAGATTATTTAAAATAGATAAAAGTGACTGGTGGGGAGATGACTGTTTGTAATATGGATTTAATTTTTTCTGTTGACAAAATAAGCCCAATCTATAGTGTAGCAATATTGGGTTTTGCTATATTTATATCCATTTTTTTTGGACTTTCTAAAAGAAAAGGCATAAAAATATTTATTATTAGCCTTTTTGCTCTTTCAATATTATCTGCAATAATTATGAATTTTTACGTATTTAAAATAACTGTAGTCTATTCAAATTCACTTTTTAATTTTGGTTTGCTTGAGATGATTGAAATAGGTGTTTTTCTGTTTGGCGCATTAAATATATTATTGTTTATTTCAATATCAAATATTGAAAGTAGTCATTTTGTAAAGATTTTAATGCTTTTCTTATTCTCGGTTTGCTGCATTATTTTTTTAATAATCTCAAGAAATTTCATAGTAATTTTTTTAAGTCTTTGTCTTTCTACAATAAGTGTTTTTCAACTGATATCAAGCTTAAATAATAATATAATTTCTGCCAGACGTTATATTTTAAAGTTCTTTTTAAGATCATCTTTATCAGTAATTTTAGTTTTTTTTGGGTTTTCATTAATATATGGGGCAACTGATTTTAAAAACTTTATGCAGATTTTTGAATCTGATGCAATTAGTAACCCATTGATTGCGGCAGGGGTATTAATTTTTGGAATTGCTGTATATCTTTTTTTATTTATTTTCCCATTTCAAGGTCCCTATTTAAAACTAGCACGCAGATGTGAAAATTCATCTCTGCCTGTTATATGGTTTTTGTATTTTCCGATAGGTATTTTCTTATTTCTAAAATTAGATAATATAATTTTTTATTTTTTAGGCAGTAATGGCAGCCATATGTCAATATTATTTATAATACTGGCTTTTGGCTGCATATTGGGAGGAAATATTGGTGCTGTTAAGACAACAAGCTTAAGAAGAATATTATCATTTATCTTTTTAGTTTTTATTGGTCTTATATTATTAAATTATGCCATGTGCTCAACAGGTCTTATTGGCAGGGATAGAGTTGATTGGTTAAATACAATAAATTTGATTTTACTGTTGCTAAGTTTTTTACCAATTTATAGTGTTTTAATCACTATAGAAAAGAAGTTTAAAACTGATTCCTTAAGTAATATAAAAGGTTTTGCCAGGACTAATAAATATTTTGGAGTGAATATATTTATAATTATTTTATCTTTATGTGGATTTATAGGAACAATAGGGTTTTTGAGTAGATTTTATTATTTAGAGCCGTTTATCTCATACGCAGCTGGCAGTAAAGCTATAAAATTAGGCCTGGCTAATATATTTATTTTAATTTCATTAACAGTTGCTTTTATATTTTTAGTAGTCAATATGTTAAGGATCATTATTTTATTGTTTAAAAGCAGCCAGGGCAAATATTTAAGTGAGGATAAAAGCTATACTGGTAGAAATGAAAGCCGCATTACTTTCCCCAGATTTTATTATATCTATATTACATTTTTTACTCTGATTATAGTAATTTCAGGAATAATAGGGTTACTTGAGATATTGAATATAGATATAGGATTTTTAAACTTCCAGATAACTGATTTTAATTTGTCAGAATAAATTTATATAAATATAAATTATGGAAGCTTACAAGAAGAGATTTAATATAAAACATTTCATCATAATAATTATAATACTAACGATAGTACTTGCGGCTGTAATAAGCATAAGTCATTTTTCTTTCAAAAAAGAGTATGAGCCGCCTACTGCTCTTGAAAATGATCTTCCAAGATTCAGGGTAGTAGATTTAGACAATGTTGGTATAACCAGCGATATGGACAATGATGGGATAAATGATCAAAAGGATATTTTGATGGGGACAAAGAGGCAGCTTGAAATTGGAGCTAAAAATATTTTTTTGGAAGGACCAGATGAGCCAAATTATTATGACGGCGGGGACCCGCCAGAAAACTTAGCTCTGTGTACCGATATAATAGCCAGAGCATTTAAAGATGCAGGTTTTAGTATAAGAGATTTAGTAGATAATGATATAGCTAATAATTTTAGCGAATATCCGCTAAAAGAGATATGGAACCAAACAGTAACAGATTCTAATATAGATTATAGAAGAATACAGAATTTGGAGATTTTTTTTAGAAGGAATTCACAGATTCTTGTAACTGTTTTTAATCCTGCAGATATTGATAATTTAAACAAGTGGCTTCCGGGGGATATAGTATTTTTTGATATGGATGGTGATAGTTATAGTGATAATGTTGGAATTTTATCTGATGTTACAACAAAGGACGGAGCTCCTAAAGTAATTTATAACTATATTAATCCTGGCTATACTTATGAGGAGAATATCTTAGGGAAGGAAAAAATTATTGGCCACTATAGATATCCATAGTTATTGGCATACAAAATTTTGATTTTTATTTTTGCAAATATTTAATAAAATAATAACAAGTATAGAAGTTAGATTATTGTAGAGATAATTAAGTAATTGAAAAAAAATTGGTAAAATAACTCTGTGGTACAAAATATAGTTTTATTTATAGTAATTATTCATAATAATAAAAGCGAGAAATTAGAAAATGAATAATAGGAATATTTGCAGAAATAGTCATAATTGTAGAGTGTTTTTCTCTAGGCTGCTCATAGTATTAGCAATAATACTGGTTGTCTTTCCCATGATTCAATTAGCTGCACCTAGTAGCATCAATGCTGTTACTCTTGAAGAGTTGAAAAATGAAGTCGGGAAGCTTAGCGCAGAAGAAGAGAATCTAGTTGAAGAGATTATAAATACTGAAAATTTAATAGTATTTTTAAAATGTGAAATTGAAACACTGGATGAAAAGATAATTGTCTTAGAGTCAGAGGTGAAGGAATTATATGAGGAAATATTTGATTTGCAGGATAGTATGGATAAAAAGAAAGAGTTGTTGATTAAGAGGATAGTTTATACATACAAATATGGAAATGATAATATAGCAAGGCTTATTATCAGTGCAGGGGATATAAACAAGGTTGTAAATAGTATATATCTTTTTAGAAATATTATGAGAAGGGATGCTGAACTGATAGAAGAAATTCGCTACGAGAAGGAAGAATACGATAGGATCTTAAGAAAATCAGAGGAGAAAAAAAAGGAAATAAAAATATTAGTAAAAGAAAAAGAAAATGAAAAGCAAAAATTACAGGTAACCCTTGTAAAAGAAGAGCAGTTATTAGAACAGGTAAAACAGGAAAAGCAGGAGGTACAGGATTATCTTAGTGCAGTAAGAAGGAGGATAGCAGAAATTCAGCCTCAAGGAGTTACCCTTATTGGTGAATGGAAGATGGTTGCAACTGCTTACTATTCAGGAGGCGGGGGTCTAAATGGAAATGGAATAACTGCTATGGGTCTTAGAGCAAGGGAAGGGATAATTGCTGTTGACCCCAGAGTTATACCGCTTGGAACAAGGGTTTTTATTGATGGTTACGGAGTAGCAACGG
>Ga0268277_1002512_pt1 | contig 10542 bp, 11 predicted proteins | sample saktaG_5_FD_190132 | JGI IMG/M metagenome (GOLD analysis project Ga0268277, IMG submission 190132) | Saline water microbial communities from Sakinaw Lake, British Columbia, Canada - sak_2010_1_5_50m | ecosystem: Environmental > Aquatic > Non-marine Saline and Alkaline > Saline ...
TTAATTAAAACATTAAAATAGTCAACAAAGTCTAAAGTCCATAAAGTCCATAAAGTCTGTAAAGTCACGACTTTCGACTTTTGACTTTACGGACTTTCGACTTTACGGACTTTCGACTTTACGGACTTTCGACTTTACGGACTTTATGGACTTTAAAAACTTTAGACTAATAAATTTATGCAAAAAAAACTAGAATATTTGATCAAAATTCTGATTGGGATTACTTTCTTTGTTCCCCTAATAGTCGTGCCTTCAAGTTATATTTTCCCATTTATTGTACCTAAAATTATTTGGTTTAGAAGCCTTACATTATTGGCTTTAGGGCTTTATATTTTGCTATTATCATCTGATTGGACAAAATATAGACCGCGTTTAACATCAATAAATATTATCGTAACTTTGTTTTTTGCCAGTTTTACCATTTCCACTTTTGTTGGTGTGGATTGGTATAAGAGTTTTTGGGATAATCACGAAAGAATGCTTGGTTTATTTACTATTTTTCACTATACAATTTATTATTTTATAATTACTTCTGTAGTTAAAGAATGGAAAGATTGGAAATGTTTACTTAGAACTTTTTTATTTGCCGGTGGACTGGTTATGTTTATTGGGTTTTTACAAAGATACCTCAATCCAGAAATGTTATTGAATAAAGGGGCTACGCGTGTGTCAGCTACATTAGGGAATTCAATCTATTTTAGTGGTTATGGTTTGTTTTTGATGTTTATTGGTTATTTACTTGCTGTAAAAGAGGTTGTTAAAAAAACAAACCCATGGTTTTGGTATGCTGTTGCAGGAGGATTATTCGGTTTTTGGGGTATTTTTGGTGGTGGCACTAGGGGTACTTTGTTGGGTTTGATTGCTGGGATTGGTATTTTGATGATCTCGTATCTTTTTAGTTTGAAAGAACATAAAAAAATTAGACAAGGTCTTGGTGGTTTAATAATTTTGGGTATTATTTTAATAGGACTATTATTTAATTTTAGACAAACTAATTTTGTAAAAACCATTCCTGCTATTGGTCGTTTGGTAAATACTGAAATTTCTAGTACTAATACCCGTGTTATGGCTTGGGGTGTTGCCATAGATGCTTGGCAGGAGAAACCAATTTTTGGTTGGGGGCCAAATAATTATTATTATGCTTTTAACAAATATTACAGAGCCGAGTTTTTAGAGCATGGTTGGGGCGAGACATGGTTTGACAATGCTCATAGTGTTATATTCAACACTTTGGCAGTTCAAGGCACAACTGGTATTTTGGTTTATTTTGGTATTTATCTTGTTGCAATCTGGGTGTTGTGGAGGAATTATAAAAAAGGTAATTTAGATGCACATATTATGTCTGTTATTTCGGCTTTTTTGATTGCACATTTAGTTAGTCTGGTAACAGTATTTGAAAATCCAACTTCTTATTTATATTTTTATTTCTTTTTAGCCTTTGTAAATTCACAAGTTATAAATCATACCCAAGGGGCATCGGTATCCTCTGATAAATTAGAAATCAAAGATCGCAACAGTAAAAATATTTCTACTGGTTTGGCAGTAGTGGTTGGTTTAGTGATTTTATTAATGATTTATTCTACAAATATCAATCCTGCCCGTGCGAATAAGAATGCTTTAAGTGCTATAAGGAATTTATATCAAGACATAGATCAAGCTAGAGAGCTGTATGCTTTAGCTTCTACCACACCCTCGCCACACATTGATGATATTAGAATGGATTTTGCCCGTACGGCCGATTCGGCTATTAAGGAATTGATTAGTGTAAAGCAGGTGCAAAAAGCCAATGAATTATTTGATTTGGCTTATAGTGAAATAAAAAAGAATAGAATTTTGCATCCTTTGGATATTAGAGTACAGTTATTGCAGGTGCAACTGGTTTTTACTGGAATGCAATTAAAGAATGATCCAAAGTATCTTACAGAAGCTAAAGAAGCAGCGGAAGATGCTTTGTTAAAATCTCCTCGTCGCCAGCAAATACAATATTTATTAGCACCTTTGAGAATTAATTTTGGACAAACAGATGATGCTATTAAATTGCTTCGTGATAGTGTGGATGATGATCCTAAAATTGAAGAAGGTTGGTTACGACTGTTGATGCTTTATCAGCAATTGGAATATATTGATGAAGCTAAACAAATTATTACAGAAGCTGAAGAGAATGGTATTGTTTGGGGCGAGCAGGGGAAGCAGATTGTAAATTCTATTTTACAAAATAATTAATAAAAGATACTAATAAACTAATTTTACTAATGATACTAATGGTATACTAATACTTTTTAAAGAAATTAAATATGTATAAAGGTGGGGAATTAATATATCCGGAATTATCTTAAACCAGTCCGCATAGTAAAAATTGATACTAAGAATAGGGTAAATTTTCAAAGTTAAAATTAGTATAGCATTAGTATAATTCGTATTATTAGTATATTTGTATTTTTAATATTAGTATTTATGAAAAAAGCACTTATAACAGGTATAACAGGCCAGGACGGCTCTTATTTAGCCGAATTTTTATTGGATAAGGGCTATGAGGTTCATGGTATTATTCGTCGTTCTAGTAGTTTTAATACTGAAAGAATTGATCATATTTACAGAGATCCACATGAAAAAAATGTAAAGATGTTTTTACATTATGGAGATTTAACTGACTCTAGTAATATTAGTCGTGTTTTGGACAAAATACAGCCAGATGAAATTTATAATCTTGGTGCTCAGAGTCATGTAAAGGTAAGTTTTGAAATACCAGAATATACTTGCAATGCAGATGGTCTTGGTACTCTTCGTCTAATTGACGCCATACGAGATAAAGAAATGAAGGTAAAATTTTATCAGGCCGGTTCTTCAGAAATGTTTGGAAAAGTTTTGGAAACTCCACAAAAAGAAACTACACAATTTCATCCGCGTAGTCCCTATGCTTGTGCCAAAGTTTTTTCCCATAATATTTGTGTGAATTATCGCGAAGCTTATGATATGTTTATTTGTAATGGCATTTTATTTAATCATGAGTCTCCTCGTCGTGGTGGTACTTTTGTCACCAAAAAAATCACCAATGCTTTTGCAAAAATAAAACTTGGCAAACAAGACGGATTGTTTTTAGGAAATTTGGATGCCAAACGAGATTGGGGTTATGCTAAGGATTATGTGGAAGCAATGTGGCTTATGCTCCAGCAAGATAAGCCAGATGATTATGTTATTGCGACAGGAGAAACACACACTGTACGCGAGTTTGTGGAGGAAGCAGGTAAATATTTCGATTTTGAAATAGAATGGAAAGGTAATGGGTTGAAAGAAAAGGGAACTGACAAAAATACAGGAAAAACTTTGATAGAAATAGATGAAAAGTATTTTAGACCAGCAGAAGTTGATATGCTTTTGGGCGATGCTAATAAAGCGAAAGAAAAACTAGGTTGGGAACCAAAAGTAAGATTTGAAGAATTAGTGAAATTGATGGTGGAGGCTGAGTTTGAAGAGATGGGGTTGGTTGCAAGAGATTATATTGTTTAATAAGGATACGAAATACGAAATATACGGAATTACGAAAATAAATAAAGTAATTTGTTATGATACAGGGAGGAAAACAATATGTATTAAAGAGAAATGATCTGCTTTATCCAGAGTTGAGTTTTAGAATTAATGGAGTCTTGTTTGATGTTTTTAAGCAACTAGGTGGTGGTCATAGGGAAAAATATTACCAAGAAGCTGTAAAATTAGGTTTGCAGAAAGCTGGGTTAAAATTTAAGGAGCAATTTTATGTACCACTAAAGTTTGATGGAAAAATTGTTGGTAAATATTATTTAGATTTTTTAATAGAGGATAAAATAGTTTTAGAATTAAAAAGAGGTAAAATTATTGCGATAAATAATGTAGATCAGGTAAAACAATATTTATCAGCATTAAATCTGAAATTAGCTATTATTGCATCTTTTACTTATAATGGTGTAAAAATTAACAGAATTTTAAATGAGTATTAATGGGATACGAAATACGAAATTTACAAAAATACGAAGATAATTTTGTTCGTAATTTCGTATTGTTCGTATTTCGTATCCAATATCATATGAATAAAAACGCAAAAATCTATGTAGCTGGTCACAAAGGTTTAGTTGGTTCTGCTATTCTCCGTAAATTAGAATCCGAAGGTTATAATAATTTAATTTTACGTACCCATAGCGAATTAGATTTGTTAAATCAGCAGGCTGTGGCAGATTTTTTTGCTAAAGAAAAGCCAGAATATGTCTTTTTAGCGGCTGCTAAGGTTGGTGGAATTTTTGCAAATAATACTTATCCTGCTCAGTTTATTTACGAAAATTTGCAGATTCAAAATAATATTATTCACCAATCTTATTTAAATAATGTAAAGAAGTTATTATTTTTGGGTTCTTCTTGTATTTATCCAAGAGAATGTCCTCAGCCTATGAAAGAAGAGTATCTTTTGTCCGGTGATTTGGAGCCAACCAACGAACCCTATGCTTTGGCCAAGATAGCTGGCATAAAGATGTGTCAAAGTTATAATCGGCAATACGGTACAAATTTTATTGCGGTTATGCCGACTAATCTTTACGGTCCAGGAGATAACTTTGATTTGCAGAATTCTCATGTTTTACCAGCTTTAATTCGCAAATTTCATGAAGCTAAAGAAAGTGGGGATAGTGAAGTAATTGCTTGGGGGACAGGTGTGCCAAGACGAGAATTTTTATATGTAGATGATATGGCAGATGGCTGTGTATTTTTAATGAATAATTTTAATCCTACTAAAGAACAAAATGAAAAGGGAGAGATTTTTGTAAATTTGGGAGTGGGGAAGGATTTAACAATTAAAGAATTAGGGTCAGTGATAAAAAAGATTATAGGTTTTAACGGTAAAATAATTTGGGATGTAAAAAAACCTGATGGTATGGAACAAAAGTTGTTGGATGTTTCAAAAATACATACTTTGGGTTGGAAACATAAAATCGAACTGGATGTTGGTATTAAAATGGTTTATAAGTGGTATTTAAAAAATGTGGATAAAACGGTCTGATACCATTTGACACCTAATGATACTTTTGGTAAAATAGAGTAGTTATTATATAATCATTAAATTATGGCTGAAATAAGGCCAAATGAGGTCTATACCACGCAGGAAGCACAAGAATTGCTTAAGGTTAGTAATAGTACTATAAAACGTCTTCTCAAAAAAGGCCTAATTCGTGCAAATAAAGTCGGTAAGCAGTACCGTATTTTAGGACATGAGTTGTTGCGTTTATTGTCTCCAGAAGTTGATAAAAAAGCGACGGATTTATATCAAAAAGTGAAAATTAAAACAATAGAAAAAACTAAAGACTGGTAGAATAAAAGATACTAATATACAAATTTTACTAATTATACTAATGGTATACTAATACCCTTCGGCAAATACACATTAGTATTTATTTGTATCATTAGTAAAATTTGTATATTAGTATCTTCTATCTGTATATTTCATTATGGAATTAATTATAAAACCAAAAAATAAATGGTGGCAATTTGACTGGAAAGAAATCTGGTTGTTTCGTGATTTGTTTTATTTTCTTACTTGGCGCGATGTTAAGGTAAAATATAAACAAACTTTCATTGGCGCTTTATGGGCAATTTTTCAGCCATTTATGACTATGGTTGTTTTTACGGTTATTTTTGGTAAATTTGCCAAAATGCCATCAGATGGCATACCTTATCCGATTTTTGTTTATACAGGTTTGATTTTTTGGACATTATTTTCCAGTAGTTTGTCACATGCTAGTAATACTTTTATGGAAAATCAACAGATTGTCACCAAAGTATATTTTCCACGTATTATCTTGCCAGTTTCTTCTGTTATTACCAATATAGTGGATTTTTTGATTGCCAGCATAATTTTAGTTGGAATGATGGTTTATTATCAGTATTTGCCGTCATTTTGGGGTTTGGTTATTTTTCCTTTATTAATAATCATGACAATTTTTTCTACTTTAGGCATTGGTTTGTTGTTTGGTTCTTTGAATGTAAAATATCGCGATGTGCGTTTTATCTTACCGTTTTTTATTCAGCTGTTAATTTTTATTACCCCGGTTATCTATCCGGTTAGTATGGTTAGTGAAAAATTTAGATGGATTTTAGGTTTGAATCCAATGTCTGGCGTAATTGATACAGCACGTGTGAGCATTTTGGGAGTTGGCCAAATTGATTGGTTATTACTTGGAGTTTCGGCTATTAGTATGGTAGTTTATTGTTTACTGGGTTATTTTTATTTTAAAAAAGTAGAACGTTATTTTGCAGATGTTATATGATAAAAGCAATTTTATTTGATTTAGACGGCGTGTTGGTTGATATGCCAGATGGGCATTATGAAGCATTGAATCAAGCATTGAGTCTGTTTGGAGCCAAAATAGGACGCGATGAACACTGGTCTATTTTCAACGGTTTACCAACCAGAGCCAAATTAAAGAAATTGGAAGAATTAAGAAGACTGCCGACTGGTTTGAGAGAATTTATAAATTCCATAAAGCAAAAATACACCAAAGAAATAATTCACAAATATTGTGTGCCAGATTATTCAAAAATTATAATGTTGAAACATTTAAAAAATAAAGGTTTTAAATTAGCTTGTTGTTCTAATTCTGTCAAAGAGACACTCCATCTAATGTTAAAATCGGCTCAAATATTTGATTATTTTGATTTGATAATTGGCAATGATGAGGTGGTTAATCATAAACCACATCCAGAAATGTATTTAACCGCTTTTGCTAGATTAGGTTTAAAACCAGAAGAGTGTGTTATTGTAGAAGACGCTCCACATGGTATTGCTTCGGCCAAAGCCAGTGGCGGGATTGTTTATGAAGTGCGCGGGGTAGAGGATGTGCATTTGGGATTATTTAAAGATGTATTATGAGAGTTTACAGATTAGAAAAATTTATTGGTGGATGGATGGTTGGTGATTTTGAACCAACGATTATAAAAACCAAAAAATTTGAGTTTTCTGTAAAAAAATATAAAAAAGGAGAAATTGGGAAAGCTCATTATCACAAAAAAGCAGAAGAGCTTACTGTGGTGATAAAAGGAAGATTTAAAATGAATAAAAAAATTTTAAAAGAAAGTGATGTAGTTTTTTTTAAAAAAAATGAAGTAGCCGATTTTAAATGTTTAGCCAGTGGTTATACAGCTGTTATAAAGATTCCCTCTATAAAAAATGATAAATATATAATTTAATTTTTTAAATTTAAATATATGTTAAATATTGTAATTCCAATGGCTGGGCGTGGTTCACGATTTCAAGAGGCAGGATATACTTTTCCTAAACCATTAATTGATGTTAATGGCAAAACTATGATTGAAGTGGTAATAGATAATCTTCGTCCCACTTGTGACTATCGCTTTACTTTTATTTGTCAAAGGGAACATTATGAGAAATATGATCTTTATCATATTTTACAGAATGCCACTAAAAATAAATTTGAAGTAGTGCAAATAAATGGTATTACCGAAGGTGCGGCTTGTACAGTTTTGACTGCCGCTCAATATATTGATAATGATGATGATTTATTTATTGCTAATTCTGACCAGTTTATTGATATTAAAATTGATGATTTTATAGAAGCTGGACGTAAAGACAAAAAAGACGGTTTGATTATGATTTTTAAGGCTAGCCATCCAAAATGGAGTTATGCTAGAGTGGACGAAAGTGGTAAGGTAATGGAAGTGGCAGAAAAAAAATTAATTTCTGATAAAGCAACAGTTGGTATCTATTATTTTAGCAAAGGCAGTGATTTTGTGCGTGGAGCCAAACAGATGATCGAACAAAATATTAGGACTAATAATGAATTCTATGTTTGTCCGGTTTATAATGAATTAATTTTGGAAGATAAAAATATTTATATTTATGATATTCCAGCAGAAAAGATGCATGGCATGGGGACACCAGAAGATTTGAATGCGTTTTCGGAATTTGTAAAAGAAAAAGGAATAAAATTATAATAATTTATGTTGTTCATAAGCCACCGCGGTAATTTAATTGGTTCTCAGCCAGAGTTAGAAAATAGCGAAGCATATATTATTAAAGCTCTGGAGAGCGGTTTTGAGGTTGAAATTGATGTTTGGTTTAAAGATAATGAAATATTTTTAGGCCACGATCAGCCAACTTATCAGACTAGTTTGGATTTTTTAAATAATTATAAAAGTAAGTTGTGGATCCATTGTAAAAATTTGGAAGCACTGAATTTTTTATTGGGGCAAGTTGGTTTTAATTTTTTCTGGCATGAAACTGATGATTACGCTTTGACCTCAAAAGGATTTATCTGGACTTTTCCCAAACAGCCTATATCTGAAAAAAATATATTAGTTGTCAGAGGTCAGATAAAAAAAGAAGATTTACCAAATTGTTTCGGAGTTTGCAGTGATTATGTAAAATCTTTAAAATAAATAAAATAATAGATATCAATATACTAATTTTACGAATTATACTAATGGATACAAATATTCTTCGGCAAACACACATTAGTATTCATTCGTATCATTAGTACCATTCGTATATTAGTATCTCTCATTCGTATGTTGAAGAAGTGGTTTAAAAAACTATTTAATTTACTGGAAAGGCCGTGGCCATATTTCTTTACATTTCATCTACGTCCCAAAAAAGCAGATAAGATTGGTATTGTTTCTGATAAATTAATTAATTATCCAAAAGTAGCGATTGTGATGCAGGGTCCGATTATTTATGATCAGGATTTTACTTTGGAGACGATTAAAATATATAAAAAACTTTTTCCTCAAGTGATAATCATTCTTTCTACTTGGGATTATGAAAAAAAAGAATATATTGAGGAAATAAAAAAAGAAACTGAAGAAGTATTATTGAATAAAGTTCCTAGCGAGAAGGGTGTACAGAATATTAATTTTCAAATTGTTTCAAGTTTGTCTGGTATCAAACGTGCTAAAGAATTAGATGTTGAGTATGTTTTTAAAACTAGAACTGATCAGCGGATATATGGGGTAAATAGTTTGGAATATTTGGTAAATATTTTAGAAAAATTTTCAGCAGTTGGTGATTATAGACAAAAAAAGAGAATTATTGGCTGTAGTTTAAATTCTTTTAAATATAGAATGTATGGAATTTCTGATATGAATCTGTTTGGTCAAATTGATGATTTATTTAATTATTGGGATATTAATTTGGTAGATAATCAAGGTACTACCTATGCGCCAGAAGCAAAATTTAATGAGGTTCATTTAGCCACTTCTTTTTTGAAAAGAATTGGTTGTGAAGTCAAGTGGACGTTGGAAGATAGCTGGCGAACATTTGCGGATTGTTTTGCTATAGTGGACGAACAATCTCTGGATATCTACTGGTATAAATACGCGCGTATGAAAGAATATAGATATGTCCGTTATGATTCTGAAAGAAATGATCAGGAAATGACTTTTAGAGAATGGTTTAATATTTATACTGGTTTACAAAATAAGAGCAGTGTTGATTTAAACAAAATAAAAAAAATCATTCCTTGATTATTAGTATTCATTCGTATCATTTCAGCTAGAGGACTGATCTGTCCTTTGGCGGAAGTAAATTAGTATATTAGTATCTATTATGAGTATTATTGAAGTAAAAAATTTAGGTAAAAGATATAACATTGGTGAGCGCCAGAGTTACGTTGCTTTGCGTGATGTTTTAACTAATATTGCTAAATCGCCGGCACGTTGGTTTGGTAATAAAATTAAAACAGCTTTGAGTCAAGAGAAAAGTGACGAATTTTGGGCTCTTAAAGACGTGAATTTTAATGTTGAACAAGGGGAAGTGCTAGGTATTATAGGTAGAAATGGTGCAGGCAAAAGTACTCTTTTAAAAATTTTATCACAAATTACCCCACCAACCACAGGGGAGATTAGGATTAAAGGACGTGTTGGAAGCTTGTTAGAGGTAGGGACTGGTTTTCATCCAGAATTGACTGGCAGAGAAAATATTTATTTAAATGGCGCAATTTTGGGAATGCGAAAAAAAGAAATTGAAAAAAAGTTTGATGAAATTGTTGAATTTTCTGGTGTCAGTAAATTTTTGGATATGCCTGTCAAACGTTATTCTTCTGGTATGTATGTGCGTTTGGCATTTTCAGTTGCCGCTCATTTGGAGCCGGATATTTTAGTGGTGGATGAGGTGTTATCTGTTGGTGATGCCGAGTTTCAAAAGAAATGTTTAGGTAAAATGGGTGAGGTTACAAAAAAAGAAGGCAGAACAGTTTTATTTGTGAGTCATAATATGAGTGCGGTGCAGAGGTTGTGTTCAAAATGTATTTTGTTGGAAGGTGGAAAAGTTGTATTTAGTGGAGAAACAAAAAAAACCATTAATCACTATTTATCAATTTTTGAAGAAGAAAAGTTTTCGGATTGGTGTAATTCTGGTAATATATTTAACAATCCTTGGTTTAAACCAATAAATGTTTATTTGTCAGATGATAGTGGACATAAAATTGTTGAGAAAATATCAAATGATAGCGATGTTTGGTTGAATATAGAGGGTTATGTTGAAGAGTTAGATAGCTCGTTAAATTTAGG
>Ga0268277_1002513_pt1 | contig 10537 bp, 17 predicted proteins | sample saktaG_5_FD_190132 | JGI IMG/M metagenome (GOLD analysis project Ga0268277, IMG submission 190132) | Saline water microbial communities from Sakinaw Lake, British Columbia, Canada - sak_2010_1_5_50m | ecosystem: Environmental > Aquatic > Non-marine Saline and Alkaline > Saline ...
AACGCTTAGGGAGAGATGGGCCTCTGGCTTGACTTGTCAAGTAAAGCCTGCTCGTTGAGCTAAGAAACACATCCCCTTCAGGGGATTGTGAGTGTCATCTTGGCTGATTCGGTTAAATATTCCCAAACTGATTCATTGTAATGGGGGACTCCATTCCAATAGTTCAACGCAGCAATTTTGACCTTTTCAATGGTTTCCTCATCTTCTTGTGCGTTATCAGAACTGGCATTACTTATGATCAAATCTATTTCGGTCATCCAATTAAGGTCGTGCTTTTCCACTTTCCCTAAAGGCACGACTAAGTATACACGATCAGTTGCTCCTCCACTTAAATCGATGTCATCAATATCTGTACACATATATACAGCATGATTTCTTGAAAGAAATTCTGGGGGTCTAAATTGCTCAAGTTTAAAATGAGAATCCATTTTGTCTTGAGAATAAACGAAACTTCCCCTTTCTGGAGTTAGTATAGTCCCTTCTGGCAATTTGTCATAACTACCATGAAAAAAAGATATGTTTGATATTTGACGGATTTTCATTAGGTTCGGCGTTCTTTATGACATCTTTGGCAACGTGTACTTCCATTTACCTGTTTTATTGCTCATGAACACTCCCTTTAGGGAGGGGTAGTTGACATAGCCAATATTTTTAAGCTTGCTCGACCCGCCAGCCAATCTCGAAGTCATTCGAAATGTCTTCCCAGTACCCCTTGTTTGGAGTCTTCACTGTCATACAGCCTTTCCCTCCATCAGGAACATAGTCAATGACTTCGTTACCGCTAAAAGCAACCCTAGGAACCACTGTACCGTGAATGATGGATCCAGGTCCGTTTTCAATCTTAATGGCTATACCGGCTTTGCCCTGTTTATTTTTCCCAGTTGTTATTGCAGCAATCTTTCTTAATGTGTATGATTGTTGTGTATTTTCTACAACTTTCTTGGCAGAAACCATTGGGTCGATATTCTGGCCAACAGGACGGAGCCCTGACTGATATTTTGCTGGGTCGAATCTGTCCACTTCACCACCAAGGGAGATAATCTGAGCCTCTACTTTTTGGATACGCATTGCAACTTTTGTTGCTTGTAAACTGTCCTGTGACACTGCAGAAAACTCATGGAGCATATCTTCACGGTTTTCCATCAGAACAGAAATAGCCCCCTCTGACGAACTGGGAGGCCTTACTCCAGCAACTCTGACCATTCCCTGTCCCTGTCCCTGTCCATTCACTTGAGCCTGTACAAAGTGTTCCCAACCCTGAATAGGCCTCCCACTTATGTCCGTTGGAGGAGGCATCACTATTCCTTGTTCCTCTGCCATTTGAGCCACATTGTTCTCGAATCCTTCATATAGCATTTCTGCCATATTAAGCTCCTCACGCTCTAGTGCTGCAGAAGACGACGTGTCACCGAAATTCCGAAGATTACCTTCGAAACTAACTACTGGTTTTGCGGGCATACTTCTCTCCTAGTTTGTGGTCACTGAATTATGGTCCTTGCTTCCACAGTTTGGACAGCCAGCCATAAAATACTCTCCAGAAGCAACGAATTTGCAGTTTAAACACTGCTTTCCTACAAACTGGTCAGATTTGGCTTTGGCCAGCGACTCTGATGAAACCTCTGGCATTCCCTTGCCAAGATCCCATCCTTCACTAGTTCTTCCAATTGCTGCCTGAGTTTGCAATATTGACAAGAGTTGTTCTGGATTGTTCATGTTTAATTATACAACAACTTGATGGTTAGTTCCTTGCTCGTTTATGAAGAAGGGATGAGGGCGCTCGACTAAAGAATTAAACACAAGGAGATGTGAGGCTATGAGGAAAACAAAAAAAGCAAAGAAAATTCCAATCAAGAAACTTGAAAGCAAAGTAAAAATCAGGAGGCGCCTTTCTCGTCTGTGGAGCGAAAAGGTGGCACTCCTGCATTCCAATACATGTGCCATGACTGGAACTGTCAAGGGGACAATAATTAATGGGAAACCAGCTATATTAGATGCACACCATGTGGAGCATCGAACTTGTCAATCGTTGAGGTATAATGCCACAAACGGAATTCTGTTGACAAAATCTGCACACAAATTTGGACGAAACAGTGCGCATAGAGGAATGATTTACTTTGCTGAATGGCTTCGCACAAATAGACCACTGCAATATGCCTATGTATTAGAACACAGAAACGATCCAATCAATCTTGACGATCGAGATGCCCTTTATGCACTGGAGGCCAAACTGAAGGCTGAGCCTACAGATGAGGAACTTGAAATTTTAGGCGTCAAAGAGAAGAACCCAACTGCATAATCTAGTTAGAGCTCACAAAATTCCAATCGGATGTTACGCCAGACTCGTCATCACTAACAGTGTCTGGGTCTCGCTTATAAATAGCTCTTGGAGGAGGCATCGGGTCTGTCCCCCAGTTAAGTTCTAGGTCATCTGGTGCAAAAACAAGAACATCTCCAGCAGGCTCGTAGATGTCAAAGTTTTTAGATTGTTCTATTTTATCTGCCATGCTGTATGACACTCACAATCCCCTAAAGGGGATGTGTTTCTTGGCTCTGCGACCAGCCTCATGGCCAGTCTCCCCAAGCGTAACTTCCCGACTGTCCATCGGTACTTTACCAATTAAATTCTGTTTCAGTAGAGCAAAGTTAAGCACATTCTTGGCTGCATTCCAGTCCCTGTCATGCTCGGCATGACAGGACGAACATGTCCAAGTCCTATCTTTCAACTTTAGCTCCCTGTTGATGGTTCCACAGGAATGGCACATTTTGCTGCTCGGATCGAACCTCCCGATTTGCAAGAAGTGTTTTCCATTCCAGTCAGCCTTGTACTGGAGCATGTTGGAGAATTCTCTCCAGGCTACATCGCCAATACTACGGGCCAAACAGTGGTTTTTCATCATTCCAGCTACAGACAAGTCCTCCACACAAATCGCTTGATTTTCGCGGATTAGTTTGGTGGATAACTTATGCAGGAAATCTTTCCTGCGATTCCGTGCTCGCTCGTGAGTCAAGGCCAGTCTTTTTCTAGCCTTGTTTCTGTTGCGTCCTCCTTTGGTTTTTTACTAACTTTGCGTGACAGTTTTGCAATTTTCTTGGAGTCCTGTTTAAGGAACCTTGGGTTGTCAATCTTGTCGCCATTCGAGGTGGTCAAGAAATGGGTCAGTCCCAGGTCAAGGCCAATTGCTTTACTGGAGTCAATAGGCTGCTTGGTCGGAAGCGGCTGACTGTTGTCGACCAGAAAGGAAACAAAAAACTTTCCTGTCGTTTCTCTGGACACAGTGACTGTTTTTATGTTGCCGTCAAAAGTTCTATCGAAGACAGTTTTGAGGCTGTCCATTTTTGGCAACAAGGTTAATCCGTGTTCGAAGTCAATTTTGGCTCCCTGAGGGAACTGCACGGACTGTCGTCCGTGCTTGTTCCTGAATTTGGGATAGCCTTTTTCTTTGCTCCCCTGTTTGACCCTGCGGAAGAAACTAGTGAAAGCTGCGTCAAGATGACGAAGTTGAGATTGAAGGGATTGAGAGTAAGCATCAGTTTTTAGCCATTCGTTCTGATCTTTAAGCTCTGGCAATTTGTTGATTAGATCAAAACAAGTGAGCTTTTTCTTTTCCGAAGCATAGGATTTGGTCTTTGTATCCAAAGCCCAATTCCAGACAAACCTAGAGCAGCCAAATTGACGAACTAAAGAGTTTGCCTGTTGGGCTGTCGGATAGAGTCTGTATTTGTAGGCTTTGAGCATATTATAGTTCTTGATTACTGTATAATTCTCCTGCAAACTATTTTGATAAACTCGCTTTCATCCCCACCCCTGAAGGGGAGGGGTCTTCCCGCTCGAATCTATAATTGTGCCGTTATGTTCAATATCCCTTTTTTCCTTTGACAGAAAATGCCGTTTGTGTTATTCTATCAACAATTTATGGAAACAAATCAGTTAATTCAGGGAGTCCGATTAAGCTGCCAAGCCGCTGCTGCTGTTATGAAGGCGGCTAGAGATGCTGTTCAAGTCGGATCGAGATTGTTGGACATAGAGGCAGCCGCATCGGCTTCTATGGCAAAACTTAATGTTAGAAGTGCCTTTCTTGGCCTCCAAGGGTTTCCTGGGTTGATTTGTGTGTCAGTCAATGAAGAAGTCCTGCATGGCATTCCTTCTCATAGGCAAATAAAATGCGGAGATGTCATTAAGGTTGATTTGGGAGTGGTCAAAAACGGTTGGTACAGTGACATGGCTGTAACATTTCTGATGGATGACGGAAGTCCAGAGTTTGCGGCCAAGCGAGGGCTGTCAAACACCACACTGTTTGCTTTGATGGCTGGGATATCAAAAGCCAAAGCTGGCAATCGTATTTTCGACATCTCAAAGGCTATCGATGATGTTATTCGTTTTAGAGGATTCTCTTCTGTTGAGGGGATGGCTGGTCATGGAGTAGGCCGGCGTCTACATCTTTCTCCGCAGGTTCCAAATCAGACCGAAGGGTGGGACTGTTCCTATGTTCTGAAGGAAGGGGATATTCTAGCAATTGAACCAATGGTCGGCATGGGGTCTGGAAAAGCCAGAGTCAAGCATGACGGTTGGACTATAATAATGTCCGATGGCCGTCCATCGGCACATTTTGAACACACAATTCTGGTGACCAAGGGGGAACCAGAAATATTGACGGAAACTGATGCCAATTATTTCAGGTGACTAGATGGGAACCGGGAATATTGACGAAACAAGGTTCAATTAGGAGTGATATGGGCAAGGGAAGAAACAGGGAAGTGTGGACTGAAGATGGCGAAATCGAACAGCGCAACAGGAGCCGAAGTCACAGCCAAGACAGTCAGTGTGAATCTTGCGGAACAAAAACTGGCAAGAAACGTTTTACCCACGGGACGGAAGTTGGTCTCTTTTGCGATATCTGTTGGCAGGACATTCTGGACGAGCAGTGAAGATGACACAGTAATTTTTAACTGGAGCAAATATGGCAATGACATTAGGCACCAAAACATTGCTTTTTGGCGTTCATCAAATTTTTATACACCCGTTATTGGTGACAATAGCGTGGGTAAGGCTTTACAAATCTCTCCCGTCATGGCGGGAAATGTTCTGCATTGCTATCCATGATTGGGGATATTGGGGCAAACCTTCGTTGAAAGACGCAAACGGAGACACCCACCCAGAGTTAGGGGCAGCTATTGCTGGCAAATTGTTAGGTTCAGACTGGCGCGATTTTATTTTGGGCCATTCAAACTTTTATGTGGCTCGCTTTCATCCCCACCCCTGAAGGGGCGGGGTCTTCCCGCTCGAATCTATAAATTGGCTAAATAAAATGGAGATTTTTGTTGGAAAAACTTTTTAGACAGAATTAATCAACTTAGGAGATTAGATGAAAAATGCAATTGCTATCACAGCCCAAACAGATATGGCCGTTACGGAAGTAATGAATGTGTTTATTAGACTTTCCGAACATATTGTGTCAATAACAGATTCAGGAGATTTTAAAGACCCAGACAGGTATCACATATTCGGAACCACAGAGAATGGAACAGCGTTGTGTCGAGAGTTGGAAAACGTCAAAAACCTCCGACAGGTAACTTTTTAGTTGACTGCATTTTGATTCTGTGTTATCTTGTGACAATAAAAGACCAAAACGGGCACAGAGGTATATGAAAAATATGAAAAAAAACAAATGTAAGCAAGACGGGGCTTATGCGTCACATATTCACGGAAACTTCATGTCAATCGAAAAGCCCTGCAAAATTTGTCCACAATCAAAAAAGCCGTTTAATGCACTAATGTGTTTTGCAAGTTCAGACCAACAAACGCCAGATGATGTATTTAACATGATTCAAGAAAGAATGCGAACTGTTGTTGGAATAGCCCTGAATGCTATAGGAGACGAGTACGAAAAAAGATTGGCAAGTTGCGTTTCTAGCGGATTCCCTTCAGTTGAAAGCCTAAAGGATTGGCACCATGGAGAGATTTTGTTCAGTCCCAAATGCTTTGATGAAGCCGCAGCCTCTTTGAGACTTTCTACTGCAGATGTATTGGGGGCTCCTTCAATTTCGGATACTGATTGGTTTGCTATTCAAAAAGCGTGGACTTTTCAATCCCGCAAAGACGAGGCTCCTCTGGACTATAATGGGCTTGATCCAGCAGCTATCTTCGTAATTTTTTTAACTTTAGATGAAATTGACAACAAGGTTCAAGAAAGACAAAAAATTTCTGCAAGATGTTCAAAGAGGAAACAGTGTAGATAAACAAAAAAGGACAAAATGAAAAGAAACCCAGACACAAAAGACACCATGATTCCAATTGTGATTGAACAGACAAGCAGGGGCGAACGAGCCTATGACATTTATTCTCGATTGCTCAAAGACCGTATTCTATTCTTGGGGGCAGCAATCGACGACGATGTTTCTAATCTTGTTGTTGCTCAACTCCTTTTCCTTCAAAGCGAGGATGCAGAGAAAGAAATTGCCATCTATATCAATTCTCCAGGAGGTTCTGTGACTGCTGGTCTCGCCATCTACGACACGATGCGGTTCTTAAATTGTCCAGTGGCTACATATTGTGTTGGACAGGCAGCCTCTATGGCGGCGATTCTTCTGGCGGCTGGAACAAAAGGTCGTCGGTTTGCCCTGCCAAATGCAAGGATTATGATCCACCAACCTTGGGGAATAACTGAAGGCCAGGCATCTGATGTTGAGATTCAGGCTCGTGAAATAATCCGCCTAAAGGCTCGTCTCAACGAGATTTTGGCAGATCACACAGGAAAAGATATCAAGACCGTTTCAAAAGACACCGACCGAGACCTATTTATGACAGCCCAAGATGCTGCTAAATATGGATTGGTTGACAAGGTTGTTGACAAGAGAAAAAATTAATCAACAAGCAATTAAATGTTGAACGGATCAACTTTCAATATTATCCTGTTGACGCATTCTGATTCTTTTGATACAGTGTCTTTGAAATCAAGGAAATCGATTTATGAGTATACAAACCAATCAGATATCCGTACTTGAAGCCAAAATTCGTCTTCACCAACGACTGTATTACGACTTGAACGAACCAGAAATTGGCGATTGTGATTTTGATGTCCTGTGGGATCAACTTAAGGAGTTGGCTCCGGACTCCCCCGTTTTAAATGAGAGATCCCAGTTCGATGCTGATTACAAGCACGAGTTTCCAATGGGGTCTCTGGATAAATGTAAAACCCCAGAAGAAGTTATTCGGAGGTTGGCCGGCAAGTCAAAAAGCAACAGGGGAACAATTTCCGCAAAATTGGACGGAGCCAGCCTGTCGATCGATTATGACAAAGGGAGGTTTGTCAGAGCCGTTACTCGTGGTCGTTCTGAAACAGGGAAGGGAAAGGTGGTTTCGCCCAACGCACTGGCCATACCTTCTATTCAAAAAACAATCCCTTATACGGGGAAAGTAACAGTCAGGGGAGAATGTGTTATTCTTCTTCCAGACTGGCTTTCCATTCAGGACCAGTTTTCAAATCCGAGGAATGCGGCAAGCGGCGGAATCTCTTGTCAGGACCCAAGAGAGACCGAAAAGCGTAAGATCACCTTTGTTGCTTACAAAACGGTTTTGCCTGACGGAACTAATTTTGTTGACAGTCAAGAGTTTGACAAACTTCAAGAATGGGGTTTCCTTGTTCCGAAACATGTTGATGTTGATCTTTCCAGTCTTCAGTCTTTGCAGTCAGCAATTGACGAGTGGTTAACCACAAGGAGTGAACTCCCATACTGGAACGACGGCATTGTCATTCGTCTTGTAGACAATGAAGTTTACAACAAACTTGGCTTTACAGGCATATGCCCCAATGGGGCTTGTGCCTACAAATTTTCCAACGAAAGGGCCAGAACAGTTCTGCGAAACATTGTTTGGGAAACAGGGCGGCTAGGCTATATAACTCCAGTGGGTGTTTTTGACCCTGTAAACCTTGGCGGGGCTGAGGTTGAACGATGCACTTTGCACAACCTTGATTGGATGTCAAAGCACGGATGCCCAACGATTGGAGCCGAAATCGAGGTGGAGAAATGTGGTGATATCATCCCTGGACTTGCGTCTGTCGAAAAGCCTGGAGTTGGTGGAACAAACCAACCAACGAAATGCCCATCCTGCGGGGGTTCTGTAAGTTTTGATGAGGTAAAGATTCGTTGCACAAACAAATTTGGTTGCCAAGCTCAATTTAGAGACACAATCCTTAACGCATTGAGAAAGTTTGAGATTAAGGGGATGGCAGATACAACTATCGACAAGATCATTGATGCTGGACTTGTCAAAAAGCCATGGGAAATCCTCGACTTGACACAGGAGGCTCTTGTTAAGGCTGGGTTTGGCAACAGGGAAAGCGAAGTCATTGTTGGGTCTGTGCGGTGCATCGAAAGTAAGGCATCGCACATCCTAGCAGCCATAGGCCTAGACATGTGGGGACGCCGCATGTTTGATATTCTCCAATCTAACAACCCAAAGTTCACAGACGAACGGATGCTTTCTGGCGATTTCCCATACGATGAGCTTGTCTCTACCCGTGGTATAGGACCTTCTAAAGCAAAGATGTTATCTGACGCTTTCGGAGAGGGAGGCTATGCCTGTGAGTTTCTCGCCGAACTTCTTAAGCGAGTTAGAGCTATAAAACAGCCTGTCAAAACTGTTAGTGTTGGGAATTTGTCTGGCAAGACCTTCCTGATTACTGGGACTTTGAGTAAAAGCAGGAAATTGGTAGAGGCTGACGTCGTGGCCGCTGGAGGAAGCATTGCGTCGGGAGTTAGTAAGAATCTTCACTATTTGGTAGTTGGAGAAGACCCAGGGTCTAAAGTTGACAAAGCCGCCAAGTTGGGGGTTCCAACAATTGACGAATCCGAACTTTATTCAATGATATGAAAGGAGACGAACAGTATGGCCACAAAGTCCACAAAAAACATGATTCGAGATTGGGTAGCAAAAATGATTGAAACAACCCCCCCCTCCTTTTTGCGACGACACGGACAAACTTAAAAAGTTGAACCGAGTGGATGGCGATTGGTGTTGGGCTCAAACCAAACAGTTGCTTGAACAAAGTCTTGTTTCAAATCAGCACATCATGATTCTAATCAACCGTCTTGAGGCTTTGGATAAAAATGTTGTGTGTAACGGGTGTAAAGCTAGTGATTTGTGCCGTTTGGGACGCCCGTGCGGTGTAGCTTTGTACGAATGGTCTCGCACCCTAGCCGAACAAGAATTTAAAACTCCAAATCCAGACAGGATCAGTGAACCAAAGGTAGAGAAAGATGAGACTGCACCAGAGGGGCTTGCCGCATTTGTTAATTCTTTTGTTCGATGCGAAGTGTTGTTGCCGCACAGCCGTGTTATCAACGGAACTCTGTACATGCTTGAACCTATGATGTCTGGTATCGTTATGCTGCCAGATGATGCAGAAACTAGTTGTGGTATCGCTGCTGGACTAATTCGTATAGTCCCTTCATGCGGGGGCGTAAAACAATGAAAAACAAACTTGTTCGTATTGGATGGTTCAACCTTCTCTTATACAGGCTTTTCTACTGGCGCTGGAACAAACTCTTTGCAGCCCGCCAAGACTTGTGGAACATGGTACGAGGTACTCCATCGCAACCGCTCTATGTTGGCGGCGAAATGCGTAAAATTGTCAACTATCGAACAGGGCGGTGTGCCGGTTGCGAATGGCATCCCCACGTTTGTAACCACTGCCGAAACAATTTTTTGATGTGCCACCCAGTTCCCAGATTGTTTCCCCTATTATTTTACGGTCCCGATGTTCCCCCAGATCCACGGAACCCTGAGTAAAATCAGGAAGTGGAAGGCTCATCAAGCACAGGAGTAGATTAGTATGGCACATCAAGCCCCTAGAGAGGACTGGTCAAGAGGAGAGGGACCAATCTGCCCAGCCTGCAAATGCCAATACACAGCAGACGAGAGTTGCTATTTTGACGAAGATGGCATGGATATCGAATGCGAATGCGGAATCATTTTTGTATCAAAACCATCTCTGTCGTGTTCATGGACTACAACAGAAAAAATTAAACTTAATAAATAAGTGGGGATAATTCTCATCTTCAAACGAATAAGTGTTTATGACACCCAATCCATATGTCGATAAGGTCGAGTATCGCAGATTGATTGAAGAAATTGGAGAAGATTACTGCGAGAAAGGTCATTATTGCATTTTTAAGGAGTTCCTCATTGAGGCTCATCCTTCACGCCGTTTGCTTGTTCAACTGAAGAATTGTGACCAGGCCAAATATATATGGAGTAAAGATATAGGTGTGGATTTTGGATGGGATGCCACATTAATGCGCTGGATAACAGACGGCCACGCTAAAAAATTTGCAGAGGTTTATAAAGACTCCCTATCTGCAAAAAAGATTTTCTCTCTTGTGTTCGAGCATCCTAACGATTCGAAGCCTAGGTCAACTACCCCTCCCTAAAGGGAGAGGCTTGAGCTAAGCGACTGCCATTTCTGGCACTCGAAGCTTTCTTTTTTCTTGCTTCTGCCCGACCGCTACTGCGGTCGATCCACAGGCTTGAATTCCC
>Ga0268277_1002518_pt1 | contig 10525 bp, 9 predicted proteins | sample saktaG_5_FD_190132 | JGI IMG/M metagenome (GOLD analysis project Ga0268277, IMG submission 190132) | Saline water microbial communities from Sakinaw Lake, British Columbia, Canada - sak_2010_1_5_50m | ecosystem: Environmental > Aquatic > Non-marine Saline and Alkaline > Saline ...
AATAGCTCTCATACTTTAAGAATATATACGGAGATATTTTACCGCCGCTTTCAAAATATTCAGCTGCCTGTTGCATTTCACCCTTACGCTCAAAGCAGACACCCAGGCCATTATAAGCAGCCGCAACAAACATATCATCATGTCCGTAATCATCTATATATTTCCGGTAATTCAGCTCCGCATTTTCGAAATCATCTTTAGAAATGTAGGTTGCGGCCAACATCAACGTTGCCATTCCGGCACTTTTTGTCCCGGAATTTTTTTCAATCAAGGCCTCAAACTGCACGATGGCATTCTCAACATCGCCAACCGCCAGGGCCATTTCGGCAATACCCAACTCACCGACAGCTTCCTTATTGGCATTACTCTTTGACCGGATCATTGCGATACTGAGCACGACAATCACCAAAGCGGCAATCAGAACATAACTAAGGGTTTTTCCCTGTTCACGAACAAAATGCTCAACCTGCGATAATTTTTCCAGTACCGGGTCTTTTTTAATCTCTTTTTTTAAAATCTTTTTCTTGGGCTTCAACATAAATTTATCTCCTTTTTCAAATCTTCCTGTACCCTCGCCGGGACTCGAACCCAGATCAGAGGATTAGGAATCCCCCGTTCTATCCGCTTGAACTACGAGGGCTCAAAATAGCCTCCAAGTTTATCTCTTTTGGACGGTAAAATGCAAGGGGAATATTCTAAGGCGTCAAACAGGGAGATTTCAACAACGTCAGAATGAAGAATCTGTTCGTAAACTTTGGTTCAGTTCATCTGCCATTGCTGTACTGATTGATGTATCGTTATAGATTTCAGTTATTAGTTGCGGTGAATGCAGTAATTTCTGATAATCTGATGTTCTGCAACTGATAAGATTCCCCAAGGATTCTTTAATAGCCATACCGACGATGACTTGTTCGAGGCCGGTTTTAAAATAAGCTAACGGACGATTAAATATTTTAGGAAATATCAGTAGCTGGTATTTTAACGTTTCCGGAAAATAGTTGAGCATCAGGTTCATTCGGGGTTCGGTTTCATTTATATTCATTGATCTGATAGGCCCACCAAAATCAGGAACATTAGGAACATTTCGGATCAGTTTCTGGTTCACTTTTCGTAAATAAATCACGAACTGTTGAAATAACCGGCTAATTTCCTGATCATCCGTTGATTCGATCAGATACACCGCTCGGAGAAACTTGTTCAGAAAAAAATTCCGACCAGTTTCACCTTCATATAATGGTACTAATTCCGCCTCCCCAACCGGAAAACCATCCAATAGCAAATCAATCTGTTGTTCTGCGATAAGCGTGTTTTTCAACCCCGCCTGAAAATGGAAATGGGAACTTGACGCACCCGCCATTGCACCATTAAAAAAGAGAGAATAATCTGTCAGCGTTTTTGAGAGTGAAATCATGTCGTTAAAAGAATTGGCGATGATCTGCGGTTCATGATTTAGGGAAGCAATTGTCAAATCTCCGGGAATGGTGATACCGGGATTCACCAAGATCATGAACCGATTTTCAAGTATCAATATTCCCTTCTGCTCCGCATCCAGATTACATAAAAAACAGGATTGGTGACCAAGATCCTTTGATTCGAAGGTCCGGGCAATGACACTGGGTGTCCGGGTCTCATTTAGCGTAACAACTATATCAATTCCCTGAACATTGACGACTTCTTTCAAAATTCGGGAGTAGGTATCCAAATTGTGAACTAATCGCGGCCAGCCGTCGACTGGATCGCTCTGCTGCCTGACAAGCGCCGCCACTCTCGAGTTATCATCAACAACATTTTTATCAATGAAGAATGGTTGGAGTTCGGAATCGTCTAAATGGTGTTCATATAAATTCATAAATAAAGCGGATTGTAAATCAGAATCCAACCCGGTTATTAAATTTATGATAATATGGATTACTTAACACTAAATGTTTCAATTCTTCAATAATAGATAGCTTAAATGAATACTTTGAGTAATTTTTTCGGACCAAAACATCGGAGCCCAATTCTTCGCTGTCAGTATTGGAACTGTGACGAACGGCGATGTAATTAGCCTCGTCCAGATTTCGTTCAATAATATATCCCAGCATCAGAAGTTGGTCCGACAACGCCGCATCTTCACCGTACAATAAATCGGGATAACCGCCCGCTGTAATGATAGCCTCTCTCCGATAATAACGCGGGGCACCAGGGCCGGGAATACAAACCTGAAGCAACGGATTATTCTGATTGCATAGATACTCATCATGAAGAATGATCTGATTATCCAGGGTCAGTTCACCGGTTTCGGAATTCCGGGCAGCCGTTTGATAAATACCAATAATCGCTGCAGCGCCGCTCTGCTCAAACTGTTTCAATATCTTCGTAACAGGATCGCCAATTAGTACATCATCGGAATCAAGTTGTCCGATTATCCGGTTTTGGGCCTTATAAACCCCGTAATTCCGGGCACCACCCAACGTCATTCCCGATACTTTATACAATTTGATCAGGTCAGGATATTTATCGACATAAACTTGGGCTATTTCCGGTGTATTGTCATTGCCATTATCGACGATAATCAATTCGATTGGAATGCCCAGATTGACACGCTTGCGGACATCGATAATGGATTCGATGGCATAATGAATCAAGTTGGCCCGATTGTAGGTTGGCAATACGAAGGATATCCCATCACCCAACAACAGATCAGTGATGACTTTGCGGGTGAAATAATCATCCGGCAGGAAGGCACCAATATCTTTCAGATATTTCTGAAAACTGACCGGTCCCCACTCAAAACGGGCCGGGTCTTTTGTATAAGAAAAATGCCGACCGATTTTTTGCGTTTGGGTTGCTTCGAATTTCACCTGCAGGCCTTCACCCGGATAATATGCCTTTCCCCGTCGGAAGGAATACAAGGGTTTGGGAATCCTGTACAAACTGCCTTTTTGAGCAAGTACGCCCATCCGTACGGCATAGTCGTAACCGTAATCGACTTCGATATCAAAGGTCCGTGAATTTATATATTTTGGACTCACTGCGATGAGCGATCCATGGCAGTACAAACCCGGATTATTTAAACGACCGGGAATAATGATATTGGATGGATCGTGCCCGGGTTTCAACATTTGCAGAACAGGCTCACCGGATGGAACCTCGTCAATATATTCATAATGATCATTGATAATAAATCCGGCGTCAGTCAGCCGATAATATTCAAAAAAAATATTAATCGATTCCTGGCTGATATCGATATCATCGCCGGGTGTATGGAGAAACAGCAGATTACAATTTAAGAGTCCTTTTTCCTTGGCGTTTAAAACCGCTTCATTAAAATTTTTATAAACACCAAAACTCATAATAATTCGGTCTAAGTATTCATCAGGAAAATTGGTCAACAGGTTATGATTGCCCTCTGATAAAATCAGGATTGTGCTTGTATTGTCCGTTTTACGAAGAGTTTTGAGAATAACTTCTCTAAGCTGATTTAATCCATTCGGATCAGTTTCACTGGCAAAGAAAAGCATAGTTGCTTTCATGATGAGACCTTTCGGTTTTAAATTACAAATCCTTGATGAACATTTTAAAAAGCAGTTGAGTTTTCATCAGTTTATAGTGATTGGTATTCCTCATAAAACATATCTCGATTTCACACTACCTTTTAGTTAGTAAGTTAACCATTCTAATTACAAAAGTACAGTAGATTTTACTGTCCGAAAATATTTTGTGCATCTCCGAACAATTCTATATTTTACAGGTATAAAGAAAGGGTAAATTATGAAGTTGCGAATATATATTACTACAATCCTTTTGGCCATAAATCTATATCAGTGCAGCGGCTCAAAGACACCGGAAGCGCAAGCGATTCAATGGTTATATTCCATTGATTCTTCGCATGCAGCCGCATTGCAACAAAATAAACCAATCATGATCGATTTCATGGCCGAGTGGTGTCCGCCTTGCAAGACGATGGAAGACTCCATATTCAATCAAACCAGTGTTATTAAAAAATCACATCAATTTATTACCCTGCGGATAGATGTTGACAAACACCCCGATATTGCCATTGATTACAATGGAAACGCCCGAAAATACGGCGGTGTTGGTATTCCGAATCTGTTGTTTCTATCACCAAACAATGAAAAAATCAAACACGTAATCGGTTTCCATAACGCTGATCAGCTGATTGCAGCTATGGATTCTGCACTGCAACAGTTTTCAGAAATGCAGTAAGTCTGTTTTATTTAAGAAATTTGTCCCGCTCAGCTCGGGTACTTTCAAATACATAATGCAATAAATCGACATCCTTTTGTGTTTGCTCACGATTGCGTCGTAGGAACATTCGTTCCTGGGTTTCAACGGCTTTGTCAATATTAAACGTAAAACTGCCGCAACTTAAATATTTCATGTAACTGACAAACGACGGGACATCATCATCGATAAATCCATATAAGTAACTACTCACCCCAATGGTTTTTCCTGTAAAAATGCTGGTGTTGATCGCGGATTTTGTATAATCGCCAATCACACAGCCTAAAAACTGCTCACCGGTATTGATTTTTTCATTACCCTTTTTAACACGAATTTCACCATAAGTATTTTTCAAATCAGAATTGCAGGTACCTGCGCCCAAATTCACCCATTCACCCACAAAAGCATTTCCCAAGAACCCGTAATGCTGCTTATTTGAGTAATTCATAAAGACCAACTCGGTAACTTCCCCTCTGATTTTGCATACGTCCCCAATCACCACCCGGTCTTTAATGACCGTATGTTCCAAAATTTTACAATTTTTCCCAATCATCACCGGACCTTCAATGACACTAAAGGGAAATATTTCGGTTTCATCATCGATTATTATTATTCCTGGATCACTGTTAAAGTGAACATTCGGACCGATTTTCACATTCTCCCCGACATATACATTCGTCTGGATTTCCGTCCATTTTTTCGTTCCCAGCGTAAACTCCAGATTCTCACAGCACACCCGTTTATGCCAGATGATTAACTCATGAGGATAATCGATCAGATCCAAGTCAGTATTTCCCGATTTTAACTTAAATATATTTGCAACGCTTGGTACGGCTCGGGCATTTATCAGTAAATCACCGGTTTTTTCATAAATATTTTTACTCGATTGAAAATCAAAAAAGGGCGTCATTTCATCCCGGATCAGGAACTCAATGGAATCATTGGGAAAATTGACTTCCAGCAGTTTTTCCAATGTCCATCCACCCACAGGAATTTGAAATGCCGGACGCATCAAGCTTATCGGAAACAGATCTACGACTTGTTCATCTTCATAAACGATTATTTTCATCATCACTCCACGGTTACTGATTTGGCTAAATTACGGGGTTTATCGATATCACATCCCCGTTTATCGGCGATATAATAGGCCAGCATCTGTAACGGAACGACCGTCAAAAACGGGCTGAGTTCCACAATAGTTTCGGGAATGAAAATCACGTGGTCCGCAAGTTCGGTAATCCGTCTGTCATTATCATTAGCGACGGCGATCACGATCCCATTCCGGGCTTTGACCTCCTGGATATTGGACAGTACCTTCTCGTAAGATTGGTCCCGGATGCAGATAAATACAGTCGGCATATTACGGTCAATCAGGGCAATCGGGCCATGTTTCATTTCGGCAGCCGGATACCCTTCGGCATGAATATAACTGATTTCCTTTAACTTTAAAGCACCTTCAAGAGCGATTGGATAGTTGACGCCACGTCCCAGGAAAAGCGCATTCGAGACAGCGTAATGGGTTTCCATAATCGACACAATCTGATCGGTCTGCGCCAGAACCCGTTCCATTTTTTCCGGGATTTCCGCCAGATTTTTCAGATAATTCATAATGTCTTTTGTTCCGATATTCTTTTTATACTGCGCCAGATACAGCGTCAACAAAAACAGCACCTCCAGTTGGGTTGTAAAGGCTTTTGTGGAAGCAACACCGATTTCCGGACCCGCCTGGGTAAAAAGCGTGGCATTGCTGATACGGGTAATTGTACTTCCTGGAACATTACAGATCGACAATACCTGAGCGCCGGATCGCTTTGCCTCTTTTATCCCGGCAATTGTATCCGCGGTCTCCCCGCTCTGGCTGATGGCAATGACCAGGGTATCATCGGATATCACCGGATTGCGATAACGGAATTCCGATGCATATTCCACCTCCACCGGAATTTTAACCAGCGATTCCAGCCAATATTCTGCGACCAGTCCAGCATGCCAAGAAGTTCCACAAGCAATAATGACGACGCGTCGAATATTTTTAAACATTTCCGGCTCCAATGCGTAGTGAAAACGAATTTCAAAGTCGTTGACATTGACGGCAAAGGTTTTCTGCAACTGCCGGGGCTGTTCAAAAATCTCTTTGAGCATAAAATGTTTATAATTCCCACGCTCACAGTCGGCAAATTGAATGTCGTAAAGTTGGTCCTCTTTTAGGATTGCCTTCCGACTGAAAAAATCATAAAACTCAATCGAGGTATCGGCAAGATTGAATATCGCCATCTCGCCATCGTTGATGAAAAATGCCTTATCCGAGTAGTGAACCAGTGATTGCAAGTCCGAGGAAATATAAAAATTGTTATCCTTCAATGCCGCCACAATCGGACTACCATTCCGGGCGGCAATCAGATAATTACTGTCGCGATCGATTGCTACAAACGCAAAATTACCTTTCAGAAGTCTGACAACCTTTTTCACAGCTTCCGGGAACGTACTATTTTCGATAAACCGGGCGATCAGTTTGGGAATTATCTCCGTATCGGTTTTCGAATAAAACAGATCGCCGTGGACATAGTCCTTCAATTCATCGACATTTTCAATAATTCCGTTATGAACAACGTAAATACGCTTATCCGAATCCGTATGAGGATGAGAATTTTCAATCGACACATTGCCATGTGTCGCCCAACGCGTATGCCCGATTCCGGCTTTCGCTTTGATGGATTTCAGTTCACCGATCTCGGATACTTTCCCGATGTTTTTTTTCAGTTCAATACAGGTTTTAGTTTTCAGGGCAATGCCCCAAGAATCATAACCGCGGTATTCCAGTGACTTCAGTCCGTCAATAATGACCTTCGTACAATTATCCGGTCCGGCATATGCAAATATTCCACACATCTATATTCTCCTCAATAGATATAATGATTGTATAATGTAAGTTCTACTAATTTACTATCTATATTATCGCGGCGATAGAATAATAAGAAATCCCCACGATTTTCAGGATAGTTTCGCATGGGATCAAAATACGTATTTCACTCATCAAAGGCAATGTTTATTCCTTCGATGAAATCGTTTTGTTGTGTCGAAATAAACGTTTAAAAAATACGACCGACAATTTTTAACACGTCTCGAATACCGCGGAGTCGCCGGCGAAATTCAGCCGCATATTGTAACTGAATCAGCCCGTTCAATCCATCAAACAATCGCCGGCTATACGGCGGCCACCACAGATTTCTTTTAGTAAACGAAAGCAAATCGTCCACCATTACCTGCGACTGGGTCATTTCATCGAATCCCGGTTTTCCATGGGTTCGGCCAATCCCGCTCTGCTTGAAACCGCCCCATGGAGTTTCCGCTACCCCATGGCTCATTAGGTGATCATTTATCGTAATAACACCAGCTTTTATGTGGCGGCCGATTTTAATTGCTTTTCTACGGTTTTTTGACCAGACTGATCCCGTCAGTCCCAGGTAGGAATCATTTGCCAGACGAACAGCATCAGCCTCAGATTTAAACGACATAATTCCGATCACCGGTCCGAAGGTCTCATCTTTCATGACAGCCATTTCATGATTGACGTTTGTTAGAACTGTTGCCGGATAATAAAATCCATTTTCATGATCCGGGATTTTTGATTGGACTGCAATGACAGCCCCATTTTCCACAGCCTCGTTCACATGATTTCGAATATGTTCCAACTGTTTTGCAGTCGTCAATGCACCAAGTTCCAGACCATATTCATCCTCCGTTTCAACCGTTATCGTCTCTATCTGTGCTTTCAATTTCGACAGAAAATCACTATAGACTTCTTCGGCCACGTACAGGCGTTCCACTCCGCCACAGGATTGACCGGCACTGGAAAAACCGGCCCAAATTGCCCCGGCAGCGGCTCTGTCCAAATCCGCGTCTTTACAGACAATCATGGCATCATTTCCACCCAGCTCAAGCACAAGCGGCGTCAGTGTTTCCGATGCTTTCTTCATCAGGTACTTGCCCGTTTCAACAGAACCCGTAAAAAACAGTTTATCGATTCCGCTTTCCAGAAATGCATCACCGGCAACCCGCCCGGGTAAATTAATATAGTGAAACAATCCTTCCGGCAGCCCGACAGAATCGATGCATTTTACCAGCAAATCACTGACCGCCGGCATATTGCTAGCCGTCTTTAAAATTACAGCATTCCCGGCCAGCAACGCCATGATCACTTCCGAAAAGGGAATTGAAAAGGGATAATTCCAAGGTGAAATAATCCCGACAACGCCATAGGGGCCCCGGTAGAGTTTACTGCGTTTATAGGATAGCACCAAAGATCCCGCTTTGATTTTCTCGGGTTTTAGAAACCCTTCTGCCCTTTTACAATAATAGGAAACGGCCATCGCCGCCGGTAAGACTTCAGCAGCCAGTGAATCAACCAGCACCTTTCCGTTTTCCCGGCTGATGGTTTTGGCGATCTGTTGACTGTTATCCACAATAAATTGACGAATTCTGCGAACAGTTTGTACCCGTTCTTTGACCGGGCGTACCGCCCAACCTTCTTGTACCTGCCTGGCTTTGTCAATATGGGATTTCAGATCGGTAAATACACTGTTTTCATTTTGGTCTGTATTAGTATGTTTCGTCATATTCATTCACCCTGCTGGAAATTGTTCATCACTAATTCCTGAATATAAACGATCACTGAGTTTTTCCAAGAATAAATTCATTCCACTCATCAAAGATTTTAGACTTTAATGAGCAAATTTTGTATATTGTTTTCCGGAGTACTAATGATAAACCGCATACAGACTGGTAATTTGTTCGATTTTAGAATGAATACAGTGTAACTCCAATCAAAATCATCTATCTAATATTAAAAACCAAGAGGAGGATACAATGATTGAAAAAATGCAAGTCTACAAATGTGAAGTCTGTGGCAATATTGTCGATGTATTGCACGCCGGCGGCGGAACACTGGTTTGCTGTGGTCAGCCGATGAAATTGCAGGACGAAAAAACGGCGGATTCAGCCACTGAAAAGCACGTACCGTTAATTGAAAAAATCAAGGGCGGTTACAAAGTGACCGTCGGCAGCACACTTCATCCGATGCTGGATGCTCATTTTATTGAATGGATCGAGCTGATCGCTGATGGAAAATCCTATAAACAATTTTTAAGCCCGAACGATGCTCCTGAAGCAGTATTTCAGATCGAAGCAAAAGACGTTAAAGCCAGGGAATACTGCAATATTCATGGACTATGGAAAGGAAAACTATGAAACTGAATGAGAAGCTTTATAAACTGATAAACGATCAGATCAAACACGAACTGGAATCGGCTTATATCTATTACTCCATGGTCTCCTATTTTGTCGCCGAAGGCCTTGATGGAATGGCGCAGTGGATGACCGCTCAGACCCAGGAAGAGATGTTACACGCCAGTAAATTTTTCGATTTCATCGGCGGACGAGCGGGCAAGGTTGAGCTTCAGAATCTGGAAATTCTCAAAACGAAGTGGGCTTCCCCACTGGAGGCGTTTCAGGACGCCTTGGCCCACGAAGAATTTATTACCAGCAAAATTAACGGCCTGATGAAAGTGGCCATTGAAGTGAATGATTATCCGGCAAAAGTCATGCTGGACTGGTTTGTCTCCGAGCAGGTTGAAGAAGAAGACAACGTCGGTAAGGTCGTTCAGATGCTGAAACGTATTGGCGACTCTGCCAATGGTTTGTTTATGCTGGATCGTGAGCTCGGTCAGCGTGTCTTTACACCGCCGCCCGCACAAGGAGTATAAACATTATGTCATTTCAATTCAGTCTTGAAGAAATTTTCGAACTTGCCGAACGAATCGAGCACAATGGTGCTAAATTCTATGGCAAGGCGGCAAGCCAGGTAACTGACCAGAATTACAAATTGCTATTGCTGGATTTAGTCGATATGGAGCAGAAACACGAACGGGTTTTTGCCTATTTGAAGGAACAAATTGTGGATCAGAAACTGGGACAGGGTCCACTCGATCCCGATGCCAGTGCGGTCCAGTATCTCCGCTCTTTTGCGGACGGGGTTGTCTTTGATCTGAATGCCGACCCCTCTGAATATCTATCAACCAAACACAGCCTGGAGGAAATCCTGAGATACGCGATTGGTTTGGAGAAAGATTCAATTGTGTTCTATTACGGCATCCAGGAATTGATCCCGGAAGATCTGGGCAAAGAGCAGATCAATACGATTATCAAGGAAGAGATGCGCCATATTACTTTCCTGAATGATAAAATCCTGGCCCTGGGTAAACGATAAACAATCTATTTTGAACATTTAAAGCCCGGTATTGCT
>Ga0268277_1002521_pt1 | contig 10509 bp, 10 predicted proteins | sample saktaG_5_FD_190132 | JGI IMG/M metagenome (GOLD analysis project Ga0268277, IMG submission 190132) | Saline water microbial communities from Sakinaw Lake, British Columbia, Canada - sak_2010_1_5_50m | ecosystem: Environmental > Aquatic > Non-marine Saline and Alkaline > Saline ...
CGACCATATCGGATGCGATGACAAATTCGGCGTCCCCGTCTATATACACAGCGATGATTTAATGCTTTTAAAAGACCCCCAGCTTAATCTTTCTAATTTTATGGCTTCGGCGTATAAGGTGAAATCAGAAATAAAGACCCTAAAAGATAAAGAAAAGATACTGTTGGAAGATATAGAATTAGAGGTGATACATACCCCCGGTCATACCCCGGGCGGGATCTGCCTTTTGCTGAAAAAACCGGTGAATAATGTTCTCTTCAGCGGTGATACTTTATTTTTTCAGGGCGTCGGAAGGACGGATTTTCCTCAGGCGAGCCCGGATCAGCTGCTTGAGTCTATAAAAGAAAAATTATTGGTTTTGCCGGATGAGACAGCCGTTTATCCCGGCCACGGGCCGTCTTCTACCATCGGCAGGGAGAGGAAGTCAATGAGTGCACATTAATCCCGCCCCTTTTTAGTATTTAAATGTTTTTAAAATAAAAGGTGCGGGATAAATTCAGCCAACGAACTTATGTTCGCTTGCCGCAAAAGCGGCACACCGGCTGTTCCAATACAGCCGGGTGTTATGCTCCATAAGTTCGGGCTTCATTTAATGCGTGAATTGATAGACATATTTTTAAACTATTTATCCGTGGAGCGGGGATTATCCCGCAATACCATGGTTTCCTATAAGGAAGACCTTAATTATTATCTGGAGTATCTCGCCCGGCGCCATATCGATGCGATCTCTAAGACTAATAAAAATGACATAGTAAGTTTTATGCTGGAGCAGAAAGATAAAGGGCTAGCCGCCAACTCCGTTGCCAGGCGCCTGGCAGCAATAAAGGTATTTTACCGCTTTTTGGTCCGGGAGAGGATCTTAAAAGAAGATGCCACCACTTTAATAGATTCCCCTAAATTATGGAAGAAGATTCCCGAGACGCTTTCGCTGAACGAAGTGGAGACCCTGCTTGCTCAACCGGATATCAGAAATAAACAGGGAATAAGGGATAAGGCGATTTTAGAGACGCTCTACGCTACCGGGATGCGCGTTTCTGAGGCGGTAAACTTAAGGACCGATAACGTGAATCTGGACGTCGGGTTCCTGCGCTGTATCGGTAAAGGCAATAAAGAACGGGTCATACCTTTGGGCAAAAAAGCGATAGCCAGCGTCAGAAGGTACCTCCAAGGCAGCCGGCCGCAGTTATTAAAGAGAAAAGAAAGCGACTTTCTTTTTGTCAGCCGCTTAGCAAAAAAGCTTTCCCGGCAGTCGATTTGGAAGATGATTAAAAAATATGCCAAACAAGGCCGGATCAGGAAACCTTTAAGGCCGCATATCTTAAGGCATTCTTTTGCCACCCATCTTCTGGAGAGGGGGGCGGACCTGCGTTCGGTACAGGAAATGCTGGGGCACGCCAATATCTCGACCACCCAGATTTATACGCACATAAACAAAGACAGGCTGAAGACTATTCATAAGATGTTCCATCCCAGGCCGTGATAGTAGTTAGGGATTAGTAGGTAGGGGGTAGGGGGGAAGAATGAGCAAAGATTATTTAGACAAGTTGCCGAAAGAGATTAATGATTTAGTTTATTTAGCCAGGGATATCTCTGCTAAAAACCATGTGCCGGTATATTTAGTAGGCGGGGTGGTCCGGGATTTAATTTTAGGGGTAAAAAACCTGGACTTAGATATAGTGGTTAGCGGGGACGGGATTAAGTTTGCGCGCCAGTTCTCTCTCGCCCTAAACGCCCGGATCGTCGAGCATGCCAGATTCGGCACGGCTACGGTTATGCTGCCGGATAATATAAAGGTAGATTTTGCCACAGCCAGAAAGGAAGTTTACCCCGAGCCCGCTCATCTGCCGCAGGTATCGGCCGGCACCTTAGAAGACGATCTGTATCGAAGGGACTTTACCATTAATGCCATGGCCATCGGCATAGGCGAAATAAACTTCGGAAAAATCATAGACTTTTTCTCCGGCAGATCCGATTTAAATAAGAAGAGGATACGCATATTGCATGATGCCAGTTTTATTGACGACCCTACGCGTATCTTAAGGGCAGTGCGTTTTGAAAAAAGATACAATTTCAAGATCGAGCCCGGGACGCTTCAATGCTTAAAGGAAGCGGTGGACCTGGAAATGTTAGAAAGGGTCCAGCCGCAGCGGTTACGCGACGAGATCATCCTCATCTTAAAAGAAAGAGAACCCCTAAAATATATCAGGCGCATAGACGAATTATCGGGGTTGGATTTTATTAACCGGCATTTATTCCTTTCCCAGAAGGTCAATAATCTATTAAGCTCTGCGCAAAAAGAGATTATCTGGTTTAAAAAGACATATCCAGAGCGCCGCCGGCTCGACACGTGGCTGGTCTATTTTCTGGCCCTGATGGAACCCTTGAGTATTAAGGAAGTTAAAGCGGTATGCGCAAAGTTCGTCTTTGGCGGCGGAGAAGAAAAAAGGATAATAAATTATAAAAAATTCGGCAGGTCGCCGGTTAAAGAATTGAGCCGCGCAAAAATCAGGCCGGCGCGGATTTTTGCTTTGCTTGAGCCTTTAAGCTATGAGGTGATTATAATCCTGAAGGCTAAATACGAGGCTGCTGTTTTTAAGAAACATGTCCGTGATTTTTTCGCAATCTATAACGGTATGCGTATCATGGCCAGGGGTGCCGATCTGCATAAATTAGGCGTTGCCCCCGGGCCTGATTACCAGAAAATCTTTGCCACAGTCTTGGAGGCAAAGCTTGCAGGCAGGGTGAGGACTAAAGAAGAAGAGTTAGCACTGATTAAGAGGCTGATAAGAAAGAAATGACCGTCGGCATATTGAAGATGGAGCTATCCTAATGTCCAGGCACGATAAGGTAAAAGAAACGATTAAAAAAGAGGTCAGCAATATCATCCATGATGAGTTAAATGACCCGCGCCTGGGGTTTATTACGGTCACCGACGTGGAATTAAGCAAGGATATGCGTTACGCCAAGGTTTTTTTTAGTGTCCTAGGAAAAGATGAGGATTACCGGAAGTCTAAGCAGGCGTTAGATTCAGCCCTGGGTTTTATCCGCAAGTTAGTTGCCCAGAGGATAAGGCTCAGGTTCGCTCCGGAAATTTCTTTTCGGGAAGACCGTTCGGGAGAATACAGCATCCATATCCAGCAAGTTTTGGATGAGATAAAGGAGTTAAATGGGCCTGGCAAGAGCCGTAAGGCTAATAAAAAGAAGTAAGTATTTCCTGATTACTACCCACACTAATGCCGAAGGAGACGCGTTGGGTTCTCTTCTGGCATTCTATCGCTTAGTGCAGGCATTGGGGAAAAAGGCGGTGATGGTTACCGGCGATAAGGTTCCTTACGGGTATGATTTTATACCCGGGATAAATAAGGTCAGGAAGCTTAGCCCTAAATTAAGGCAGATTAAGTTTGACTGTTTTGTCGCTTTAGATTGTTCTGACCTGGCGCGCTGCGGTGGGGTGCGCGGATTAAATCAGGAGAAGAGGCCGGTCATTAATATCGACCACCACATTAGTAATGACAGGTTCGGCGATATCAACTGGGTCGAGCCGCACTGTTCTTCTACTTCCGAGATGATTTATCGGCTTTACAAGGAAATGCGCCTTCCCTATCGCCGAGATACGGCATTGGCTTTGTATACGGGGATGATGACTGATACCGGGTCATTCCGTTATCCTAACACCACCAGTTTTACCCATCAGGCGGTGGCAGAACTTCTAAAATGCGGTTTAAATGTTACGGCAATACACAAAAGCGTATACGAAAATATACCGCTTCCGGATGCCAGGCTCTTAAGCAGGATACTGCCGGGGATGAAGGAGGAGTTAGGCGGAAAAATTATTTGGTTCGAGATCAAGCGGGGGCTGCTTAATAAAAGAAAACTTTCTTTTGATTTAAGCGATGAAGTCCTGGGGTTTGCCCGCGCCATAAAAGGGGTGGAGGTAGCGGTTTTATTTAAAGAGAACTTAAGTAGCTCCGGAGAAATACGGGTAAATTTCCGCTCGCAGGGTAAAATCGACGTGAATAGGATCGCGCGCCATTTCGGAGGCGGAGGGCATAAGACAGCTAGCGGCTGCACTGTTAAGGGCAGTCTCGACAGCGTGCGTAGGAGAGTGCTACGCAGAGTTAAAGAAAATTTTAAATGAAAATTATACTGGGCGTAGCGAAGATCAGAAGAATCCCGAAGGCGGTGGTGGCACTGGGCGTATTTGACGGGGTGCACCGCGCGCACCGGGAAATACTGGAATACGCGGCGAGAGAGGCGCGGCGCATAAAAGGAAAGAGTGTGGCAGTGACTTTCTGGCCGCATCCGCAGCAAGAGGCGAGTTTATATTCCCTGAAGCACCGCCTGAAGTTAATCGAAGAAACAGGCGTGGATACCTCTATAGTCATCAGTTTCAACCGCCCCTTCGCCGGGATATCCGCCGAAAATTTCGTAAAAAATATTTTAGTCAAGAGGATCGGCGCGCAGTGCGTCTGCTGCGGAAAGAACTTTAGATTCGGCAAAGGCGCTAAGGGAAATTTTAACCTTCTAAAAAGGCTAGCGCATAAATATCATTTTAAGTTAAAGGCCTTCGAGGTGCTAAGAACAAAACATCTTCCCATCAGCAGCACCTCGATACGCCGGGCGATAAGCAGGGGAGACTTTAAGACGGCCAAGGTTTTGCTTTTAAGGCCGGTCAGCGTCTTAGGGACCGTGATCCGCGGTAGTTCTTTAGCCAAACGCTTAGGATTCCCCACGGCCAATATTAATCCGCACCATGAAGTGCTTCCTCCTTCGGGAGTTTATGCGGTAAAAATTATTTTTCAGCGCAAGACATTTAAGGGTATTTGCTACATCGGAAGCAAACCGACGTTTAAGCCGCATATCGCATATCGCATATCGCATATCGCAAAAGAAAGACATATCGAAGTGCACATTTTTAATTTTAAGCGCAGGATTTACGGAAAAGATTTAGAGATACAGTTTATCCGCAAGATCAGAAATGAGAAAAAATTCGCCTCTCTGGCGCGATTAGCCTGCCAGATCAAAAAAGACGTTTTCTTAGCCAAAAAGCTGCTTTCCCTCCCCTAAGTTATACCACAAGCGCTGCCTTTTATTATCCCCTCTCAATACTACCCGTTGTATTTTATATAGTTAGATAAAATTTTATCTTGACAAAAGAACAATTTTTATTTATACTCTGACTACAAAGTGGTTAAAAGTGGTTTAAAGTGGAGAACCGCAAAAACGCGAAAATCCGCAAAGACGCAAAGATTTTGCGGTTTAGCGGTTATTTTGCGGTTTAGCGATTAAATGTTCTATGGTGAGTATTTACATTCCATAGACCGCAAGGGCCGCCTGATCTTGCCCGCCAAATTTCGCGAGGTCACCAAAACTAATTTTATCGAGAGATTTTTTGTCACCCGAGGTCTGGATAAATGCCTTTTTATGTTTTCCGAAGAAGAATGGCGTTCGCAGGAAAGCAAATTTAAAGCCATATCTTTTACCAAGCAGCAGGCGCGCACTTTTAACCGCCTTTATTTTTCCGGGGCGGTAGAGGTTTCTCCCGACAGGCAGGGAAGGATTTTATTGCCGCAGTACCTTAAAGACTTTGCCGAGATAAAAAAGGATGTGATGATCGTCGGGGTCTCTAACCGGATAGAAATCTGGGCAAAGGATAAATGGAGCGAGTTTTACGGCACTTCCCGGCAGTCTTTCGAGGAGATTGCCGAGAAGTTAATGGACGTCTGATTTTTTAGATAGGTTTTTCATGGTAGAGAAACTTCATACTCCTGTGATGCTACAGGAGGTTTTAGCTTATTTAAATTTAGGCCCGGGGAAGATCATCCTGGATGCTACCGTTGGTACGGGAGGGCATGCCGAAGAAATCTTAAAGCGTATTTCTCCCGGAGGCAGGCTGATCGGTATTGACCGGGACCGGGAATCTTTAAGCGTTGCTAAAGAGAGGTTAAGCAGATTTGGCAGCGCCTGCGAGCTGGTGCACGGCAACTTTCTGGATATCGATAGCATATTAAAAGGGTTAAAGATTAAAAAAGTGGATGGTGTCCTTTTTGATTTAGGTATTTCTTCTTTTCAGCTGGAAGACCCCCAAAGGGGTTTTAGCTTTCAGCAGGAGGGGCCGCTGGATATGCGTATGGACAGAGAAAGTTACATCTCTGCTTACGACCTGTTAAATAACCTTAACGAAGAAGAGATTTCTGCGCTGCTCTGGAACTTCGGGCAGGAGAGATGGCACAACCGCATTGCCCGCCTGTTGGTCAGTGAAAGAGAAAGGCACCCCATTTCTACCACCGCCGAATTATCCAGTATCGCCGTCAGGGCGACGCCCTATAAATACCGGCATTACCGTATTCATCCGGCAACGCGCACCTTTCAGGCGGTGCGTATCGCGGTTAACCGGGAGCTGGAGACTCTCGAGATCGCCCTGCGTAAAGCCACAGAACTGTTAGCTAAAGCCGGCAGGATTTGCGTAATTTCATTCCACTCCCTGGAAGACCGGATAGTCAAAATCAGTTTTAAAGAGTTCGCCCGCGAGGGCTTAATCAAAATAATCACCCCTAAGCCATTGACGCCGGGTTTAGCCGAGATCGAGGATAATCCTTCCAGCCGCAGCAGCAAATTCAGGGTTGCAGAGAAGGTATTAAGATGAGGATACCTAAATTTTTATCGGTCATTACTTTAGTCACAGCGCTCTGCCTCCTGCATGTTTATCAGCAGACAGAGATATTCCGCTTTGCCTATGCCGGTCAGAAGAAGCTTACGGCGATGCAGGATTTACTTGATAAAAACGTTATCCTAAGATACAATATAGAAAAGAATACTTCTTTGGTACGCCTCGGCAGCAGGATGTCCGAGTCTAGTGATTTCCAGATGCCCGAGACGTACCGCTTGGTCAGGTTAGAGCGGCCTAGGGGCGCGGTAATGGCTGCTAAGCCCATAGCTAATAAAGAGAATATATTTGCTCGTCTCTTCGGTGTAACCAGACAAGCCGAAGCAAAAACCATAACTCCCTAAAATTAAATAATTGTGTATATCAGCAGTTACCGCCGCAGGGTCTATGCGGTGTTCTTATGCTTTTTTCTTATCTTAACCTTAAGCATCGCCCGCCTGTTTTTTGTCCAGTTTTTCCGTTCCAGCTACCTGAAAAATATCGCCCAGAAGCAGCATAACCTGTTTGTGGAATTAGAGCCGCGGCGCGGGACTATCTATGATATCAACTTGAGGCCGCAGGCGGTAAATGTTTCCGCGGATTCGCTCTATGCCTGCCCCGGTGACATAGACGATAAGGATAAAGAAACGCTGATCAAGCGGTTATCGCCGATATTAAAAGTAAATGATAGCTACTTAAGGGAGCGTTTATTCCGTAAAAAGGCTTTTGTCTGGCTGGCCAGAAAAGTAGACCCCACACAGAGCGAAGCAATCAGAAATTTGAAGCTTAAGGGCATTGATTTCTTAAAAGAAAGCAAACGTTGCTATCCGAACGGGTATCTCGCCAGCCACGTGATCGGTTTCGCGGGGCTGGACAACAAGGGGCTGGAAGGAGCGGAATTATATTACGATAAATACCTGATAGGGGAAGCCGGCTGGGAGATGTTTTTGCGGGATGCCCGCCAGAAAAAACTGGATTTGCGGGAGAAGATGCTCTTGCCCAAAGATGGCTATGATCTGGTGCTGACTATTGACGAGGTAATCCAGTATATTGCCGAACGCGAGGTGGAGAAGGCTTTCAGGGTGTATCATGCCAAAGGCGCAATCATTATCGTGATGAATCCTTATACCGGAGAGATACTGGCGATGGCAGATCGGCCCACCTATGATCTGAATGATTATGGCATAGCAGAGAAAGATACCAAGCGTAACCGCGCGATCTCGGATTTATTTGAGCCGGGATCGGTATTTAAGATTGTTACTGCCTCCGCGGCGATAGAAGAGAAAAAAGTAAGTGAGGAGGATAAATTCTTTTGCGAAAACGGGACATATCAAGTGGGGCCGCACATACTTCACGATCATCGCCCGCACGGCTGGCTTACTTTCCGGGAGGTTATCGAGCAGTCCAGTAATATCGGCACCACCAAAGTCGCTCAGGTTTTAGGTAATGACAGTATCTACCGTTACGTTAAACTTTTTGGTTTTGGCACCAAGACCGGTATAGGGCTGCCGGGTGAGATTTCGGGGATGATAAAGGAGCCGCGCGCATGGTCTAAAATATCCATCGCTGCCATACCCATCGGCCAGGAAATAGGGGTGACTGCTTTACAGTTAGCTGCAGCCATCTCAGTCATCGCCAACGGCGGCCAACTGGTAAAACCCTGCATCGTAAAAGAAATCCGGGATAAATACGGAGAGAATATTAAGAAATTTTCGCCCGTCGTAGTACGCAGAACCATATCCGGTAATACCGCTCTCCGGGTCAAGAAGATACTTACCGGAGTGGTGGAGAACGGCACGGGAAAGCTGGCTAAAGTGCCGGGTTTTAGCGCCGCAGGTAAGACCGGGACAGGGCAGAAATTAGAGCCCAATGGTACTTATTCGCATAATAAATTCATGGCTTCTTTTATCGGTTTTGCGCCCGCAGAAAATCCGGTGGTCGCCATAGCCGTAATACTTGATGAGCCGCACCCCTATTACGGAGGAGTGGTGGCGGCTCCGGTATTTAAGAACGTGGCCCGCGACACCCTGCTTTATCTAAAGGCCAGGCAGCTGCCTGGCGAGGTTATTGCGCTGAATGAGACTAAAAGAGCTAATTAAAAGCCTCGGGGATTATCAGTCCGGCCCTTTGGAAGATTTCCAGGTTAAAGGGATCGGCTGCGATTCTAAAAAGATCTCGGACGGTTTTATTTTTATCGCCATCAAAGGCACGGCTAGAGACGGGCACAGGTTTATTCAAGAGGCGATAAAAAAAGGCGCGGGGGCGGTAATAGCAGAGGAGCCGCAAGCCTCGGTTAAAAATCTTATTATAGTTAATGATACGCGCCGGGCTCTGGCTAAATTAGCCGCGGCATTTTACGGTTACCCCGCGCGTAAAATAAAAATAATCGGCATCACCGGCACCAACGGTAAAACCACTGTTTCGTACCTGGTGGAAAAGATGTTAAAAGAAGCGGGGGCAGGAGTTGCGGTGATCGGCACGATCAATTACCGTTTCAAAGACAAAGTTATCCCCGCCAAGAATACCACCCCCGGCCCGATAGAAATCCAGTCGCTGTTGGCGGATATGCGCCAAAGCGGCGTTCAGTACGCAGTGATGGAAGTTTCTTCACATGCCCTTGATCAGAATAGGATAGAGGGAATAGATTTCAGTTCTGCGATATTCACCAATCTTACTCAGGACCACCTGGATTACCACCTGACTTTAGAAAACTACTTTTTAGCTAAGGCAAAGTTATTTCAGGGGCTTAGCCCGCAGGCCTTTGCCGTGCTGAATAACGATGACCCTTATTCAGAGAGGCTAAAAAAGATGACCCGGGCAAAGATAGTTACTTATGCTATAGAGAAGAAAGCAGACCTGGCGGCAGGCCAGATACAGATGGATATGTCGGCAACGACTTTTTCGCTGGGTTACCGCCAGGCAAAGATGTTAGGAAGGGTGAGTCTGATCGGCAAGCATAATGTCTATAATCTCTTAGCCGCCGTTGCCTGGGGGCTTACGGAAGGGTTAGATCCGGAAATAATTAAATCTGCCCTGGAAAAATTCGGGGTTGTCCCCGGCAGGCTGCAAAGAATAGATTGTCCAAATGGGTTCTCGGTTTTTGTGGATTACGCCCATACGGAAGATGCGCTGACCAGCGTGATTAAAACATTAAGGCAATTATCTAAAAAAAGGATTATTGTGGTCTTTGGCTGCGGAGGAGAACGCGATAAGACCAAACGGTCTAAGATGGGCCGCGCGGTTTCTGAATTAGCGGATTTTGCGATTATCACCAGCGATAATCCCCGCTCGGAAGAGCCTCTTTCGATCATCGAAGATATCAAGCAGGGGATCAGCAAAAATAATTATTGCGTGATTCCGGAACGCAGGGATGCGATCCGGGAGTCTTTGTCTATGGCCAAGCCGCAAGATATTGTTTTAGTGGCGGGCAAAGGCCATGAGAACTGCCAGATATTAAAAGATAAAACCATACCTTTTGACGACTCCGAGGTGGTAAAAGAATGTTTACGCTCAATGAATTATTAAAGGCTACCGGCGGAAAATTAATCCGGGGCGCAAGCGATAGCCCGATCAGGGGCATTTCCATAGATTCAAGGACCCTCAAGCCGCAGGAGGCGTTTATCGCGATAAAAGGGATTAATTTTGACGGCCATGATTTTATCCCGGAAGCAATCAATAGGGGGGCATCCTGCGTGATAAAAAACAGGCAAAGTAAGACTAAAGGCGCGTTGCCGGTTGCCTTGTTAGAAGTTAAAGATACGCTGCTGGCTTTAGGCGATATTGCGCGTTTTCAGCGCAGGAAGTTTAATCTTCCGGTTATCGCGGTTACGGGGAGTAACGGAAAAACTACCGCTAAGGAGATG
>Ga0268277_1002527_pt1 | contig 10490 bp, 9 predicted proteins | sample saktaG_5_FD_190132 | JGI IMG/M metagenome (GOLD analysis project Ga0268277, IMG submission 190132) | Saline water microbial communities from Sakinaw Lake, British Columbia, Canada - sak_2010_1_5_50m | ecosystem: Environmental > Aquatic > Non-marine Saline and Alkaline > Saline ...
TCCGGAGAAACCCCCCGTCTTCAACTCTGAACCGTAGACGCCCACCCCTTTCATGAACTGCTTGAGGAGGAGGACCTGGTCCTCGAGGCCCGCAATCCTTCGTGAGACATAAATGGAATGAAATGGTGTCCGATCCACCGCAGACCTGATTCGCCGGGCATCTTCCAAGCGGAAGCATGGGACCAGATCGACCTCTATCCCATCGGCTACGGCCTGGACATAGGCATGCTCCGCATACCTCTCCTCGTGCTTGGGAAATAGCCTTCTTGCAAGAAACAGGGCATCGCCGAGGTCACCATCCTCTGGGACTGACAGAAATATATCCAGGTCGTGGTCGCCGGAAAGCCATGTCCCTCGCGCAGCCGATCCCGCCAAGATGCCCTGGCAATCGAGGCCCTCGGCCTTTGCGGCATCATCAATGCGGATTAAGAGATCGCGGGCCACGCAATCAAGCCTCGCCCTCTCCTCCGGCGTGGGCCTGATCCGCTCGATAACGCGATTCAAGAGATCAGAGGGTATACTCGGCCATGTCCTCGTATATGGGCCCTCCGGGGGTTAGCGTGCTCTTCTTCAGGAGGAAGCGATCGACAGTGAACTCGCCGAGGTCTAGCTGCATCTGGCTCATCCTCTCGGATAAGATCGCGCTCGTCTCGGGGTTCGGTCGCCCAACACGGCCGAGGGTAGCATGTGGACGAAAGCCCTTCTCTCTGGGAAATCCGAGCGGCGAAAGGGCGTCATCAACCCCGCGATGGAGCGGCGAAAAATCGCCCTCTGCTCCGAGCCAGATCACCCTTACCGAACGGCCGGGAAATGCCCCAAGCCCGGATATGCGGGCGGAAAAGGGCTCTGCCCTCACTCGAGAAAGCGCCTCTTTTATCGCGCCAAGCTGCGCGAGGGTGATGTCCCCCAAGAACTTGAGCGTGATATGGACGAGCTCTGGCTTGACCATTCTCACGCCCTGCAATGCGAGCCCCTTTTGGGCCTCCAATATTCCCGGGATCATCGATTCTGGGAGCTCCACTGCAACGAAGGACCGGATCCCCTGCTCGGGCCTTCGTCCCGCTATCATCGAAGCACTCCACCCTTGCTCGCGGAGGTAACCGACCTCCTATACCTGTCGAGCATCCCTCCGCTCACCTTTGGCTTGGGTGGCTTCCAGGCAGCCTTGCGGCGCTCGATCTCCGAGGCCTCGACGAGGAGGTCCAATTTTCGGCCTGGGATGTCCACGGAGATCTCGTCTCCATCTTGGACGAACGCTATCGGCCCGCCCGCCGCAGCCTCGGGGGAGACGTGGCCTATGCAGGGACCCCTCGTGCCTCCGCTGAACCTGCCGTCGGTTATCAGAGCAACCGACTCGCTAAGCCCAGCTCCCGCGATTGCCGAAGTTGGGGAGAGCGTTTCCCTCATGCCCGGGCCTCCCTTTGGACCCTCGTATCTAATGACCACCACATCGCCTGCCAACACCCGTCCGCCCATTATGCCGGACATGGCATCCTCCTCGCTCTCGAATACCTTGGCGGGGCCAGTATGCTTCATCATCGATTGCGAGACTGCAATCTGTTTCACTACGCTCCCATCCGGCGCGAGGGTTCCCTTGAGGATGGCGATCCCTCCCTCGGCATGGATCGGGGAGTCCAGGGTCGCAATGACCCGGGCGTTCGTCAGAGGATTCACCGGCACAAAGTCGGACAGCTCCTCTTTAATCGTCCTGCCTGAGACGGTCATTGCGTCGAGATTCAGCTTTCCCTTTATGCGGCTCATCACCGCACGAATGCCTCCGGCCTTGTCAAGATCGATCATGTGGAACGGGCCGCCGGGACGAAGGTTGACAAGATGGGGAGTTTCAAGGCTCAGCCGGTCGAATAGATCCAAGTCCATATCGAGGCCGAACTCCGCGGCGATTGCCGGCAGATGTAATGTGGTGTTGGTCGACCCTCCAATCGCCATATCCACGCGGATGGCGTTCTCGATGGATTCAATGGTTACGATCTTCCTCGCTGTGATCCCCTGGCGGACGAGCTCCATGATCCTCATTCCTGAGAGCTTGGCTATCCGCATCTTCTTCGCGTCGACCGCATGCGCCGTCGCGCATCCAGGGAGGCTCAACCCCATGGCCTCTGTCATGCATGCCATGGTGTTTGCGGTGAAGAGGCCTGCGCATGAGCCCGCGCCTGGACAGGCTCCATTCTCGAGGGCTTTGAGGGCCTCCCCACCCTTCTGCCATCCCTCGAATACATTGATCAGGTCTAGGTCAGAGTCGCATGCGAAGCCGGGCATCATAGGCCCGCCGGTAACAGCGATCGTCGGGAGGTCCAGCCTGCCCGCGGCCATGAGATGTCCTGGCACGATCTTGTCGCATGAGGCTATCAGCACGAGGCCGTCGAGCTGATGCCCCTCGACCATGATCTCGATCGAGTCCTCGATCAACTCCCGGGAGGGAAGCGAGTACCTCATGCCTCCATGGCCCATGGCGATGCCATCGCATATGCCGATGGTGTGGAACTCGAAGGGCACTCCCCCTGCCATGCGTATACCATCCTTGACCGCCTGTCCGACCTTATCCAGATGGATATGGCCGGGGATGAAATCGTTGCTGGAGTTGGCAACCCCGATGAAGGGACGTTTGATCTCATCATCGGTCAGGCCCATACCCTTGAGGAGGGCCCGATGGGGAGCCCTCTTTGCGCCTACTTTGGTCACATCGCTTCTCATGGAGATACCTCGAATCAGCCAGGGAATCATCTATTTAAGTAGTTGATGATCTCAATCGCGAAGAAAAATCGTATAGAGTATATTCAAATGGATCTGACCCACCCGTATTCAAGGGTTATATAGGCGTGGATCCAGAGCGAAAGCCAAGTGATAAGATGGATCCATATCATCTCTTCTTACTATTCCTAGGGCTCTACATAGCCCTGATCATCGGGATCGGAGTGATGAGCTCGGGGCGTCAGAGGTCGGTCGCCGACTTCTGGCTTGCCGGCCGAGAGCTTGGGGCAGCCAATATCAGCTTCTCCGCAGCAGCATCCTGGCTCTCGGCAAGCGCGCTCCTCCTTGCAACCGGGCTATTCCTACTCCTGGGGGTAGGCTCCATATGGGTGTGGGTCTTCCCCAACATCGCCGCCCTCGCAATCGTCGCGGCAATTTCGGGCCGCATAAAGAACATCCCTGCCATGACACAGCCCGAGCTGCTCGAGATCCGTTATGATCCGATGGTGAGGGCTCCCGTGGCTCTCGCCATCGCCGTGATGATGATACTCTTCTCCGTCGTGGACTTCATCGGCTTCAAGCTGGTCCTCGGGACCTTCTTCGGAGTTCCTCCGCTCTACGCCATCCTCATTATGGTCGTCGCTGTATCCATCTACGTCAGCCTCGGCGGATTTCGGGCTGTCGTCTGGACCGACCTCGTTCAGTATATATTTCTCGCAGGCCTTGCGATCTTCGTCGCCCTCGTCGCGATTGGGCTTCCCTCCCAGAACGGGACCACATTCCTCGCCGCCGCCACATCGATGGGCGGGGACTGGTGGAATCCCTTCCTCCTGGGCGGGATCATGGGCGCCCTGATATTCCAGATGGCCCTCCTCCCAGGATGGGTCGCGGAGCAGGATCCCTGGCAGAAGATATGGGCCGCGAGGGACAACGCCTCCGCGAAGAAGGGCCTTCTCCTTGGGGCAGGCCTCCTTGCCCTCGTCTATCTGGCTTGCTTCCTGGCCGCAATCGGGCTGAGCACGGGGTATCCCAGGCCCACGGGCGAGATCGAGGCGGAGATGCTATACCTTAAGCTCATAAGCGACTCGGTCGGACCGACGCTCCTCGCCCTTCTGACGCTCGGGTTCGCCGCAGCCTCCATGTCGTGCACCGACACCTTCGCGACATCAGGCGCCTCATGCATCTCCCGCGATCTGATACAGAGGCACATCCGACCTCAGGCCTCCATGAGGGAGATGATGGTGATCAACAGGGTGCTCGTCGTCTTGATGATAGCAGTCTCCGCAACAATCGCCCTCAATGTGGAGAGCATCATGGATGCCGTTATCATCGCGACGGTGATCGGAACGACCTCCTACTTTTTCCCTATCATCGGGGGGCTATATTGGAAGAGGGCAACCAAGTGGGGAGCGCTCGCAGCCCTGATCTCAGGCGGTGGAACGCAGATCGCCCTCATCGCATATGAACAGCTCATTCTCAAGGGAGAATTGAGTAGCATCTCCCCCTTGCTGACCGAGCACGGGGTCCTCGTCGGCCTCACCCTCAGCGCCGTCACATTCGTCGGCGTCTCGTTGATCACCCCTGCCCCTGCGGCCGTGCGCCTTGCCCCCTTCTTCCCAGAGGTGGCCTCCAAGATCTTCAGCAAGGAGATCGTCCAGGTCGACCGGGAGAACTCCCGATATGGAGAGGTCTTGGCCCACCTAGACGAGAGGACGAACGGCGAGAGGATTCAGCTCAACCTTGCAATCGATCTTACGTCGGTTAGGGCAGACGGCGCTCAGATCAGGCCGGATCTCAACTGGAGGGGGCTCGTCGATGACCTGCTCGCCGCGCATACAAAATGGTTTACGCCCACTGGAAGCCATGTGGTCTATCGCCTAACGCAATCGGATATGCTCTCCTGCGTGAAGATGGTGCGCGGCGATCGCATGCAGATATGGCTCTCGGCAGAGCCCAGGGTCGATCAGGTCGAGCGGCAGAGAGATGAGATGTTCCTATCGTTCGAGGAGATCCAAGACGTTCTCTTGCATAGGGGGCTATCTGCTTCACCGAAGAGATGAAGGCCCTCGGAAAGGTCGAAGAGGTCGATGTGATCGTTGTGGGGGCGGGGCCTGCCGGCTCCACAGCAGCCGAGAGAGCCGCTGCCTCGGGTGCAAGCGTCCTTCTGATCGATAGAAAAGAGGAGGTGGGCTCCCCAGTCCAGTGCGGCGGATTTCTGCCGGAGGCCCATGAGCTGCAAGCCCTGATGCCCCATGCCGACCTCCCCGCGACCCTGGTCGAGATGCCAGAGCGTTGCATCCTCCATCGAACCGAGATCCAGCGCTTCTATGCCCCAAGCGGGAGGTCCAAGGAGTTTCCCGTCGAAGGAAGGGTCATCGATAGGAGAGCATTCGACCGTCATCTCGCATACAGGGCGGTTTTCGCGGGAGCGAAGATGCTTGTGGGAACGACGGCCGTCCCAGAGGGTGGATGCCTTCGCCTTCGAGGAAGAGGATCTGGGCTGCTCTCCCCTCGCGTGGTCGTTGGAGCGGACGGCCCCGCCTCGGCGCTTGCCCGGTCGCTGGGAGTTAGTCATAGGATGGAGATGGGCATCTGCCTGGAGTTGGAGATGGCAGGGGTCGAGATAGATGCGCAGGCTGCAGAGATGTACTTCGGAACGAGGTTTGCTCCCGGAGGCTACGCATGGATCATACCGCTTGGAGAGGAGATCGCCAATGTCGGGGTGGGGGTGAGGAGGTCATACATGGATGAGAGGATGACGCTCTCCGCCCTCCTCGATCGCTTCATCATGGATCATCCAATAGCCGGCCCGCGGCTGAGGCGGGGCCAGGTCATGGCTGTGATGCGCGGGACGGTTCCCGCAGGGGGGATGGTCGGCCCAATTCAAAGTGGGAGGATACTACTCGCCGGCGATGCGGCAGGCCATGTCATGGCAACAAGCGGTGGTGGCATTCCCCTCGCGGTCGTCGCAGGTTCCATCGCAGGCCTAATGGCTGCAAGATCGCTGCAAGGAGAGGCGTCCCTCGATGACTATCCTCGAATGATCCATGAGTCCTTCGGTCGCGAGCTCGACCGCTCAGTCCAAATGCGACGATTGGTCGACCTGCTGATGAAGCGCGATCATTTGATGGACACTCTCTTCGACCATATCGACGCAGAGCAGATGAAGGCCATGCAGCGGGGCAGTATCCCCGGAGCACTCGGACGGATCTGCAACGCCCTCGCGAGGTCGGGATGACACGCCTTAGATCGTCGCATGGGCGACGAGTATGAGACAGCCCGTTCCCAGCACGTCCATGGAGCTGCAGAGGATGGGGATCACCACGTTGTCCGGGTCGACCCCGACCTTGATGAAGATATGCGTCAGGTAATAGGTAATCGATATTGCAAACGCGGTTGCGGCAAGCCCTGCCACTAGACATATCCTGACGAGGTCCCATATTCCTGGAGAGCTGAGGCCGGATGCGATAGCCACGGTCTCGGCGATCAGCCCCAGGGTCGGAAAGAGGAGCAAGGAGAGGACGACCAAGCTCAAGAAGTTCCTCTTGGTCGCCCTGTCGGGCCAGATCTCAAGCCTCGTGATGCCCAGGTGATATGCGGAAGTGAGCTGGGACGAGAGGATTCCACCCAGGTTCCCTGCCTCTGCATTGATCACGGGAAGTATCATCAGCACCGCGGCGTAGGAGAGGAGGAGATCCATGTTGAAACCCATGAAGATCCCGCCAACCGTGTTCAGCCCTGCGCAGAGCACCAATATGGGCACCGACTGCTTGATGATCCGGGCAAGAAGGGGCCTTCCAGCCGTGATGCTGTAGATCCCGGCGACTATCGATAGGACTATCACAGCAAGGCTTGCAATCGTCACCAGTACATCGCTCAATGCAAGCACGATGACGATGGACAGGTAGAGCAGGGGTATTGTGGTGATATCGCCCGCCGCGGTTATAAGCGGCAGCGAGATGTTGTCCGGATCCCATCCCGTCCTTATGCTCTTGGTGATCATGAGCGAGGTAAATACCAGCAGCACCGTCCCGGAGAGTATCCCCGTCAAGGTCGATATCAATATCAGATGGTGGAGGCCCATTATCTCCACACCGGCAACGAGGCTGAACGTCTTCACGATCATCGCCAGCATGAGCGATAGGATCAACGTCCTTACCGCCGCCCCCGCCACCTGATCGCGCATAGCAGGTGAGCTGCGATAAGGGGGCGCGATCTCGCCCGTGTGAAGGCTTGTTCCGAGCATCGCCCCAAAGGAGCCGAAGATATTGCCACGCATACCCATCAGGCCTGGAACGAGTATGAGAAGGGCCGGATAGATCGCAAGAAAATGGGCCATCTTGGCGATGCTGTAGCCAGCGAAGACGTCTGATGCCGCGCAGATGAAGAGCGCGAAGTAGCTCTGCCTTACTATCTTGGGTATGTTGCCGAAGGTAGAATGCGTTTCTGGCGCGGCCAATATGACGGAACAACCAACGCTAAGCAGGGATCCGCCCTCTCCTCCGGCCATCTACTCACCCTTCGCCCATTCTTCACCCCAGATAGATTCAGGGCCTTTCGCGACGCATCTCCCAACCTGGAGCGATGCCGGGCATGACTGAAGGGGATAGCCCCCTCAGAGAAGGCCTGGCTTACTTCTTCCCTTCGCCGCCGGCCTTTCCTAAGATCTCCTCCACAGGCTTGCTCCCAGCCTCGATCACCTTCATATTGACCTGGCCCACGTCTGCGGCGATCTCCCGACCATGGACGCTCTTTCTCCTCTTGCAGCCTTTGGCGAGCGAGTTGTACCCAACGCCACCAGCTATCAGGATCTTGCGCCTCCTCGTGCCCGGTAGATCCCTGCGCATGGGAAATCCCTCTCGATCGCTTCCACCCGTTATCTGCAGCCGATAACCCGGCATCCCCACTGCATCTCCTTCGACCGTATCGCCGATTCTTCGTCCCAGGAGCTTTGCTGCACCTGCATCCTTGACCTCGACCTGGTAGGCCTTGCCGCTCCCTGGATCGGATATAACCACTCTGAAGTCCATCTTTTTTCCTCACATGTGAACGTAACAGGGCTCTTCTACCGACCCCACCCTTATAAAGCTTTATCCACCCCGGGAGATCACTGGAGCTCGTTCATCCGGCAAAATAGTCCACAAGGCCGGATATGGGAAAGCGTCGCTTCTTCAATCCCGGCCTCCTCGATCGCCAGGTGTCCGTTGACACCGGCAGAGAGGGCTATTCCCACCTTTCCAGAACCCACTGGACCGCCGAGGATGGGCTCTTTTGGCATGCGAATCGTTATCTTCCGCCTATGCCGACCTCTCGCAACTGGGAGAGCACCACCTTTGCCAGATCGAGGGCGCTATAGGGGATCTCCCTGACGTTCGCGAGGATACGCCCGGATCCCAGGGATATGCATTCCCCGATCCTGGTCATCCTCCTCGCCATGAAGATCTTGATGGGATCGAGGGAGAGGGGAGGCGATCAGGTCGCTAAAGCTGGTGGCCCGACCTCCATCGATCTCGACTACTCCGGCAAAAGAGGTGTTGACAAAAATCCCCCGCTTCATCAGTATCCCATCGAGGGTGATGCAGCAGACGGTTCCTATGCCGAGACAGCCTGTCGGGATGTGACTACTCACCCGACTGAATTCGGTGGCGTCCCTCTTTATGCACTCGCCCAGTTCTCCACCCGGGTTCGTCTTACTCATTGATCGTCCTAAGCATCTCGATAAGCCTCTTCTGGCTGGTAAGGGCCAAGCTGTAAAGCTTAATCTGGACTCTCCAATGGGGAAGCGAATATATATCTTATGGAGAATAACCCTGCCGCCGACTGAGACGCGCAGTCCCGTGGGGTAGCGGCCAATCCTGCAGGCCTTTGGAGCCTGGGACGGCGGTTCGAATCCGCCCGGGACTATCATCCCGATAGAAAGATACAAGTACGTCAAGCCATATGCATGATGGAAGGCCCCGCGCAGGCGGGCGATCGAAGAGCTCCGGTGGTGTAGTCCGGCCAATCATTCCGGCCTTTCGAGCCGAAGACTCGGGTTCAAATCCCGACCGGAGCATCTCTGCATTCCCATTCTTGCGATCCATTAGAGGATGATCAAGTTTCGTTTTTGAGCCTGCGGAAATGCCCAGTTATTCGATTATAAATAGATAATTATCATCACGCTTGCTCCGGAATCTGCTCGTTATGTTTATATGCTATTAAACTGCAATCTGGAGTTGTGCCTGAGCAAAACACTGATATATCAGTCAGGATTCCTAAGATCAGGTACCCCAAGTCCAGGGGATCCCCTTGAGGGAGCAGCCCGCTGGATTGGAGCTATCAGGGATCATATCTCGCTGTCTAAGGACAGTTGACGATCCTAAAATCCGAACAAGGGTATAGAATAGGAGGTGGGAACGAAATGAGGAGAGAGCTAATCGTTTTAGTGGTTATTGCAATGGCCCTGGTAGGCATGGTCAGCGCAGCCAACTACATGTACGAGAAAGCCACAATCAAGGGCGTAGGCTATAAGAACGTCGAGATGATCGTTTCGACCCAGGAGGGCTTCGCTGGAGCCAAACTGGTCGAGAAAGAGTCCGGATCCGGTAACGTGATCATCGAGAAGACCGAGCTCGAGGCCGAGAGGCAGATAGGCGTTAATTGCGACTGGACCAAGGCCAAGGCATGGAACCTTGGAAGCACACCCATGGACTACATCAACTTCACAAAGGAAGCTGAGTTCGAGTACATGCCGGTGAGCTACCAGACAGGTACCTACGACCAGAAGTGGATCGAGAAACTGTGCGTCCAGAACTATATGATCGGCGCAGTCCTGACCGAGATGTACACCCATGCAGAGCACCTGCAGAAGATGACAGAGGTCAAGACCAGGCTGTACAACACAAGCAGCACCAAGAACTGCTGCACTGGTGTTCTCGAGGCCAACCTCAACAGCAACGTGATCGGCGTCGCTCACATCGGATGGCTGTCCAGGGACGTCATGGTCAACTCCAAGGGACGGCACAACGAGTGGGGCCGCTCCGTCGAGGACCTGACCGGTGTCTTCTCGATCGAGAAGTTCATCCAGCTCTGGGGCAACAGCACCTGTGGCGCAATCAGCGTCGACTGGCTGCCCTGTCTATAAGGCTAAACGTGCTGTAGATTCAAGATATCCCAGCTCCAGGCAATGTGCGCCTGGAGCTCAATTCATCTTTTTCTTTCCAAGCCTTTGCATGAAGTAGTGGATAACAAAGCCGTATTCTTCGATAGATTTATATGTCATTAACAGCAAGGGAGCCGATGTGCCTGAGGGAATATCCATCACTGTCAATCTTATCAGGTACCCCACTTCAGCGGGGTCGGTCTTCTCTTGCGGAGGGCAATTAGCTTCTAGCATTCCATTGCGAGGTAGGTTGCCCGCCCATACGCTGCCCGGCTGCGAGTGGTGCGGAGGGTTTGCCGCCATCATTGGGCGGCCACAGATCCTAATGAATTAATGTAATTTAGGAATTGGAGGTGGGAACGAATGAGGAGAGAGCTAATCGTTTTAGTGGTTATTGCGATGGCCCTGGTAGGCATGGCCAGCGCAGCCAACTACATGTACGAGAAGGCCACAATCAAGGGCGTAGGCTATAAGAATGTTGAGATGATCGTTTCGACCCAGGAGGGCTTCGCTGGAGCCAAGCTGGTCGAGAAGGAGTCCGGATCCGGTAACGTGATCATCGAGAGGACCGAGCTCGAGGCCGAGAGGCAGATCAACAGTGGCTGCTGTAATCAGAGCGTAACTCCATCAATATGGCCTT
>Ga0268277_1002531_pt1 | contig 10476 bp, 15 predicted proteins | sample saktaG_5_FD_190132 | JGI IMG/M metagenome (GOLD analysis project Ga0268277, IMG submission 190132) | Saline water microbial communities from Sakinaw Lake, British Columbia, Canada - sak_2010_1_5_50m | ecosystem: Environmental > Aquatic > Non-marine Saline and Alkaline > Saline ...
GATGCCGACCTCTACGAGATTGCCGAGAGTACGATGGGCATCGAGCTCAACCACAAGATGCTCTCGTTACAGGATATCGCAATCATGACCGGCAACCACATGATCCCGACGGCAAGCGTGAAGGCGACCGTAAACGGGAAGGAGCACGTGTTCTCCAGCGTGGGAAACGGCCCGGTCGATGCTGCGCTCAACGCGATCTTCGGTATCGTGCCCGCCCGGGTCCAGCTCAAGGAGTTCAATATCGAGGCGATCTCCGGCGGCTCCGATGCGATGTGCCACGTGACCATCGCCGTTGAGGACGAGCACGGCAAGATCTATGATGCAAGCGGGAGCGGGGACGATATCGTGCTCTCGTCAGTCGAAGCGCTTGTCAACGCGATCAACCTCATCTACAGGACTTGACCCTGTCCAATTTTTTCAGGTTTTTTCAGGTCCGGATTCCGGATCTCCAGCAGAATATTCAAGCGCCGTATCGTACCCATAGAGCGAAGCATGGCCGGATACTGTCACATGCTACCCGGCAGCCGCTGACACACTCTTCCCTGCCATGAAGGCACAAATGACAAGGATAAGGCTCCCTGTCACTCCCATCACCCCATTTATCGTGCCGGTGCCGTCATCGAGTATGCCCGAGGGCAGGATTGTGTTATACAGCCACAGGATAAAAAAGACAAGGACGACTATTGCCAGCTTCAGCCTTTTGCCCATGATGCCGGCCTGTTCAAAATACCGGGGGAGCAGAAGGAGGAAAAGCAGCCCGACTGCAGCAACAGCAAGGATTACGGCCGGGACGAAAATCGCCTGCGGTGGAACACCGGTCGCTGTTTCGATATACCCGATGTCCGAATGGATCGTAAAGACCCTGAGCAGCGCAAATGCCCAGACTGCACCGAGGTTGAAGACAAGGACCCAGAAAACAAACGTGGCGGCAAACGGGCGGCCTCTGGTGAGACTGCACCAGATCACCGCGAAGCAGAGGATCGCGAGCAGGATATTCATCAATGGACCGGCCATTGCGATTGCCGCAGCCTGCAGGTTCATCCCGTCCTGCATCAGCGATGTATAAAATGCCGTCTCCGTCATGTAGGAGAATGCAAGGGCATTGGCAGAAAGAAGCGTCCAGTCACCGTAATGGATGGCAAGCGGGTTTGCAGGGAAGACACCGAAGAACCAGGCCATAGTACTATGAGACCATTCATGGAGGAGGATGGCACTGTACCGGGCAATGATGACAGATACCACCGTGAACAGTGCAAGTGCCGACGTCGCAATACCTGTCGTGGCGGTTTGTGACGCTTCGGACTCTCTCCCTCGCTGGTGGACCGGATCCGTGGCAAGGAAGTTTGCCAGGCGACTCATAACAGGACTGGTATCCGGGATACCATGAGCGTTTGGGTTTTTACGATTCGGGATGAGAAAAAAGGATTATGCTGCAGCCGGTGCGCCCTTTCCTTCGAGCGCGGCCTTGATCTGCGCCTGCAACTGCTCGAACTTGCCCTGCAGCATCTTCTCCTGCTTTTCTAAGGACTTGATACGAAGTTCGAGTGTCTCCACCTTCTCGCCAAGCTTCGTGTTCACGACATCCTTTTTCTTTTGCATCATGACGGAGCCAACGCTCATGTACATCGATGTGTCTTCGGGCATGTCTTTGATCTCTTCCTGCGCCCGCTTTGCCTCGCGTGCTGCCATCTCGTACTGCGCTTTCTGGGAAAGGATGGTCTGGAGTTGCTGCTGGATCTGCTGGAGCATCGCAACCTGGTTCTGGACTTTGGGTGAGATATTGTTCATGTGTAAACACTCCCTGGTGATGTATTTTAAGGATACCCGGAACCTAATGCCCCAGGTACGGCACCGTGTGCCTGTTGTGGTATAGTGTACGGCTCCGCGGTAAAAATAAGTAATCCTCGGCAATCCTTTCCCGTATTAAAATAACACGGGACTGTCAGGAGCCCTCAAACGAGATCCTGCATTTCATCAGCCACGTTAATGAGCCTGAGGTGCATGTTGAGGCTAGCGCGGAGTGCTGATGCATCATCTGCGGCAACTGAAAGGACAAGCACATCGTCTCCTTCGAGTATGCAGTGGGCTGATGACCGGGGGTTCACCTCATCGGACAGCTCCGGAAGAAGCGCCTGATAAATTTTTCCGGCGTTCTTTGTGGTGAACCTGAACACCGCCTCATGGGGTATGGGTGGCATACACAATCACGGTGAAAGGTTACATGAAAGAATTGTAAAAATGTATGGGTATCACAACAGGGAACTGTTGTGCCGGATGTTTTTCCTGTTATCGTGCTTTTAGTTCTTTTATTGCAGCGCCACGTTCCTTGAAAAGGATGCGGTGTCCGCAATAGGGGCACCGGACGTTGACGTCGATCTCGACTTTCTGTTTGCACCGTGCACACTTGTAGGAGCTGACCATACCTGATCCGGGTTATGCACTTTTTTTGTCCTGTTCAATAGTCCGGTCAAACGTGCGCATTGCAATGCGCATCATCGGCGTCATGGGCTGGTATGCGCCACCTGCGAACTTGTACCCGCACTTCCGGCACTCCCAGATACCGGTGCCGTGCCGGTGCACCGAGACCATGTCGCACTGCGGGCAGCGGTGGTATGCGCGTGAAACCTTTTCGACATCAGCGACACGCTTGCGGGTAAACCTGCCATACCTGCAACCGAACCGCCCTGAACTTCCGGTTACCTTTCCCTTTGCTGTCTGTTTTGAGCCTGCCATAAAAAAATTACCACCAGTATGTCCTAGACTGTTTGTCGTGACGATTAATATACTTGATTGAGGATCTTGACGACCCCTTCACCCTTCGTAATCTTGTTGATTAAGTCATAGAACTCGGTCTGGATGCCGGCAGGGATCCGGACGACGCAGATCCACGAACCGTCCTTCTGCCACTCATCCTTTTCCATGGTGGAAGCAGCGGCAATGTCCCCGTATGCCTTCGCCGCAACCTCAGCCGGTATCTTCACCGCGAGCCTGAGTTCCTCAAACCGTATCGGGAGGATGGGGCGCAGCGCCTTGACCGTCTCCTTGACCATCTCATCAAGGTGCTTGAAGGGGTCGATGTTCACCCGTGCCTCCTCCATCGCCATCTCGATCCGGTGGGGCGGGTGGGGGTGCCCGGTCTGGGGATTGATGGCATTGCGGGCGATGAAAGTGATGACCTGACGGCGCTTCTCCTCGATCATGTGCCGTCGCTGTTCAGCGGTCAGATGGATCTCGCCCTTCTCGATGATCCGGTGTGCGACCGCGGGAAAATCGGTGGTGTGGAAGACCTTGGTGAGCGACTCGTCGGATGCCCGCGTGCCCCGCGACGCATTGGAAAAGACATCCAGGGCGGCAACAACATCTTCGATATCCACTTTTAAGCCCTGGCGTACCTTTGCAGCCTGGTCCGGGTCAACGAGGAGCTCAAAACGCTCCCCGTAACTATCGAGTCGTGCAAGCACTGACTTTTCCAGCGGGATCATATCCAATCACTGCTTGAACTGTTCAACAAACCCTGCGACTTCCTCTTTGGTCATCTTGCGGAACACGGCCTTTTCCTTTCCGATGACCCCGATCTCGACCGTATCGACATCGAATTTGCCTTCGGTCGCGGAGTGCAGTGCTTTGAGGCCAAGGAGGATGACGTCCTTGACTTCCATGTCCGGCGTATACTCTTCTTCAAAGACCTTCATCGCAGCAGGCCTTCCGATCCCGATGCCGGTCGCCCGGTACTCGAGCAGGGTGCCGGAGGGGTCAGTCTCGAAAAGCCGGCACTCGCCATCACTCACGCCGGCGATCAGGAGCGCTGTCCCGTACGGGCGGATGCCGCCGTACTGGGTGAGCGTCTGCATGTGGTCGCAGAGTTTCTTTGCGAGCGTCTCGACCCCAATCTGTTCATTGTAGGAGACACGGTTGATCTGGCACTCGACCCGGGCACGGTCGACAAGCGCCCGGGCATCACCGACAAGGCCCGATGATGCGACACCGATGTGCTCATCGATCTTGAAAATTTTTTCAATGGACGAGGGTTCGAGCAGTTTACTGCTCACGCGCTTGTCCACGATAAGAACCACGCCGTCCTTTGCCTTGATCCCGACTGCGGTCGTTCCACGCTTGACCGCCTCCCTCGCGTACTCTACCTGGTAGAGCCTGCCATCGGGTGAAAAAACCGTGATCGCCCGATCATATCCCATCTGGTATTGTGGTTGCATTATGAATCCTCCAAATCCTCTCTTGTCAAAAAGAATCGTGTTGTATTTTTAAATCCCTTTTCAATCACATCAATCTTCTGACCTGCACACCAGCAGACCGGACATGTTATCCCGTCAATCGTGCATTCTGCCGGCACACCCGGTACCGGCGCTGGTTCCTGCAATGCTGCAATGCGCTCCCGCAGGCTCTCAATTGTCCCCGATGCGGCAAGCGTGCGCAGCGCTATCCGTCTTCCCCCGCAGGAAATAACCGTAGAAAGCGCTATCGCAAGCTCGCGTTCGGTTCCCCTCCGGCAGCGCACGATCGCATATTCCCCTTCAACCGCGATCACTGCCACATGTATCAGGGCACCGGCTGCATCACCCCAGAGGGATGTCACGGCTTCGTGGACCGCATAGTACAGTTCTTTTGGATCGGGAGCGGTGCCGTGAGGATCAATACGGGTAAGCACATACCTGCGTTTCTCCCGGAGTGTCGGGGGGCGCGGTTTCATTGTATCACCCGGACAGCAGATTGTGGTGACCGTATCCTTCCCAGATTGGAAAGCGCCTGTTCCACATCAGGTATGTCCAACCCTATAATCGATGCAAGCCCGGAAAATTCACGCACGGATCTCATGTCCAGCACCGACCGTGCGTCTGACGAGATTACAAGAGGGAATTCAAACCGGCGGTGCAGGAGCAGGATATCATGGTACCGGTCCAGCGCCTTCTGGCGTGACACCCCGCGTCCATGGACGACGGGAGCAAGGCTGATATCGATCGCAATACCGTTGTCTGCCGCCATCTTTGATGTCACGTGGTCGAACGCGTGCCGGTCGGTCCGGTGGATCCCGCAGAGTACCTCGACCCCCCGTATACCGAGCACCATGCGGTTCCTCCCGTTGTCGCCTGCCAGCACTGAAACAACAGCCCCTGTCTCCCTGCCGCGCTTCACTTCACGGGAAACTTCCTGTGCGGGCGCCTCACCGATCACCACGCCGGGCTCCACGGTCACCCCGAAATGTTCGCACCGTGGGGTATTGGCCGCAACAAGGCTGTCAAAACCAAGCTCGTGCGCAACGAGTGCCATGCGCTTCACCGAAGAGTCTCCCAGAGGGCGGGGATAAACGCAGAAGTCGGTGATCTTCATGCAGAGATGTTGCTTAAAAAAGGGATAAGATTATTTGCCCTGGTTTGCATGGGAGCGGATGGAGGGGCGGGTTTTCTCCGTCCCGAAACCCCGGGTGCCCATACCGCGGCCCTTTCGTCCTGCCGAGGTCTTGCCGCGTTCGGCCCGCCCGCGGTGGGTTGTATCCCCGATCCATGCAAGCTTACGGTCGCTTTTTATTGCAGGGTGGTGCCCGTCCACGAGAATAACCTCGTAATACTTGAGCTTGCCGTCCTGGCCAACCCAGTAGGAGTTGAGCACTTCCATGTTCGGGAACCTGCGGGACGCGCGCTCTTCCGCAATGCGCTGGAGGCTCTTTGCGGGCGTAAGCCGGTTCTTGCCCATACGGGCGGAGCGGCGTGCGCGGACGTATCGCGAGCGCCGGCGCCCTCCTCTTCGTACTTTCACGCGCGCGACGGCGATGCCCTGTTTTGCGCGGTACCCGAGCGCCCGTGCGCGATCGATCCGGGTCGGGTGTTCGACACGGACAACACTCCCCTCACGGCGCCAGACCTGCATCCGGTCCCAGAGAAGGGCTTCCACTTCACTCTTGTCAGGCCGTTTCCACGCCTCCCTGACATAGGCATACATTGATTTGACCATCTGATATCACCTGTAAGGTTCGGCTTGTTTCCAAGCCACATTCCTTTTTTACGGGACGTATCCCGTGTTCCTTAATAGTATGACGGGCGGGTTATAAAAGTGCTCGTGTAGCCCGCATTCTTACGTACCCTTGCGTTTTTCAATGACGCGGATCCCGTCGATGCGTGTGACAGGGTACTGCCCGTCTTTATCCTTCTCTGCCGACTTTACCATGTCCCAGATGGTGAGCAATGCCACGGACACCCCGGTGATCGCTTCCATCTCGACGCCGGTCTTTCCTGTTGACTTCACCCGCACCGTTGCCTCAATGAACCTGTCCCCCTCAACAAAATCAACCGTGATCGCACCGATGGGAATCGTATGGCACATGGGGATGATGCGGGGCGTGTCCTTGACGGCAATCGTCGCCGCCACCCGTGCAGTGGCGAGCACGTTGCCTTTCACGACATTCCCTTCGTGAATTGCACGGAGCGTTTCGTCCCGCAGGTAAATCTTACCGGTTGCAACCGCCTCGCGCACGACATCATCCTTTGCCGTTACGTCCACCATCTGCGCACGGTCGTTTTTGATATGCGTGAATTCAGCCATGGATCTTTCACTCCCGGAACAGTTCTGATGGGATCCGGTCCACCAGATCTGAAGCGAGCATCCCCCCGCCCCGCTCCGTCTCTACTGCCATACCTGCCTTGCCGTTCACGTATGCAGCAATGCATGCTGCTTCGAATGCGGGGATCTGGCAGAGCAGGGCACCTGCCACGCCGGCAAGTACATCTCCCGTTCCCCCGACAGTCATTGCAGGACAGCCGGTGAGGTTGAACCGGACCCTCCCGCCATCGGTGATCACGTCAACCGGCCCCTTGAGAAGGAGCGTTCCCGGAATTTTTGCAGCCTTTGCCAACTGCGCACGGGCAATCGGGTCTGCGGCAACGGTTGTCCCGGTAATCCGGGTGAACTCCCCGGCATGCGGGGTATAGACAGTCTCTTCCAGTGCCACGGGCAGCGGGAGCCGCAGGGCATCGGCATCAAAGACCGCTTTTTTGCAGTGGGGAGCAATCGCACAGACAACATCATGGCTGTCGGCACCAAGCCCGTTGCCACAGACAACAACGTCTGCATTCTGCACAAGCGCAATGAGCTGTTCGATATGTTCGCTGCCGATCTTTTTGGCGCCGATCGGTTCGTATATCAGGTCGGGGATCGGCTCAAAGACCGGCGATGCGATCCGGACGATGTCGGCTCCTGCCCGCAATGCACCCAGTCCGGCAAGGTAGGGGGCGCCCTGGTATGGCCCGCCGCCGATGACGAGCACCTTCCCGCCCGCCCCCTTGCGGGCATCGTTCCGGCGCCGCGGCAGGAGCGTAAGATCCCCGGGCCCGACACAGCATTCCGCTTCCACCGGTATGCCGATGTCGCTCACCAGCGACCCCCCGACTTTGGGACGGTGGAACGCACAGATTATGTCAGAACGCATGCCGGGAGTCGGGATATCGGCAGCGATGACCGTTGCCTGTGCAGCATTGGCAGATTCAACACATGCGGCGAGTGGTTCCTGCAGGGTGCCGGATGCGCCGGTGCCAAGCAGGGCATCGATGATCACATCCGCGTTATCAAATAACTGTTTCCGGTTCAGGACATCATCGCGGCACTGCACCGGGTACAGCCCAGTCCTGCAGTGGGTAAGTGCCTTCAACTGGTGTTCACATGATGGGGATCGCCCACGTGCGTCCAGATAACAGACATCCGTATCAACGTCGTGCTGGAGGTGGCGTGCCGCCACCATCCCGTCCCCCCCGTTGTTGCCCTTCCCGCAGAGGATAAGGATACGGGCGGGATGAAGCGTTCGAGCACACTCCGCAAGCGCCCTGCCTGCGCTCTCCATGAGCTGCAGTTCGGTCACTCCCAGTGCGACCGCATTTTTATCTACTGCCCGCATCCTTGCGGGATTGATGATCCCCTTCTCAAGGAATGCTTCGATACCGTCACGCCACATGCCAGTACAATTCATGTGTAAGAAGTCCCTATTAATATGCAGGATGGGCTTTTGTGATGATGTAAAAGCAGCTGCCGAGACGATTGCAGCCGCAGACGACATAACCATCATCTCCCACATCGATGCCGATGGCATTGCGAGCGAGGCGATACTCTCGCAGGCAGTTGCCCGTGCCGGCATCCTTCATAAGTCAGTCTTTGTCCGGCAGCTGGAACCGCTCACCATGCCGCAGGTGCCGGTCGACACGTCATATAAGATCTTCACTGACCTTGGTGCAGGGCAGCAGAACCTCCTTTTTGAGCGCGGTTTTTCTGAGGACGAGATCCTGATCGTTGACCACCATGTCAGCCAGCCCTGTTCTCGCCAGTACCGGCAGGTGAACTGCCTGTCCGGTGGTCACGGCAAAATGAGTGCGGCCGGTGTTGCGTACCTGATCGTAAAGGCGATGGATACAGCAAATACCGATCTTGCCAAGCTTGCGGTCATCGGCAATGTCGGGGATATGATGGCACGGGAGACCTGCGGTCTCGTAGGGCTGGTACGCGACGTGATCGTCGAGGACGGCATGCGACACGGGAATACCGAGGTGCGGAAAAAGGACCTCAACTGCTACGGCACCGCAACGCGCCCGCTCTACCTGTCGCTTGCCTATAATGACGATCCGTTCATAAAAGGGATCAGCAACAACCCTGAAGGCGCAAAACAGTTCCTGCGCCGGCTCGGGGTCCACCAGCAGACACCTGACGGGAGATGGCTTGTCTGGGAGGAATACCCGGTGGAGGACCGGCGGGCGATCATCTCCGCACTTACAGAGCAGCTGATAGCAAATGGCGAACCGGTGGACCGGCTCCAAGCCGAGACCTACCATTTCCCCGATGAACCCGCCCGCACCCCGCTGCGCAACGCACAGGAATACGCAACGCTCCTAAACGCCTGCGGCAGGTGGGCGCGCCCGAAGGTGGGGGGAGCGATCCTGCGGGGTGACCGTGGCAGCGCGTACCGTGAGGCAGAGCACATGCTCACCAACCACCGTGCCATCATCCGCGACCTGCTGGGGTATATCCTCGATACCGGTGTGACCGAACTCGAATGTGTCCAGTATATCCATGTCGGGGCACGATACCCGGATACTATCGTGGGTATCGGTGCAGGAATGGCGCTGTCCAAACTGAACAGTACGAAACCGATCCTGATCATGTGCTCCCTGCCGGAAGACCAGAACCTGACAAAGGTATCCATGCGGACAACCGAACGGGTTGTGAAGCGCGGCATCGATCTCCAGCAGGCGATCAGCGATGCGTCCGCAGAATATGGCGGCGGAGGCGGTGGACATAAGATTGCAGCAGGAGCATTTATTCCAAGAACTGCAGAACAGGAGTTTGTTACCCGTGTCAACAAAATACTCAAAGAACAGTATGGTGCGGCGGGTCCAGACCATCGCTGACTTCCAGTTCGGGGGCCTCTCCGGCACCGGCCTTTTTCCGGAGAGTTGCGAATTTATCCTCTCGACCACAGGGCGCATCCGCCAGATCACATGTGATGGCAAACGTCTCGCAACAGTCCGTGCGAAGGATGGCAGGTTGACGCTGGGAATCGGAGGAGCCCGACGCCTGCACGCGGTCCTTGTGCCACCGCAGTACCGCGTGGTCATCCGGGACGATGTGGCAGAGTTTGTGGCACAGGGGAAGAATGCCTTTGCAAAGCATGTTGTTGCGGCGGACCCTGCGATCCGAGCCGGTGACGAAGTGCTGGTAGTTGCAGGGGAGGACCGGCTGGTTGCGTGCGGGACTGCGATGCTTTCCGGTGAGGAGATGCTGGCATTTAATTACGGTAGAGCGGTAACAGTACGGCAGGGGAGTAATTAAGCAATGCTACCAGGAAATGTGAACCCGCGCCAGATGAAGGCGATGATGAAGAAGCTTGGTATGAATGTCGAGCCGATCGAGGACGTGCAGGAGATCGTGATCAAGACCCCAAAGGGCAATTACGTCTTTGATGCGGCTGAAGTGACGGCGATGACCATGCAGGGCGTCACCACGTACCAGATTGTCGGGCAGCCGCGCTTTGTGGAACCTGCGCTCGAGATTCCTAAAGAAGATATCACCATGGTCGCGTCACAGGCGGGCGTACCTGAAGATGCGGCAAAAGGCGCCCTTGTTGCGACACACGGCGACATTGCCGAAGCCATCCTGTGTCTTAAGAAAACATGATTGAACCAGATGACCGTGTCCTGCTTGTAGGAGAGGGGCGGGAATACTACGTGCGGGCAGGAAAAGGGATGTTCTCGACGGACAAGGGGCAGGTCGACCTCGCGCTCCTTGCCGGCATGTCAGCAGGGGAGATCATTACCAGCCATACCGGTGCGCAGTTTACCGTCCGTATTCCCCGGCCAACAGACTTTTTCACCCATGCAAAACGTTCCGGCGCACCCATGCTCCCCAAAGATATCGGGCTTGTCATTGCCTGCACCGGCATGAACAGGAACGATACGGTGCTCGATGCAGGGACAGGCAGCGGGATTG
>Ga0268277_1002532_pt1 | contig 10475 bp, 15 predicted proteins | sample saktaG_5_FD_190132 | JGI IMG/M metagenome (GOLD analysis project Ga0268277, IMG submission 190132) | Saline water microbial communities from Sakinaw Lake, British Columbia, Canada - sak_2010_1_5_50m | ecosystem: Environmental > Aquatic > Non-marine Saline and Alkaline > Saline ...
CATTGATGCATATGCTGTTGGGGCTAGTGGGGCATTGTTTGCTTTGGTGGGGTTATTAATAATTTTAACACCAAATTTAAAAGTATATGTTATGTTTATTCCAATACCAATAAAAATGAAGTATGCTGCTCCCGGACTTTTAATAATTCTCTGGCTTGTTTCAATTGCAGGGAATATTCCTTTGGGGAATTTTGCACATTTAGGAGGATTGATTGCTGGTTTAGTTTATGGTTTTTATTTGAAAAAAAGATATCCTAAAAAAACAAAATATATTTCAAGACATTTTAATTAATAACAGAGTGAAAAATGAAAAAAAATTTTAATTTAAAAAGAGAATATCTAGAAATTTTTGCTTATTTTAAAAATATTCAAAAATACATTTATTTTATAATAGGTGTTTTTTTTATTTTTGCTTTAATTGGGTTTTTTGTTCCGAGTCCTGAAATAATCTCTAAAACTATTTTGGAATATATAGAAAACCTCTTAGAAATTACTAAAGATTTTGGTTTTTGGGAAATGTTGGGATATATTTTTTTAAACAATCTTAAAAGTAGTTTTTTTGGATGGATTTTAGGATCTATTTTTGGTATTTTTCCTATTTGGGGTTCTTTGAGTAATGGTTATGTTCTTGGATTTATTGCAGCTGGGACAGTTGCAAAAAATGGGATACCTATTCTTTGGAGATTAGTTCCGCACGGCATATTTGAACTTCCTGCTATTTTTATTTCACTTGGAATTGGTTTAAAACTTGGATCTTGTCTTTTTGAAAGAAAAAAGAAATATGTTTTGTTTAGAGAAAATTTAATAAAATCAATTAAAGTTTTTTTGTTGATAATTTTACCTCTATTAATTATTGCAGCAATTATAGAAAGCTTTTTTATTTTCTTTATATAATTAATTTTTTAATTCAACTATTCCTAGGATAATTAGTATGATTCCTGCAAACAAAACAATTAATGTTGCTCCGCCTTTAATTAATTCTAATGTAGCAAGACCCCATGTTTCTAGTGGACTTGTTGGGAGAATTAAATATAAGGGAACCACGACCAGAATTAACCCAAGAAGAATTTTTAACCATTTATTCATTTTTAAGATAATTATTTTGCTTTTAAAAAGATTATTGTGATAGAGAGAAAGAAAGAACTTTAGACCATCTATTCGAAAATTAAAATTTTCTCATCAAGGGAATTTTCCTAAATTCCCTAAAGTTTAAAAAAGGTTTTTGAGTTGATTTTTCATGGATAATTTAGATAAAGAGAAAATTGCAAGAAAGAACATTCTTAGGGGGTCTGATGAAATTAGGGGACTTTCTATAAAAGGATATGATTTTAATGAAGGTGTAAATTATGAAAGAATAATTGATAGTTTTGAGTCGATGGGGCTTCAAGCTTCAAATTTGTTTCAAGCCATTAAAATTATTAATGAAATGATTAAAGAAAAAGCATTTATATATTTAGGTTATACTTCAAATATGGTAAGTTCTGGATTGAGAGATATTTTTAGATATTTGGTTGAAAATAAAAAAATAAATGTGGTTGTAACAACTGCAGGAGGTATTGAAGAAGATATTATCAAATGTTTAGGGAATTTTAAATTAGGAGATTTCAGAGCAAAAGGAAATGAATTAAGAGATAAAGGAATTAATCGTGTTGGAAATATTTTTATTCCTAATTCTATGTATTGTGTGTTTGAAGATTTTATAGTTCCTGTTTTAGAAGAAATTTATAAAGAGCAGAAAAAAACAGGGGCAATTATTAATCCTAGTGAGCTAGTTTGGAAAATTGGTGAAAAAATAAATAATAAAAAATCTATCTATTATTGGGCTTGGAAAAATAAAATTCCTGTATTTTGTCCTGCAATTACTGATGGAAGTTTAGGAGACATGGTTTATTTTTTCAGATCAAAACATCCAGATTTTAAAATTGATGTTGTAAATGATATTTGGGAATTAAACAATTCCACAATTGGTCAAGAAAAAACAGGAATAATTATTCTTGGAGAAGGTTTGATTAAACACCACATATGTAATGCGAATATGTTTAGAAATGGTGCAGATTATGCTGTTTACATTAATACTCTTCCTGAGTTTGATGGTTCTGATAGTGGGGCTTTACCAGAAGAGGCTGTATCGTGGGGTAAATTGACTAAAAAAAGTAAGAGAATTAAAGTTTATTCAGAAGCCAGTTTGGTTTTTCCTTTTATTGTTGCTCAAAGTTTTGCTAAGAAAGAGTAGCATTTATATATTATTTTCAATATGTTTTTTTATGAAAAAGAATGTGAAAGGGAAAATAGAAAGCAAAATTAGTAAAAGTCGAAAAATTCTTTTTTGGTTTCTTATTATTTTATTCCCTTTAATGATTTTATTTGGATTGTGCCTTTTTGCTACTATGATTCTTTTTATGGTAAGCACATCATATTCTTTTATTGGGGATATGCTTTTTTGGATTTTTTTGGTAAGTGTACTTTTAAACTTTATTTTTTCAATTGTGTTTCTAAAAAGATATGATAATGACCCCTTTGTGATAATAGTTTTAATATTTTCTTCAGTATTTTTGTTTTTTGGAGCAATCCTTTTTTTATTTTTTTAATAACTTTTATATATATCTTTTTGTTCTTTAACCTATGTCTGAATTAACTACGGGTCAACTAATAAAAATAATTTTGGGGGTTTTTGTTGTAGTTGCTGTGGTTGTTGCTCTGGCTTTAATTTTTTATCCAAAAATTCAAAGTTTCTTTATTAATTTGCCTGGAAATTCAGGCTTTTCTAATCAAGATATGCAATCTAACGGTCCTTCTTCTAATAATACTCAAATACCATCAAATAATGTAAATCCATCTTCTTTTCAATCGCCTCAAATAAATTTGATTCCATTAAATATTCAACCATGAAAAGAATAATTTTATTTTTTATGATTTTTATATTTTTTGGTATGTTTGTAAGTGCTTATGGAGAAAGAGTAGTTATTATGAAAAATTCTTTTTTAGATAAAGGTTCTTTAGAAGGTAAAAAAGAGGTCGTAACTGCATTAGAGAACTTATTAGCTAAGCATGATGTTGAATTTAGAATCGAGTTTATTAGTAAAAATATGGGGTATGCTGGTCAAGAAGAATCTAAGAATCGTTTTTATATATATGGTCTTAATGAAAGAGCAAGTTCTAGTTTAAATTTATTATTTACTTATTGGAAAGATGAACAAGGTATTCCTCAATTAGATATAAGTTATTCTGAAAATTGTGGTTGGACAGAAGAGGGTTTAAATCTTTTAGTAGATATTAAAAGCAAAAATCCTAAGCAAAAAGAATTTTGGTTAGAAGTTATAAGAAGAGCAGATGAAGCATTAACGAATTTTGATTCAAAATTCCTTAAAACTATTTGTCAGATGCAAGAAGAATATATTTTAGAAGAAAGCGATTGCAAATATTTTTTCCCAGATTTAGAAGAAAAAAGAACAAAAGCCCCTCTTGCAAAGATTGTTTTTGTTTTTGAAGAATATGATGATGAAGATTATGAAAAAATTAAACCTTATATTAAGAGCCAAATTTTAGCTTTAAAAGATAATTATAGTCTTTGGAATAAATATTTTGATGATTTTCAATTTGTTTATGTTGATGAAGTGATGTTTGATACTTGCGAGGGAAATTTTGATGAGGGTAGAGAATGTTATTTTATTTCTATCTTTGAAGTTGCTAATAAATGTTCTCCTTATCAAAGAATTGCTATTGTTTCTGATAATTCTTTTAGGTCTTATGCTAATTTTGGGGGTCCTGTAAGACTTTCTTTTCCAACTTCTTTTTGGGATAATCAATGGAGTTATCTTTTTGAAAAAGATTTTGTTTCTTCTTCAAATCATTATCTTTTAGCTCATGAATTTGGGCACTCTTTATTTTGTTTTGCAGACGAATATGTTGAAGAATGGTCTCTTTTTGGATCATATTCAGAAGAACACTATGGTTTAGATCTTAATATGTACCCCAACTGTGCTCCAGATTTATTGGTTGCTCAACAATGGTGGGGGAAATATTTTGGACAAGGAAAAAATGAATTAAAAGTAAACTATTATCAAGGGTGTTCTTATGTAGATAAAAACATCCGACCTCATGAAAATTCAATTATGCGTGGGAATAAAGAATCAGATTATGGTATTGTAAATGAAAAGTCTGCTGAAAGTTTTTTGAAAGAAAGATTTATATGTTAAAATGAAAAAAATATTAATTATCTTCTTTGTTGTGTTTTTACTTAGTTTTGCTAGCTCTGCTTTTTTAAAACAATATTATCAAGTTTCATTAACTTATGATTCAGGAGAAATTGAGGTTTTTGATATTAAATTAATTGAAGGTTTTCCAAATATGAAAACTTTACCTAATGAGGATTCTTATTATATTAGAACTGTTGATGAAAATCAAGTTTATTTTGGTAATTCTTTTTATTTTCCTTTAGATGTTTCTATTACTCCAAATGAAACTTGTTTTGTTGAAGAGGGGATTGTTGATCCAAATCTTTGTGGAGGAAGCACCTATTTTAAATCTAATTATTCTTTTGCAACTGTCTATTTACCTTATTCTCCTGGGGCATCTGATTTAGAGGTTTTAGATTTAAACGGTAATGTGATTTTGAAACAAAATTTATTAGATGTTTCTTGTGGAGATGATTTTTGTGCAAATCATGAAAATAAATTTAATTGTGAACAAGATTGTTTAAAAGATAATCAAAAAGAGTTTATCTTTCCACTAATTGCAGGCATTTTGCTTTTAGTTGTTTTATTTTTTATATGGATAAGATTAAGAAGGAGGTAGATTTTTAAGTTTGGTTTTATTTAATTATTTATGAGAAAGAAGAGGGAAAAGAAAATAAAAAAGAGCCCTGAAAAAGTTAGACTTATCATCTTTTGGTTTCTTGTGGGGTATATAATCTTAATACCAATTTCTATTTTTGGAATCATAATCACAATCCTCTCTCCAGATAAAGGGGCTGTTTTTAGTTGGATTTTATTTATTGGTCTTCCTCTAGCTTTTATATTTTCTATAATTTATTTAAGAAAGTATAAATTTAATGCAGTTCCACTTATCTCTTTAATTCTCTCTTCTTTAATTTTATTTTTAGAGTTATTTTTTGCTCTTTTAAATTATTGAGGGAATTTTTTTAAATATCAAAAAATTAATAAAGTTTAATTCAATTCAACTCTCATGAAAGAAAGTAAAGAAAGAAAGAAAAATATTTTATTTGCTATAATCTCCACATGTTTTGTTTTATTTTTTGTTTTTGGAGCTTTTATTGGAGAATTATTTTTTCCAATTTCCTATAAACTTAATCTTTTATTTGGGGGGTTGTTTTCAATTGATGTAATTTTGACCTTTGTTTTTTCTATTATTTATTTAAAGAAATATAAAAAAGAAGCTTTTCCAATAGTTACTTTAATTTTCTCTGCAATGCTTTTTTTTGTTTTAATCATAAGGATTATTAGGGGGGTTTCTTTTTAAGAGGGTTTTTTCTCTTTCTTTCTTTTTCCTTTTATTGTTGCTCGAAGTTTTGCTAAAAAGTAGGTTTTGGTAGATTATAATTAATTTTAAAAAGTAGTTATTATTATTATTATTAAGCTAATTCAACAATTAGTTAAGATATGAAAGGAGGTTGAAAATATATATGGTTAAAAAACAAAATAATGTGTGGATTGTCTATGTGATTGCATTGATTGCAATTGTGGCTTTAATTCTTAGTGCTGTTGCTATACATAAAGCAAATATGACTGGAAATGCTTTTTGGGATTTTTTGAAAGTGAAAGAAAAGCCTGTATGTGGAAATGGTGTTTGTGAACCTCCTACTGAAAATAATTTTACTTGTCCTGAGGATTGTGTAAATAACTCTGGTGATGGTCCTGAAGGTGTTGGGGTAGGATACGGCATGCTTGGAGGAGCCTTTATCAATGGAGGAGGTAATAGGGGCCAATTAATAAATTATCAAGTTAGTTTTAATAAGGAGGGTAATTTGGCCTATGAAATTTCTCCATCAGAAGAGGGTAGTCAATTGAAATTAGGGGAAGGATATTCTGCAACAATAGATCCTGAAAATAAGAATGCTCTTCGTATTGAAAATCCTTTAGGAGACTGGACAATTCCCCCTTTTATAATTTGTGGATGTCAAGATACATGTGAGAGTGGAACCTGTACGATGCGCCAATCTGGTAGTAGTTATTATTGTCAAGGACATTGTACAGCCGGTATTGGTATGGGTTGGTGTGCTACCTCATGTGATTGGAACTTTATTTTCTCCCTAGATTAGCATAATTCAATTCTTTTTTTCCCTTTTTCTTTTTCAAAACCCTTTTATACTAAAGGGTTTGTTTTAGTTTATGCTAACTAAAAAACAAATTAAAGAAATTAGGGAATTTTTAGAACAATCGCAGAACCCCCTTTTTTATTTTCATGACGACCAAGATGGGTTGTGTTCTTATCTTTTGTTGCGAAGGTTTTTGGGTAGAGGAAAAGGTGTGGCTGTTAAAAAAATACCTATGCCTAAAGAATATTTTAGAAGAGTCACAGAATTTAATCCTGATAAAATTTTTGCATTAGATTTACCTGATATTTCTAAAGAATTTTTTAATGAAGTTGAAAAAGTAAATCTTCCTGTTGTTTGGATAGATCATCATGATATTGATATTAAACTTCCTAAATTTGTTAAATATTATAATCCTTTTTTAAAGAATAAGAAAAAATATGAACCTGTTTCTTTACTTTGTCAACAGATTGTTGGTAATAAACAAGATGAATGGATAAGTTTAATTGGATGCATTTCAGATAAAATGATTCCAATTTTTTATAAAGATTTTTTGAAAAAGTATCCTGAACTTGGAATTAAAGCTAAAGATGCATTTGATGTTTATTATAAAAGTGAATTTGGAAAAATATGTAGAATGCTTGGAGCAGGACTTAAGGATAGAACAACAAATGTTATGAAAATGATTAGGTTTTTAATTAATGCTAAAAATCCTTATGATGTTTTAAACGAAAATAAAGAAAATTCTACAATGCATGGAAAGTTTAATGAAATTAGTTCTAAGTTTAATAAATTAATTGAAAGGGCAAAAGCGAATTATGGTGGTGGAAAGATTTTATTTTTTAGATATGCTGGAGATACTAGTATGAGCTCTAGTGTTGCAAATTATTTGTCTTATCTCTTTTCTGATAAAATTGTTTGTGTTAGTTATCTTAATGTAGAGGAAGTTAGACTTTCTATAAGGGGAAAAGATGTTAGAGAAAGTGTTTTAAAAGTTCTTAAAAAAATTAAAAATTCTTATGGCGGGGGGCATAATGGTGCTGTTGGTGCTAGAATGAGTTTGCCTGATTTAGATTTTTTTGAAAAAGAATTTCAAAAAGTTATTGAAAAAAGAAAATAACAAAATTTAAATATAAGTTATTCTTTAATATATTATGGAAGTAAAGCTAAATAGAAACCAATTTAGAATGTGTTTTATTTTAGTGAAAACTTCTATTATTAATAAATTAGCTTGATTCAGTTCGGTTCCTCTTTTGGTCCTGAATTGAATTAAGGAGTATTTCTCTGGCTAACCAATTCAGGATCTAAGGGGTTTTTTGAGTTTGAATCTTTTGACAAATGTCAAAAAAGAAAAACATGGAAAAAAAAGACGTTGAAAAAGAATTAAGTTTTCTCTTAGAGAAAACTTTTAAAATGGAAGATGAATTAAATTCTCTTTTGAATAGAGATAATTAGCATTTTTTAAGTTTCTCTTAGATTTTTGTATTTGTTAATATAAAATTAATAACTTCTACCAACATAAGCAACTTCTGTTGCAGGCTTTCCACAGATAACACAATTTCCAGAAGATTTTTCATTTTGATTTGCTAGAATTCCACGGATGTCTCCATTAAATTCTTTTTCTACAACTTCAGCGCATTTTGTTCCCTCTTCTGTTGAACAAAAGTTTATTCTTGCTATTTTTCCTTGATTTAAAATATTTTTTATTTCTGATTTTATTTTACAATTAATTATTTTTCCTTCAAACATTTTATCTGCTTTTTTTAATAGCCTTTTATTATATTCTTTTCCAATTTGTTTTAATTTTGATAAAGAAGTTAAACTTAGACTTTCTTTTTTTCTTATGTCTCTCAAGAATAAAGTAACTTTTTTTTCTTTTTATTCTTTTTCTCCAATCTCTATTCTCATTGGAACCCCTTTTAATTCCCAAATATTAAACTTTTCTCCAGGAGTTTTTTCAGATAAATCTATTTCTGATTTTAATCCTAATGAGAGTATTTTTGAATTTATTTTTTTACATTCATTTATTACTTTAGTTTTATTTTCTTTATTGTAGATTGGAATTATTATTGTGTGTAACGGAGTTAATGAAAATGGGAGAATTAATCCTTTATCATCTCCGTGAGTTGAAATTACTGAGACTAATATTCTTGACATTGCAGGCCCATAAGCTGTTGTGTAAAGATAATCTTCTTGTTCTTTTTCATTTTTAAATTTTGCATCAAATGCTTTCGAAAATTTTTGTCCCATAAAGTGTGTTGAAGGTTGTTGAATTAATTTTCCATCTGGCATCATAACATCTGAACCAACTGTGTATTCTGCTCCTGGGAATTTATCCCAAGAAGGTCTTTTCATTGGTAAAAATGGAATTCCAAAATCTTTATACATTACTTTTTCTGTTATTTCAATATCTTCTTTAACTTGTTCTTCTGCTTGTTGTTTTGTTGCGAAGGCGTTATGTGCTTCTATCCATAAAATTTCTCTTGTTCTTATTAATGGTCTTGTTGCTTTTGTATCTAATCTAAATACAGAACCTCTTTGATATAATTTTAATGGCAAATCTCTATAACTTTTTACCCATAGTTTAAACATAGGGGTGTAAAGAGTTTCACTAGTTGGTCTTAAAGCTAGTTTTTCTTTATTTATTTCTTTTAACCAAAAAACTTCTGGAGTGAATCCTTTGATATGACTTGATTCTTTTTTTAAATTTTTTTCAGGAACAACAGAAGGCATAAATGTTGGTTTATGGCCTGTTTTTTGAAGTTCTTCTGAAAAAAATTGAAACATATTTTCTAAAATCATCGCTCCCCATGGACGAATCACCATAAATCCTTTAATATCTAATCTTAAATCAACAATTTCTGCTTTTTTTATTATTTGAGAAAACCATTCACTAAAATTTTCTTGTTTTTTTGCAGTTATCCCTTTGCTATCTTTTTCTTTAGTCATAGGATTTAGAATGAAAAAGGGTTTAAATTATTTTGCAGTACAATAATCCTTATAAAATAACTTTTATTTTGTAGTGCATGGAAATTAAAGAGAGAAATTATTCAGTTGAACTATTAAAGTTATATAATCGTGCTATCTTTTATAGCAATTTAAAAATAGAAGATATTGTATATAGATTTGAAAAAACTGATAAAGGAAAAGATTTAATTTTAGAAGAGATTAAAGAAATAGGTGGTTTAATGAAAGACCTTTTTCTGAAATCAACTTCAGGTGATGATTTAAAGATAAAAATGAATCTTGAACTTGCTTCTGGAAAATTTAATTAAATCAATGTTTGATTTAATTCTTGTTGAGCTATTGTGTTTACAACTTCTTTAAGATAATTTGATTCTAGTGCAAATCCTAAACTTTCTCCACCACTTATTTTAAAATTATTAATTCCAATTACTTTTCCTTGTTTGTTAATTAAAGGTCCTCCAGAATTCCCAGGGTTTAGTGCAGCATCTGTTTGAATGTATGCTTCTATGTTGTTTATTCCTATTCTATGTATTCCTGAAACAATTCCTTCTGATACGGAAAATTGTAAACCCAAAGGATTTCCTATTGCAATTACTTTTTCACCTATTTGAATTTTGTTTGAATCTGATAATTCTAACTTTTCAAACTCACCCTCTATTTTTAACAATGCAACATCATAATTTGAATTATATCCTATAAATGTTGTTTGAAAATTATTTTGCTCGTAATCTTGAACAAATAATTTTGTTCCTCCAGAAAGGACATGAGCATTTGTTATAACGTATCCTTGTTCAGAGATTATAAATCCTGTTCCTTGACTCACATCTGTTTTTACTGTAACAACTGATTTAATTACCTCTTCAATTATTCCTGAAAAATCTGCACTTGCAGACGCTTTTAATAAACTAAATTTCTCATCTATGTTTCCTAATTCTTGATTGAGATCTCTTATGTTTGTTTTTGCTTCAATGAGATTAAAAGTTAATTGATTTAATTTTGTTTGTGTATCTGCTTGAAGTTCGTCTATTTTATTCAAAACCTCGTTGTGATTAATTTGTTGTTTTACTATTAAACCATTCAATAATATCCCAAAAATAACCATAAAAATTACAACAATTGTTCCAAAACCTCCTAAAACTATTTTATGGTGTCTTTTCATCTTTACCTCTTTTTTATATTTTTTTTAAACATTCTCTAACTTTTTGAGTTCCTTTCTTCTTTAATTTTTCTTTAAGTT
>Ga0268277_1002533_pt1 | contig 10475 bp, 8 predicted proteins | sample saktaG_5_FD_190132 | JGI IMG/M metagenome (GOLD analysis project Ga0268277, IMG submission 190132) | Saline water microbial communities from Sakinaw Lake, British Columbia, Canada - sak_2010_1_5_50m | ecosystem: Environmental > Aquatic > Non-marine Saline and Alkaline > Saline ...
GTGTGAGATTCCACAAGACTATGTTGATAAAAATGGTGGGCCCAAGAGGGATCGAACCTCTCACCGCCCGGTTATGAGCCGGGAGCTCTACCAACTGAGCTATGGGCCCTGATAAAATCACAAGGTATTTTTCTTTCATGTAAGGGATAACCTGTCAAGTTTTACACGAAATCATGAAACACTTTGAATTAGTATCAGATTATGCTCCTCGAGGCGACCAACCTCAGGCAATTGAGGAACTTACAAAAAATATCAAAAAGAACGTTCCTTTCCAAACACTTCTCGGTGTAACCGGTTCGGGTAAAACATTTACAATTGCAAATGTCATCAAAAATACAGAAAAACCGGTGCTCATTATTTCCCATAATAAAACCCTCGCAGCACAGCTTTTTGGCGAGATGAAGCAGCTTTTCCCCAATAATGCAGTCGAGTATTTTGTGAGTTATTATGATTACTATCAGCCTGAAGCTTACCTGCCTGTTAGCGATACTTATATTGAGAAAGATGCCGATATCAACGAGCAGATAGATAGACTTCGGCTGCGTGCCACAATGTCTTTGATGGAGCGCCGGGATGTGATCATTGTTGCGAGTGTATCGTGTATTTATGGCTTGGGTGTGCCCGAGCAATACAGGGAATCGCTCATCGACCTGAAAGTTGGACAGGAGCTGGAAAGGGATGAGCTTCTTCGCAAACTGGTGGATATTTATTATGCCCGAAATGACTTTGAATTTCAGCGTGGAACTTTTCGTGTACGCGGTGATGTAGTTGAGATATATCCTGCATATTTGGAGAATTCTATCAGAGTTGAGTTTGATATCAATGAGATCACAAAATTATATCGCATCAACCCTCTAACCGGTGAAATTCTGGAAGAGCTTGACGAGTATGCAGTCTATCCTGCAAGGCATTTCATCACTTCGCCGGAAAATCTTGAAAACGCACTTGGCAATATCAAAAAGGAAATGGAAGAGCGGGTGAGGTATTTCAAAGATAAGAATATGTGGATAGAAGCACAGCGAATCCAGCAGAGAACAAGCTTTGACCTCGAGATGATGCGCGAGGTCGGATATGTATCCGGCATTGAGAATTATTCGCGTCATCTTTCAGGAAGAAAACAAGGAGAGCGTCCCGCCTGCCTGCTGGATTATTTCCCGGATGATTACCTTATGATCATCGATGAATCTCATGCTTCGATCCCGCAAGTTCATGCCATGTTCGGTGGAGATTTCTCACGAAAAAAAGCACTGGTTGATAATGGGTTTCGTCTGCCTTCTGCTTATGATAATCGTCCTCTGAAATTTCATGAATTCGAAAATATGATGAACCAGGTTGTGTTTATGTCTGCTACTCCTGTAGCGTATGAGCTTGATAAATCACAGGGTGTGATCGTTGAGCAGATTGTCCGACCAACAGGACTTATCGATCCGGAGATCGAACTAAAAAAAGCAGAATTTCAGGTTGATGACCTGCTCGAACAAATTCAAAAGCTTGTAGAAAAAAAACAGCGTGTTCTTGTGACAACCCTGACCAAAAAAATGGCAGAAGACCTTACGAATTATGTATCACAAATCGGGGTAAGGGCAAAGTATCTGCATAGCGGAGTGCATACGCTGGACAGAATTGAGATCATCAGGGATTTGCGGTTGGGCGAATTCGATGTGCTTATTGGCGTGAACCTGCTTCGGGAAGGACTCGATCTGCCAGAAGTGGCGCTTGTTGCAATTCTTGATGCGGATAAAGCTGGATTTCTACGCTCAACCCGTTCGCTCATTCAAACTGCCGGACGTGCAGCACGGCATATTGACGGCAAGGTAATTTTCTATGCTGATAAAGTGTCAGAAGCAATGAAGTATGCGATCAGTGAAACGAACCGCCGCAGAAAGATCCAGAAAGAGTATAATAAGAAGCACAATATCACCCCCGAATCGATCAGCAAAACAATCGAAAGCATCATGCAATCCACCTCTGTTGCCGAATTCAAAAAGGAGCAGAAAAAAGGTTTCGGTGCTGAAGAACAGAAAAAACTTGATTTCAAAAAGTATCTCACAATAAATAACAAAGAAGATGCGGTCGAATTGCTGACAAGAGAAATGAACCGTTTGGCAAGGGATTTGCGCTTCGAAGAAGCTGCTGAGATCCGTGACAGGATCCTCGAGCTGAAAGAAATGTAATGAGGTTTATATGGATGAAAGAATAACCGATCCTGAAATGATGGATGACGATGTTACTTATGATACCACACTGCGTCCGAAAACGCTGAAGGATTTTGTCGGACAGGAAAAAATAAAAGAGATCCTTTCAATCACAATTGAAGCGTGCAAGCAGCGCAATGAACCCATCGATCACATACTTTTTTACGGTCCTCCTGGGCTGGGGAAAACCACGCTTTCCATTATTATTGCAAATGAACTGAAGAGCGAACTCAAAACCACATCCGGTCCTGCAATAGAGAAGCCCTCCGACCTTGCGGGTATTCTGACAAATCTCAGCGCTAAGGATGTCTTTTTTATTGATGAGATACATCGGCTCAATCATGTTGTAGAAGAATATCTCTATCCTGCGATCGAGGATTTCAATCTGGAGATCATCATCGATCAGGGTCCGAGTGCAAGAACACTGCGTCTGATCCTCGAGCCGTTTACACTTGTGGGTTCGACTACCCGTGCGGGTTTGATAACTGCGCCGCTTCGCAGCAGGTTCGGGCTTGTGCTTCGGCTGGACTATTATGAAACAGAAGAGATTTTTAAGATCGTGCTGCGTTCTGCAAAATTGTTGGATGTAGAAATAAAGAAGGATGGAGCCCAGGAAATTGCATGCCGTTCCCGCGGGACTCCGAGAATTGCAAACCGGCTTCTTCGTCGTGTTCGGGATTACGCTCAGATTAAAGGTGATGGCATTATCACAAAAGAGATAGCTGATGCTGCTCTTAAAATGCTGGAAGTCGATGAGCTGGGTTTGGATGATATGGACAAGAAGCTCATTCAGACGATCATCGAGTTTTATCAGGGCGGTCCGGTTGGACTGAAAACAATTTCCATGGCAATCGGTGAAGATCCGGGCACGATAGAGGAAATATACGAACCCTATTTGCTGCAAAAAGGATTTCTGAAAAGAACACTTCGCGGCAGAGAGGTAACAGAAAAAGCATATAAGCATTTCGGTATTGAACCGACAGGCAGACAAGTTAAGAAGCAAAACGAACTATTTGAGGAGAGTTGAGAAATACAGGATTATTAGTTTAGAGAAATGAAACATGCTTAAATTGTTTGACACAAATTTTATTTTTAATAAAATTTAAATGACAAATATCAAGTTAGGAGGACAAGATGTTAAAAGAAGTGAAATGCCGAATATGTTCGGTAAAATGTATTGTTATTTTATCAGGATTACTGCTTATTGCAGTATCTTGCTTTGCACAAACTCCAGAATGGCAATGGGCAACCCAAGCTGGTGGAACTGGTTGGGATAGAGGATATGAAATCACAACAGATGCCACAGGGAATTGTTATGTGACAGGATATTTTAATGGAACAGCAACTTTTGGCAACATAACTTTAATAGGCAGTGGAGATGATGAAGTTTTTGTAGCAAAGATTGATGCAACTGGCAACTGGCAATGGGCAACCAGAGCTGGTGGAAATAGTGAAGATGTTGGACGAGGAATCACAATAGATGATTCAGGGAACAGTTATGTGACAGGATGTATTGAAGAAACAGCATCCTTTGGTTCCTATTCTCTTACAAGCAATGGAAGTGGTGATATTTTCGTAGCAAAGCTGGATGCAAATGGAAATTGGCAATGGGCAACCCAAGCTGGTGGAAGTAGTTATGATGAAGGAAAGGCAATCACAACAGATGATGCTGGAAATACTTATGTTACAGGATCTTTTTACCAAACAGCAACCTTTGGTTCATATTCTATTACCAGCAGTGGGAATAAGGATATTTTTGTCGCAAAGCTGGATTCAGATGGTAACTGGTTATGGGCAACCAGAGCTGGTGGAAGTGGTTTTGATGATGGAGATGGAATCACAACAGATAATGAAGGTAACAGTTATGTGACAGGATGTATTGAAGAAACAGCATCCTTTGGTTCCTATTCTCTTACAAGCAATGGAAGTGGTGATATTTTCGTAGCAAAGCTGGATGCAAATGGAAATTGGCAATGGGCAACCCAAGCTGGTGGAAGCAGTAATGATGGTGGAGATGGAATCACAACAGATGATGCTGGGAATAGTTATGTTACAGGAGGATTTTATGAAACAGCATCTTTTGGTTCCTATTCTCTTACAAGTAATGGAAGTTCTGATATTTTTTTAGCAAAGATGGATTTAAATGGAAACTGGCAATGGGCAACCAGAGCTGGTGGAAGCAGTTATGATGGTGGAGATGGAATCACAACAGATGATGCAGGGAATACCTATGTTACAGGATATTTTGTGGATACTGCAACGTTTGGTTCATATTCTCTTATAAGTAGTGGATTGTATGATATTTTTGTAGCAATGATGGATACAGATGGAAACTGGCTATGGGCAAACAAAGCTGGTGGAAATAGTGAAGATGTTGGATATGGAATCACAATAGATGTTGCTGGGAACAGTTATGTGACAGGAATTTTTATGGGTACAGCAACCTATGGTTCCTATTCTCTTACCAGCAGTGGTAGCTACGGATATCCTGATATTTTTGTAGCAAAACTCACTCCTCCGGTCTCAACCGATCCAGAAATTAATTCTGATACAGATATTCTTTCTAACTATCCCAATCCATTTAATAGAAATACAGTTATAAAATATTCTCTTAAGCAAGAAGCACCGGTACATTTAGAAATTTATAATATCAAAGGGCAATTGGTAGAAACATTATTTCAAGGAAATATACAGTCAGGAGATCATACTGTTGAATGGAATTGCCATGACATGCCTTCCGGAGTATACTTTTTCAAGATGCAGGCAGGAGATGAGAGTTTTATTAGGAAAATGATCTTCCTGAGATGATTTATTACTTGCAAATTTGATAGCTAACCTTCAGCCTTCTCCGCTGGCGGATGGATACGAGAGGGTGAGGGAACGAGCAAACTTCTTGACAGGATAATTTATGATGATAAAAAAGGAAAGCATAAATATTTTTTAGGATTATTATGAAAAAGAAATTAAGAAAAAAGGTTACAAGTTTTACAATTATTTTTTCCGCAGCATTTTCCCGAATAACATCACCGACAAATATAATTCTTGTCTTAATTGTACTGATAATGTGTTATGGCTGTTGTAAATCGACCTCCCCTGATGAAAAGCTCATAGCTACAATTGAAATTTTACAAAATGGTTCGATCCAGGAAACCTTAATTGTTACTGAAGAAAATGATGGAGATATCTATCCTATTTATGATAGCAAACTACAAATTGGTGAAGTCGAAATCGATTATGTTGAATATTCCATTCAACCAGGCGTAGATCCATGCATATTTTTTTTTACTGTCGCACGAAAAAATCTGTCTTATTCACTATTTAATTCTATAGAACCCTTTGATACATTAAGAATTGATTATCAACTCGATTTTGATCCGGTTAATGATAGTCTAAATTGCGGAATAATGTACCAGCGTGATTTCGGTTATGTGCGTAATGCCGAATTTTCAGTATGGCTTGATTCTGTTTTTGTTGATTCACTTTTTACGGACAGTCTCGGAAGATTCGAAACTGATCTCCAACCCACCTCATATATCCTCACCAGTGAGTTCCTTAATGATGATATTGAACTTGAATTAATAGAAGGTTATGGTGATTATTTTGTTACTTACTATTACATTGCAGTTGACAAACCAAATATCTATCTTTATCCTGAAACCGCAATAGAATTGAATGTGAGTATTTCATTCCCCCGAATTGGGGAGGTCATTACTTCTATACCTGAATACTCCGAGCAATGGAAAAAATTACAGATCGAGCCCAATGGCAGGATCGATGGGCAATATGAATTTTTATTCTACGAGAGCATGCAGCCAAATTTCTTTCAGAGAACAAAGGGTTGGATTGTAGAATGCAAGAATTTAGAAATTTTCTTTAAGGATAATCTAGAGAAATCAGGTTTTATTCAAACTGAGATCGATGATTTTATCGAGTACTGGATACCCCGCTTGACCGATTCGAAGTATTATGCTCTTTATCCTCAATATAATAAGCAACTCGATCCGCTTATAAAACTGAACTTTTCCATACAGCCGGACAACATCCTGCGCGTTATCTATGCAATCGAAGAAGTAGAATCTGATGACATGAAGCTGGAAGAACCGAGTATACATTCTTTTGATCGGGAAGGTTTTGTTGTTGCGGAGTGGGGCGTGGTGATTGACAGAGATAAATAGAGTTACCACATTTACTGATAACCCCATACAAATGAATTTTTTTGGGAAAATAATCTCCAAAGTAAAATAAATGGAAAACCATAAAGACGCGGAAAGGCAGAAACAAAAATTGATCATGAGGAGACTCCATCATACTTTAACGTATGCCGGTTCGTCTGTTGTTCTTTATGTTGGCTATCCTATAATCGGCTACTTTATTGTATCAATAATTCTAACTGTTACCGCAATTGTTTATACTCCTTATCTGATCAAAACACTTATTGAATTAAAAAAGTGGAAATGGGTCATAACTTTCGTGATTATGGTTGTTGTCCCGATGATCCTGGTTTATGTAATTTCATATAAAAGCATCTTTAAAACGGTCTTTTCATTTACCCCATTACTTATGTTTTATGTATTTTGCTGGATTCTAAGATTCAGTATTCCTGATTGGATAGAGAAAATAGAATATTCGGAAATGAATTTTGATGAAAGATGAATAGTGAAAAGTTCCATCCTTAACCTCGCACCCAAGTCCAACTTAGGAACGGTACTCATTTTTGAAGGGTCACCAAGTACAACCTGGTAGCCAGTGATTATTTGATTATATTTTAAGCGCTTATGCTAAACACAAAGGCTGAAATGAATATAATGGAAAATAAGAATAACTCTGACGTACAAAAGCAAATAGCAATAATGAAACAACTACGTAAAGCTCTGACCTTTATTAGCATATCTTTAATTCTAATTCTGGGTTATTCAATAATAGATTTCATTATCATCACTTCAATCTTAGCAGTAATAGCTATTTCGTTCGCACCATATTTGATTACAACTCTTATAAAATTAAAGAAGTGGGATTGGATTATCGCATTTGTTCTGATAATAGGCATTCCGTTGATCCTTGGATTCACCGTTTCATATAAGTTCTCATTTAGAAGCACATTTTTTTTTATTACCCTACTTATGTTTTACCTTTTTTGCTGGAACATACGTTCAAATATCCCATATTGGATCAAGGACATATCCCCTCGTTCCCAAGTTCAACTTGGGAATGGCACTCATTATTAAATGGTCACCAAGTACAACCTGGTAGCCAGTAAAAAAGAATTGAAAACACGACTCAGCTTGCAAAGATGAGTCGGGTTGACTTAGTGCCATCCCGAGTCGTTCCCTTCATGACCGACTCGTGCTTTTTACAAGAATTCATTCACCTTCTGGACACTAAGCCAGAGTAATTCCCTTCTGGTTACAAAGCCCCAATCCCACATTCTGTCCACTAAGCTCACACCCACTAAATCTGGCTACTAAGCCTTTAGGACGTGAAATCTTTTTATTTATTTCACTGTTCCCAGCTTGGTAGCCCCGCATGTGCGTATCAAATCCGCCAGTCAGCGGATGGATACGAGAGGATGGTGTAAAGGAAATTTAAGGGTGAGGATGAGAAATTGTAATAAAGTTCCTTGAGTGATTTAAAATTGTAGGTAAAATTCTTGACAGATAATATAATAGGATGAGTTTAATTTAAAAGATGAATAATACCATAATTAGGAAAAAGTTCACACACAATCCCAAATCTGGAGTACCTGTCCGTCCCTCTGGTGGATCCGCGAATTTGTTCGGGGATACATACTTTAGCAGCAATTTAGGGGGATAAGTTGAAAAAAATAGCAATGTTATTAATTACCATACTATTCAGTGTTTCTCTAATCGCTCAAGATACTTGGGTTAAGACTTATGAGCCATTTGGTCCGAACTCAGCGTATTATACAACTAGCAATTTAGTTATTTGTCCTGACAGTGGATTTGCATTTAATGGGTCTTTCGATATGTGGACCCCTGAGCCGGGAGGATATTATACCACTAACCCGTATCTTATTAAAACTGATTCTAATGGTAACTTATTGTGGGCTACTGATGATTTTGGCAATTATTATGACAATGAAGGTTCTATATGTTTGGCTATTTTAGAAGACGGTTGTTTTATGGTAACAGTTGGGAAAGATCTAATTAAACTGTCTGCGAATGCTGAATATTTGTGGCACATTTCTTTTGATGATCCGATTTTTGTTCCATTTTCTGTAGATATAACAAATGATCAAAATATTATTTTAGGTGGTGTCTCAGCTTATCAATATCCAATGTCAAAGAAGATATCACCTGATGGAGAAATTCTATTTTCTAATAGTTACGAATATAATCCTTCAATTGACTCTCAAATTCTTTCAGTTAAAAGCACTATTGATAGTTGCTATTTAATGACCGGTTGGTTCAAAAATGATATGCAATCTCCTAGCGATATTATTGTAATTAAAACAAATTCTTTGGGTGATAGTCTTTGGACAAAAATAATTGATACATCCCCTCATGATCATGCTACTTGTATCACTGAGAATCCAGATAATGGCAATATCCTTATTTCTGGTTATTCTTTCAATCCAGATTATGGAATTTTAGCTCTTTTAAATCATGACGGGGAAACGATATGGATTGAAAATGATAATTTGATTAATAGTATATATCAAAATGCTGTTTTATATGTCATGGATAATAAGTACATTGTCGATGCAAATGAAATGTATTGTATTGATGAGAATTATAACTTAATTTGGGCTAGTGATAGTAAACCATCGGGTCACGATAAATATATAAAAATTCTTGATGATAATTATATAGTTTTTACAGGTTTACATAGTCTTCCTTACAATAATCATATTGCTTCATTGTCTAAAGCTAATGCTGAAGGAAATATTGTATCTATTGATAATATCTCACAATCTTCAACTGAATCATTTTTCATGACTAACTGCCCTAATCCATTTAACTTAAAAACGACAGTTTCATTCTCAATCCCAAAAGAAAGTAACGTTGAAATATCAATTTATAATATCAAATGTCAGAAAATAAATACCATTACTAATGAAATTTATCCCAAAGGAAATCATCAGGTAAATTGGAATGGAGATGACGAATCAGGAAATAATGTTGGATTAGGTATTTATTTCTATAAGTTGAATGTTAATGGGAAGACTGTAATCGTTAAAAAATGCTTGCTGTTGAAATGAAAAATGGCTGCTAACATGCGTATCTGCAGAGTACCGTAACATACGCAAACTGCTGTGAAATGTCTGCCAGATTTTTGAATCCTACTTAAAGCTCTTTATTTATTTGGCGTTATCAAGCGTATCCTATGAGGTAATATCTTTACATGTATGTGCTTTTTATCCTTTATAAATGGTATCTCCCCATCGAGATAAAGCGGAAGTTCGCGCTGTGCCTCAACAAGAATTTCCTTACCTTTGTATAGGTGAGCAGCAGGAAGTTCTGTATGTGTGCCCTTCACTGCTTGGGGAATGAATTTGAATATCTTTCTTCTTGAGAGCTTGTCAATAATGCAAAAATCGAATTCCTCATCATCTATCTTGGCATCCGGAGTAAGATGAAATCTGCCGCCACAGCAAATACCGTTTCCCACCGTAACAAAGAGTGTATCCTTCGTAAAGGTCTCACCATTTATCGTGACAGTGACATAATAGCTGTCTTTTCTGATGAGGGCTTTCATAACTGCATACATATATCCTGGGAATCCATTCAGCCATTTATTTTTTGTGTAGGAAATAGCGACCTGTGCATCAAAGCCGACGCCAAGAGTATTTATAAAATAATAATCCTCGATCTGCCCGATATCCACAAGCTGCACGTGATGTTCTTTGATGACTTGAATTATGTCGTGTAATTTATGAGGAAGATCAAGATTCTTTGCAAAATCATTACCACCTCCGATAGGAATAACGCCGAGGTTTACATTTTCGGGATATCCCGACTTCATAATTCCGTTGACCACTTCATTGATCGTGCCATCCCCTCCGGCTGCAATAATGTTTTCCACGCCTTGAATAACAGCTTCGTGTGCAAAATCGATCGCCTGGCGCGAGCAGTCTGTCAGCACCATTTCGTAGGGCATGTTGAATTTCTTGAAATAGTCCTCGATAGTGCGTACGCTCTTGAATGCTTTCCCTTTTCCCGCAAATGGATTAAGTATTATTTTATACATTATTATTCTCCATACAATACCGCGTTTCGGAATTTGTAGAAGCTAAACTGAGATATTTCAATTTTTGTGAGA
>Ga0268277_1002534_pt1 | contig 10475 bp, 12 predicted proteins | sample saktaG_5_FD_190132 | JGI IMG/M metagenome (GOLD analysis project Ga0268277, IMG submission 190132) | Saline water microbial communities from Sakinaw Lake, British Columbia, Canada - sak_2010_1_5_50m | ecosystem: Environmental > Aquatic > Non-marine Saline and Alkaline > Saline ...
ATTATCCAATTAGAGTTTTTAATCTTCAGCAAGCGAAAGAATTTCATGCTATTTCTAAAAAGAAAATTCTAAAAAATCCGCAAATTTTAATATCTTATGTTAAAAAAAATAATCTTTTATATAGAGAGATAGAAGCTTACAGTAAAAAACTAATCGCAACAGCAAAAAGAAGCGACTATCTTAGAAGTATTTGGCTTTTTAATAAAATCCTTAGTCTTTATGAAATAGCAAATGCCCAATTTATTATTATTTTTTCTTTAGGTCTTAAATTGGTTGAGAACAAAAATAAGTTAAAAAATATTAAAGGCATAACAAGAGAACATGACATATGGAGAAATGGTGTGGCGTTTAGGGAAGAAGCTATGGGGAAAAGTTTAATTTGTTTTTTCAAATTTTTAACAAAAAGAAAAAAACTAAGATTTGATCCATTATTTTTGATGAAATTTTTAACTCTGAACGAGGTTGAAGCGTGGCTAAATAAAAAATTAACAGACGTCGAAATAAAAAGGGTTATTAAATTAAGAAAAGAATGCGGATTTATTTATTTGAATTTAAGAAACAAGAAGCAAGAAATTATTACTGAACCTACAGAAATTATGAAAATTCAAAAATATTTCTTAAAATTAGATAAAGAATCTAAAAAAACAAAAAGCGATGATGAAATAACGGGACAAGTTGCTTATGGTCTAAATAAGATATTAAAGGGGGTGGTTATTGTTATTAAAGATAGACTAGAATTAAAAAACAAAAATCATTTAATAGCCGGCAAAATTTTAGTTGCTATCCAGACTACTCCTCATTACATTCCGTATATAAAGGGGGTTAAAGCGATTATTACTGACGAAGGGGGATTAACTTGTCACGCGGCAATTGTCGCGCGAGAATTTAAAAAACCCTGTATTGTTGGCACAAAAATTGCTACTCAGATTTTTAAAACAGGAGATTTTGTTGAAATTAACACCAACAAGGGAATTATTAGAAAGATAAAAATGTAAAATATAAGATTTTATAATGTCGTTTTTTTATCTGAAATAAGCAGTAAAAGGGGTTGTTTTTATTTTCCAGCTGAGTAAAATATTAAGGATAAGATAATAATTAAGTTAATTTTTAAAATTATGAACAAATTAGTAAAAATCATTATTAGTGTAATTATCATTTTGATTATTATTTGGGGGATTTGGTATGGCGTAGTAAAACCAAAAGAACAAGAAGTGATTAAAATTGGAGTAACGTTTCCTTTAACCGGCGATTTAATGAATTTAGGATTGGATGCTAAAAATGCGGTAGACTTGGCCATTAAGGAAATTAATGAAATCGGTGGCATTGGAGGAAAAGAGTTAAAAATAATTTATGAAGATGATCAGTGTGACCCCAAATTATCAGCAACTACCGTCAATAAGTTAATTAATGTTGACGGAGTAAAGATAATTGTCGGTCCTTTTTGTAGTGGCGCTTCTTTTTCTGCCGCCCCCATTGCTCAAGATAAAAATGTATTATTATTAAGTGGCTCAGCTACGAATCCGAAATTGTCCGATTACCGTCTCTTTTTTAGGACAATACCCTCAGATGCTTATCAAGGAAGATTTGGCGCGGAATATGTTTACAACAATTTGGGTAAAAAAAGAGTAGCAATATCTTATATACAAAATGATTATGGTATAGGATTAAAAGAAGAATTTAATAAGAGATTTACTGAATTGGGGGGTAATATTGTGATCGAGGTGGAACATCAAGAGAAAGCAATTGACTTAAGAACCCAGATAACAAAAATCAATAATGCGAAGGCAGACGCGATCTATTTAATAGCTCAAACCACAGATGCCGGTAATTTTTTAAAACAAGCAAAAGAGCTAGGACTCAATTTACCAATACTTTCTACAGAGGTAATAGAAAATCAAGACGTAATAGAAATTGCAAAACAAGCAGCTGATGGAGTGATGTTTACTCGGGCAAAAGAAATAGAGAGTAAAGAATTTCAAAATAAATATAATTTTGCTTATGGTAGGGATCCGGGAGCCTATGATGCTTTTTATTATGACGGGATAAGAATATTATCAGATTCTCTAAAAGAATGTGGTGAAAATGTAAATTGCATAAGAGATTATTTGGTGAATTTGGAAAATTATACAGGAATAAGCGGCAAGATCGATTTTGATGAAAACGGAGATTTGGTTGGTAAAGATTTTATTATTAAAATAATCAAAGATGGACAATTTGTGCCGTATGAAGCAGAATAAGTGTTTTAATTAAAATTAGAAAAACACATCAAGGGGGAAATTATTTTATATCTCTTTAACTGAGATTAGAAAATTGATAAATGACTAATGCCTTTTTACAATTATTATTTAACGGAATAATCGCCGGTGCTATTTATTCTTTGGTGGCAAGCGGTTTTTCTTTAATATATTCAACTTGTAAGTTTGTCCATTTTGCCCATGGCGCGACAATTGCTTTTAGCGCCTATTTTTTATATTTTCTTTTTTCCGCATTGGGTTTGAATTTTTGGTTATCAATGGTTTTGGCTATTATTTTCGGCTCTTTTTTAGGTTGGTTAGTAAACAAAATTATTTATAAAAAACTTCGTAAAAGAAAAGCCAGCAATGTTATTTTATTGATGATTAGTTTTACGCTTCTGATTTTTTTTGAGTCTTTGATTTTAATGCTTTTTGGCGCGGATGTAAAAACAATCGGCTATATTAAAATAGCAAAGGGGTTGGAGTTTTTTGGCGCGATTATTACTCCTTTACAAATTGTCATTGTGATAACTTCCATTATTCTGCTTATTTTCTTTATACTTCTTTATGAAAAAAACCAGGATTGGCAAGGCAATGCGGGCTGTTGCGGATAATAAGGATATGGCGGAAGTAATCGGCATTTCTTCAGAGAAAATTTATTCCGCTGTTTTTATGGTCGGCTCAGCTGTGGCTGGAATCGTGGCGATTTTAGTTGGATTAGAACAAAATCTAGAGCCGACTATGGGCACTAATTTAATGATTAAGGGTTTTACCGCCGCCATTATTGGCGGTATTGGTTCAGTACCGGGCGCTATTTTAGGTTCATATCTTTTAGGATTTGCCGAAAATTTTGGGATCTGGTTTTTACCATCAGGATATAAAGACGCAATCGCTTTTATAATTTTATTCATTTTTCTTTTATTCAGACATCAGGGAATATTGGGAATTAAAAAAAAATAATTTCCTCTCCATTAAAATTTTTTTAACTTAAAAATAAAATAAACAAAAGTCGTATTTTATAAACAAACTTAAATAATAAATTAATAATAAACTATGAACAAAACAAATAAAATTATTGTTGGGATAATTATAGTCGTTATTATTATCGCCGGAGTTTGGTATAGAATAGAAAAAAACTCAATAGAAGAAGAAGTAATTAAAATTGGTGGGGCATTCGCGTTAACAGGTGACGCTGCCGAATGGGGTCAAGGTGATTTAGAGGGAACACAAATGGCAATCGACGAAGTGAATATGGGTGGGGGCATTGATGGAATGATGTTGAAACTTATTGCAGAAGATACTCAAACAACCGCGATTGGTACGGTAAACGCAATAAATAAACTTGTTAATGTTGACGGCGTTCAAGCTATTATTGGGCCGACTTGGGGTGATTCTTTCCAAGGAGGTGTTCCTATTATCCAACAATATAAAGTCGTTTTAATTACCCCTTCCGCGGCGATTGAAACAGTACTTGATAAAGAAAAATATGAATATTTTCTTTCTACTTATTTCCCACAGAAAGGTGAAATGTTGCGCATTCAAAAATATGCTTTTTCAAAAGGCATTAAGAATTTTGTTGTTGTGTGCGACCTCGATCCATTTAATAAGTATTTTGGAGATTTATTTATATCAGCGGCCCCACAGAATGATTTGGCGGTTGTAAAATTGTTTGAAGTTGCGCGAGAAGATAAAGATTTTCGTACGATTATAACTCAGATAAAAAATCTTTCTATAAAGCCCGATGCAATATTTTTTGAAGTTGCAACAGCTACACAAGTAGGTACATTTGCAAAGCAACTTAAAGAGCAAGGAGTTGTAATACCAATTTGGAGTAGTTCTTCATTTGAAGATCTTTCGCTCGAGGTTATTAAAAATTTTCAGAAAGATTTATTAGATGATGCTATTTATACGCGACCAAAGGTGGCAGTAAAAGATTTTGCCCAAAAATATTTTGAAAAATATCACAAGGAAATGATGAGACCTACTGTCTCCAATGCTTATGACGCGACAATGGCTATTATTGAAACATTAAAAAATGGTGCACGGACGGGTGAACAGATTAAAAATGAACTCTATAAAATACAAATTCCAGGAGTGACTTTCAAAGAAATTTCATTTGATCAATTTGGTCAGGTTTCTGGCGGTGAGTTTTTTATTAAAACCATCAAAGATGGTGAGTTTATAGTATTAGAAGAGTAATGATTTGATTATCCCCAATTTTTATTGTAGCTTGAAAGAAGTTTTTGGTTTATGGAAATTATAGTGGAATTATCTGATAATTTTAATTTTAAACTTGATCTATGTTTTCTGCTTATTTAATTCATCTTTTAATTTTAATCGGCATTTATTTAATTTTGGCGATTTCTTTGCAGTTGTCCGTCGGCTTTACGGGTTTGCTTAATTTCGGCCACATTGCTTTTTATTGTGTCGGCGCTTATATTTCAGCTTTGCTCGCTTTAGCCGGTTTGCCATTTTGGATTTGTATTTTATTTGCGGGAATGGGGGCAATGGTGTTTGGATTTCTTTTAGCGATTCCAACTAATAAACTTAAGGGAGATTATCTTGCCTTGGCAACAATGGGTTTTTCTTTTGTAATTTATGCCGTTGCTTTAAATTGGACAAACTTAACCCGAGGCCCTTTGGGTTTACCAGGAATTCCAAAGCCGGCTTTATTTGGTTTTACTTTTTCCAGCAATTTAAGTTTTTTGATTTTAACTCTTATTATCGCGTCAATTTCTTATTTTATCATTAAAAGAATTGTCAGTTCTCCCTTTGGGAAGATTTTAGAAGCGACTCGAGATGATGAATTAGCAGTAAGAATTTTAGGGAAAAATACTTTTAAAATAAAAAGTTTGTCGTTAGGAATTTCCGCTTTTTTTGCCGGTATTGCCGGAAGTTTGTATGCTTATTATATTACTTTTATCGACCCTTCGTCTTTCACACTTTTACAATTAATTCCGATTGTCTCAATTATAATAATCGGCGGTTTAGCGTCTTTAAAGGGGACAATTATTGCAACGATAATTTTAGTTTTATTACCAGAGCCTTTGCGTTTTATTGGTTTTCCTTCTTCAATAATAGGTCCCATTAGACAAATGATTTATGCCTTGCTTTTGCTTTTAATTTTAATCTACAAGCCAAAAGGATTTTATGGAAAAATTGAACTTGAGTAAAATATTGGAAATAAAAAATATCAAAAAACATTTTGGCGGAATTAAGGCAGTTAATGATTGCAGTTTTGAAATTAAAGAAAAAATGATTACGGCTTTAATTGGGCCGAATGGCGCTGGTAAGACGACGGTTTTTAATCTTATTTCAGGTTTAATGAGAGTGGATATGGGCAAAATTTTACTGAATGGGATAAACATCACCAACAAATCAATAGAGGATATTTCTAATTTAGGTATATCTCGGCTTTTTCAACAAAGCAGACTTTTTAATAATTTAACTGTTAGGGAAAATTTGCTTTTGCCAATGGATAATGAAGATACAAAATTTTGGAAAAACTTTTTTGGGAGAAATAAAATAACAAAAGAAAAAGAATCCAAGATAAATGAAATGTTGGAATTTGTAGAATTAAAAGAAATTAAAAGCAAGCAGGCGAGAGATTTAAGTTATGGGCAAAAAAGATTAGTAGAATTGATAAGGACGATTTTAAATCCCCATATTTTTTTAATGTTAGATGAACCAGTAGCGGGAATAAGTCCGCAATTAAGGGGGGTGTTAGCCCAATTTCTTTTGAAATTAAAAAGCCAAGGAGAAACGATATTGTTGATTGAGCACGATATGAATTTTGCTTTTGGAGTTTCTAACGAAATAATTGTCATGGACGAAGGAAGGGTAATTGCTGAGGGCGGGCCGGAAGAAATAAAAAATAACTCAAGGATTTTAGAAGCGTATTTGGGAGAATAATTATTGTTTTAAAAAATTTTTGATTATAAAATGGGAGATGATTTAACAATATGTTAAAAATACAAAAAATAAAAGCAGGGTATAATAAAATAGAAGTCTTACATGGAGTTGATTTAGAAATTGATTCAAATGAGATTGTTGCTTTAATTGGGCCGAATGGCGCTGGAAAATCAACGGTACTAAAAAGCATTTTTGGTTTAGCGGATATTTATAACGGGAAAATTATTTTTTCCACTATGAACGAATTCGGCGTAAAGGATATTGATATAACCAATTTAAAAACTCATAAATTGATATCTTTGGGCATTGGCTTTGTTCCTCAAGGACGGCAGATATTCCCCAATATGACCGTTTTGGAAAATTTACAGATGGGCGCATTCATCACAAAAAATCGCGAAACGGTTGAAAAGAATATTAATAATATTTTTCAAAAATATTCCATTCTTAAAGAAAAGAAAAAAGAATTGGCTGGCGATTTGTCAGGAGGACAACAACAATTATTAGCGATTGCCCGAACTTTAATGCAAAGTCCCAGGCTTTTGTTGCTTGATGAGCCGTCTCTTGGCTTATCGCCCAAAATGGCGAAAGAAATTTTTGAAAAGATAGTTGAAATAAAAAACGAAGGCATGGCGATTTTAATTGTTGAACAAAACGCAAAACAAGCGGTCAATATTGCCGATAAAACTTATATTTTAGAAAATGGCGAAGTGGCAATGAAAGGAGGAAAAGATATTTTAGAAAATGAAAGGGTTAAAGATATTTATTTTGGTGGAGATATTAAACTAAAGGGATAATAAAATTTGTTTTTTGATTTATAACAGAGGAATACAAAAGTAATAATAAAGAACCAAATTTTTATTTGGTTCTTTATTATAAATGCGAACTAACGTTTGATTAAATTTTTTCAGAGATTATTTCTTCCAAAAGCTTTTTGTCAATATTCTCTTCAAAAAGAAATATTATTTCATCGCTATTCTCATCTATTTTTTCATATTTTATATGGATTTTTGGATTGTTGGGGTCATGGTTTTCATCGCTGATGATTTCTACATTAAAACCACTTGTGTAATCAAAACCAACTGGATGAATTTGTAAGAATTTTTCTAAAACATCCATTCCTTTTGTTTTTGTAATAATTTTTGATAGAAATGATTCTAATACACCAGCGTGAGAGCCAAAATATCTTTCCAGGGTTTTGCTATAGTCTTTATCTTTATCATTTGCTAATTTGTCCCATTTTTTTTCTACATTTACGTATTTCATGATTATTTCGGCGATGTTCGCTGCCAAACGACTATAACAAGCACTTTCTTTGTCTTTAGGCGACTCTTTTGCCAGTTCGTCGCTTTGTTCAATAATAAATTTTAGAAAATTTTCATTTCTTAAATTATCAAATACGGCTTTACCGAGTTTTGATTCAAAATTAAAGCCAAAATTGAGCCGTTTATCAATTACAAGTTTACTGCCAATATTTATTCCTTCATTTAATTTTTCTTTTAATTCTTCAATTGTGTCCTCTTCTCCGGTGATTTCTTCTAAACCCCCGCCCATTACAAATCCGGCGGTTTCATGTCCGCGCCTATGGCTGCTACCAAAAGCCACAGCTTGTTTTATATCTTTAATGTCAGAACCATCGGGGTGCAAATCTGACGCTTTATTAATTGACATTTGTCTTCCTTCGGGTGTTAAAGGGGCTGAGCCCTTGCCCTTTTCCCTTGGGCTGTGGCGGAAAAAGGATAGAAAAATTTTTGAGCTAAGCTTAACTTCTCCCTCCCTTTTAGGAGCACGTTCTATTAACATCATATAATTTTATATTATTAATTAAACTATAATTTGTATTTTAGATTAATTTATTTTTTTATTTTAATGATTTTATCATATCAAACCGGTTTATAAAGTAAATATTTATTTATTATATACGAAATAAGGGTGGAGAGAAAATTTTGAATTTTTGAGTTTACTTTTCAAAATTTTGTTTTTATTGTAATCTTTTTATAGATTTATATTAAACAAATATTTTTTTAAAATTTATGAAGGAACAACAAAAAAATTTTTCAGAGCATCAAGAACAGAACAAAGAAACGCCCCGGCCGGAAACACGCGATTTGATTTTAATTGATGGGCGATTTGCTCAATATGGTGGCGGCGCTCAGAGAATTTTTATTCGTTTTATTGATGATAATTCTAAAGCAGTTATGACCGAAGAAGCTTGGAACAAATATTCTTATGAAAAACCGCCTAAAGAAATATTTTTAGCAGAACAATTAGTAGAAAATGGGTTGATGACTAAAGAACAGCTTGAAAAAGTATATTGGGGACCAGAGCAAGAAACAAACCCTTGTTTGAAGGGAGAGGTTGGTTTTTTTGGAATTTATAAGAGTGAAAAATAATTAATTTTTGATAAATTTTATTGCTTTGCCGTTGGTCAAAGCATCAGCAATTTTTTTATAAGCGGAATAGAGAATTCTTTGATAAGTGCTTTGGGAAGTATTCATTTTTTTCGCTGCTTGAATTTGTTCCAGTCCGTTGACATGACGAAGACGATAAGACTCCATTTCTTCAAAAGATAATTCCACAATTTCAAGTTCCCGTAAGGGAACTCCTTGCGGTTTAAAATAAGTAATTTGAGGATTAAATTTTATTTTTCGGCAAAGTTTTGGTCTCGGCATATATTTTTTAAAAATTTAAGTTATAATAATAAAGTAAAAGAAGGCACCCCGGCTCCTTTTAAAAAGGAGCCGAGACAACTTGCCTTCTTTTACTCTTCCTGTCCCTTAAGGCCGGCTTTTTCTTCTCGAATTGCTTTTAATTCTTCTTCTAGAATTTTTTCTTCATTTTCCAGAGTTTCAAGATTATTTTTAGAAGAAAAGAATCTTCTAAAGCCAAATCCACCTCTTCGGCAGTTCCACAAGCCTCGTCCAGCCATTCCATTGCAAGGCCCGAAACCTTTACCGGTTTTAGGGCCTTGGCCCACGGGACCAGTTTGATCAAATCCTGGCATAAATTTATATTTAATAATTATTTATTAAGGGGCATACCGACTTTTAATTGTAATGCCTATAATGAGTATATACCCATTACAAAATGTTGTCAAGAAAGTATTCCACAGTTACCATTTTTAATTAACATCGTTATAATATATGGGCGGTAAATTGCTTATATTTTTATTATTCAAAATTTAAATTATGGACATCAGTGAAAAGGAAATTATTCAAGAATGCCAAACAGGAAACTTGGAGAAATTTAGTTTAATTTACGATAAATACGCAAAGAAAATTTATCAGTTTATTTACTATCGAGTTTTTTCCAGAGAAACAGCGGAAGATTTAACAAGTCAGACATTTTTTAAAGCTTTAGAAAAAATTAATACTTTTAATTTTAAAAAAAATGGTTCTGTTAGCGCTTGGCTTTATTGCATTGCTAGAAATAGTGTTATTGATTATACCCGCGTTAATAAAAAAGAGATTCCATTAGAGGAAGCAAAGGAAGAAAAATCATTTGACCGAATTGAAGAAAAAATCGATCGAGCGCAGAAAATTAAACAAGTGGAAAATTGTTTAAAAATATTAAATTATAAACAAAGAGAAATTGTCATAATGCGAGTTTGGCAGGAGATGTCTTATCAAGAGATTTCTCAAATATTGGGAAAATCAGAGGCTAGTTGTAAAATGGCTTTTTCGCGGGGCATTGGCAAAATAAGGGAGAATTTAGGAGATTTGTTACTTTTATTAGTTTTATTCGTTTATTTTAAATGAGGGTAAAAATATGGAAAAACAAATCCAAAAAATTTTAAATGATTTATATCAATTGGATCCCAAATTAAGGAATAAAGAGTGGGATTTAACTAAAATTATCTGCGAATTAATAGAATTAAAGCCGCAAGCGGAAATTGATCCCAATTTTGAAAATTGGCTCAAACAAGAATTAATAAAAAAAATCAGTTATTTATCAAATAATAATAAATTTAATTTTATGAAGAAATTTTTTTATCCAGCTTTTTCATTGGCAGTTGTAGTTTTAGCAATTTTCGTTTTTTCATTATTTAACCAAAATCGTCATTTGGCTATTAATTTAAATCCAGAAGTTAAAATTATACCAACCAAGGATATGGCTTTTAATCTTTCTACATCGCAAACCGTTCCCGAAGCTAATCAAAATAGTGAGGCAGTTGGTTTAGGTGGCGGTGGAGGGTTGGCAATTTTAGATAGGGGGGAAATGATCACAAAATCAGAGGTTTATCAACCAGTTAATTATCGTTTTATTTATCAAGGAGAAGATTTTTCTATTGAAGATGAGCAATTGCCGGTTTTAAAAAGGATTAAAAATCAA
>Ga0268277_1002535_pt1 | contig 10472 bp, 12 predicted proteins | sample saktaG_5_FD_190132 | JGI IMG/M metagenome (GOLD analysis project Ga0268277, IMG submission 190132) | Saline water microbial communities from Sakinaw Lake, British Columbia, Canada - sak_2010_1_5_50m | ecosystem: Environmental > Aquatic > Non-marine Saline and Alkaline > Saline ...
ATTACGGATGCCAAGTCGATCATTGGCCTGTTCTGGGCCGAAAAGATTATCAGGAACAGGGATTTTGCCGGCCGTTTCGGAGTCGAACTTTAAGCGTCATTCGCGCTAGGCCGGGCATCTTCCAGATTGAAACCGGATTCATAATCGGCGAAAGAGGGCACCTCCGGCATCAGGCCGGGAAAGCGTCTGTGGATACTCTCCGCGAACATGAAATCCAGCCGCGCATTGCTCTCCGGGGTGAAACCCGTTACATCCTGCCACACATCGCGGCTTTCCATGCAGAAATAGATGAAGGGCGGATTTGCGACATCCTTCAGCGCGTTATAGATCGCCCGATAAAACGGGCTGCGTACCGGCCGCGCATAGCGCAGCTTGCCGTCCATCCCCTTGATCATCTCGCCGTAAACGATTGTCGATTGCGGATAGCGTTCGATGATCTTCTCTTTGGTGGAGGGCGGGAAACGCAGCGAGCCCATGCTGATCCAGGCTATCCGTGAAGGGTCCACGCTTTGATACAAGCGCCGGATGAGATGGGTGTATAAAGCCATGCTGTTTCGATCGATGAGAATTGGATCGAAGTGAAAGCCCAGCAGGTAGCCGGCTTCCTGTACTCTGCGAGCGGCGTGCAATCTGTCCTCGATCCCGGCCGCCAGGTATTCTTCGGCGGCGACAATTTCGGGCGGATTCAATGACCAGGAAATGACCGTATGACTGTTATGCTGAAGATCAAGCAAATCCTCAACGTTGGCGGTCTTGGTCTTCAATTCGAACAACACATTGGAAAATCGGGCGAAGAATAGCACGGCCTGTCTGGCGAACAGAATCGATCCGGGCAACGCCAGGCTGTCTCCCAGCTCGCCGGTTCCGATACGGAAGAAACGCCGCGGCTGCAGGACTATTTTCTGTTTAAATTCCCGGAAAATAGCGGCAAAGTCCGTGTAAATCGTTGTTGCCGGCTGGTTCAGGTAAAACTGCAAAATACAGTAGCTGCAGTTCAGGGGGCAGTTCAAGGTCTGATTGATGACCTGGTAACGGCAGCAGAGGTAAGTTTCAGCAGTAGCCGGACACCCCTTGACGATCTGGCCTTTATGATGCGCTAAAAAGAGAACGATCTTGGGATCCTGGCCGGCGGTGAGTGTTGCGAGCTCCGCCTCATCCCGCACTATGACCGGTTCGCAATCGGGGTGAGAATTCAAAATTTCGCGGGTAAGGGCGTCCCGGGCGGCGATCTGCTCGATATAGATCGCTTTAATACGATGGTCCGCTGCCGGTTTTATAGTGATTGGAAAAGCTCCTTCAATTGAACAAACAAATCATCGGTGAGTTGTTTCTGCAGATGTTCGACATCGTTGACCGATTCGATCCGGAACTCGAGGCGAAGGGCCTTTTTCTCGAAGCTTTTGTCGTAATGAAGCGTGGCGCCACCGGGCAGTTCCAACTGCGCTATCCGGTTTTCGATGGCGTCGCGATATTCGGAGAGTAACGGGTAACGCCGACGCATGAGGATTTGACGGATATTGGCTAGGATTCGGGCCGGCTCCGTTTCCCGGTTGACGCTGGATTCGAGTTCCAATTGATGGATCAAATCCGGGACGGTGATTTTGTCGCGGAGGGCGATTTCCTGCAGATTCCGGGCGATTTCTTTGAAGTTGCTGAGCGAGGGCCGGATTATGCCGATAAGTTGCCGGAAAAAGGTTTGGGCGTCCGGAACGCAATCGGCAGCTTGCAGCCAGGTTTTGAGCGGCGCGTTTTTTTGAATTAGAAAGTCGATCAGAAAGGAGGGAACTGCCTTGAGGGACAGGTATTGATGCAAGACTTTGGCATTCGGGGCGATTTCGAATTCAGGTAAAACGGCGCTGATGATCTCTTCTTCAGCAACGGCCCGGCTTCGGACGAAATGTAATACGCGGGCGATGTCTATCGGGTAGAACAGCCCATAGTATTTTTGGGTCCGGATCACTACCGAAATGATTTGCAGCTCAGACAGGGTTTCGGGGAATACGACAGCCGGGCATTCATCAAGCGCAAGTTCGCGGTAGTGCTCGAAAAACCGAAACCCGTAGAGAATGCGATAAGAATCTCCCCGGGTCTGAAGCAGCAGCGGAAAGACCGGCGTGTTTATGATCCCGGTTTTGGGGCCGAGAGGATAGAAAAATTCATCGGAAAAGAGTTCATAACTGTGATCGCCGGGATCACACCGATTCAGGGGTATCTTGAGGTATTTGGGAGAGTTCATGCAATATTTCTTGGTATTGTTTGAGTTTACCGCTGTAGATGTCCGGCAGGTTTCGACGTTTTTGACGACCCAGGCTCAGAATGGATAGTTTATGGAGGATTTCTTCCAGAACCAGTTTGCGCTGCCCGATAGTAAGATCCTGTTCCAGGATTTTTTCGAGGGCGCGTACCCGAAAGCGGTCGATGCCCCAGTATTTTCGGGAGAGCTGATCCGGATGTCCGCCGGTCTTCACGATCAGTTTTTCGGGCAATAATCCAATCGGGTACTTGCTGGAGATGCGCAACCAGAGGTCGTAATCTTCGCATACCGGAAAGCTTTCGTCGAATACGCCGATATCATTGAAGACTTTTTGATGGATGATCACGGCTGACGGACTTACGATGCACAACGGCAGACATCTATCGAAAATCCAGCCTGAATATTTGCGGTGCTTTTTCATTGGATTGACGGGAACGCCGTTGCGAATCCACTGTTCGTCGGTCTGCACTACCAGGAGGCCCGGATGCTCCAGGATGAATTTCATCTGCTTTTCCAGCTTCCCCGGCAGCCAGTAGTCATCGGAATCCAGGAACGCCACCCAGGTGCCTTCGGATTTTTCCAGGCCCAGATTGCGGGCGGCTGAGACTCCGGCGTGCAGTTGGGAGTAATAGCGAATTTTTTTTCGGTAGCTGCGAATGATTTCCTGGGTATCATCGGTTGAGCCGTCGTCGATGACGATCAACTCGAAATTCTTATAATCTTGCGCCAGGACCGATTGAATGGCCCTTTCGAGAGTGGCGGCCCGGTTGTAGGTGGGCAGTATTACCGATATTTTGGTTGGATCATCCATGCGCAATCGGAACGGGTTTAGGATTAATAACAACTGTCAACAACGCCGCAACGGCAGGCGGGAGTAAAATTTGGATTCGATTTAAAACCGCTTTAAATGTAGGGTTTGTTTGCTTATCGGCCGTGTCGGAAATCACTTTCAGGGACAGGAAGGAAACGGCGTTTTTCCGGCACAGGTCGGCCAGTGCGAAGGCTTCCATATCCACGGCTTCGGCCTCGGTCACCGACCGAAGCGATGTCTTGCGAAGATTATCGACGACAGCATGTTCCGAAGTGATCAGCGTTCCGGTTTTCCAGTCCGGAAACGTGAATTCCTCGAAGACCGGAAATAACTCCCGGCTTGCGATGGTTTCCAAGTGGCCGTCGTGTAGTTGCTGGTAACGCGCGGGAAGGAAAAAATCGTAAACGAAGAGAGTTTCTTTGAGAGCACCGGCAGTCCCAATGTTCAGGACCAAATCAATCTTTTGATCGTTAAAAAAAGGCATCATCCTGCTCCGTGTGCTTTTTATGCCAATACCGGTGTGGACAAAAACAAAGTTGGCCTGCCCGCAGAGCCTGGTTTCCGAATCCAGACAGGTTCGGACCGGTTCGAGTTCGTCCTTTAGTGCAGCCGCAATCACCACGTTCATAAACGTATATTCCAAACCTTGGATTCGGATTCAGTTTCTTTTATGAAACAGGAAAACCATCTTCTATCGGGCACCGTTTTCCTAAAAACGTTTCTTTTCAAAAAGACAGTAAATTTAGCCCGATTATATTAAATAGGCAACATCCGGGTAAAGTGTATTTTTAGATTTTCTATAGCTTTAAATTATTAAAGCCGATTGGGGCTTTAATAATTTATTTCAGAGATATGCCAATCGGCCCCCGGAATCTGCCAGGCGGGAAAACCCGTCCAATTTAGGTTTGGGATAAAGTGAAGATTGGCTTAAATTCAACCGCGTTGTTAGAAGATAAGGGTGAGTTATGCAATTGTCCGAGATTTTAGATGCCGATTTAATCCTTTTTCCCCTTAAAGCGGAATCTAAAGAAGAAGTGATTTCTACGTTAATTGATGTACTGTATAAAAAGGGTAAAATCAGTGACCCGCAGCTGGCGCTGAAGGCCGTTCTGGACCGCGAAAAGTTGATGAGCACGGGAGTCGGCCGGGGAGTGGCCCTTCCCCATGGCAAGTGTGCCAACATCGAAGATGTCTATGTGGCCGTGGGCGTTTCACCGGTGGGAATCGATTTCGAGGCCGTGGACGAACAACCGGTCCATGTTTTCGTGCTGCTGGTGACACCGGAAAATTTTCCCAGCAAACACCTGAAGCTGTTGAGCAAATTTTCACGGATGCTCAATTCGGCCAAGTGCCGGGAGGAGGTGCTGGACGCCACCTCTCCGCAGGAGATTCTCGAAGTGTTGTTTAAATACGACGAATTGGTCTAAGGAGGTTGCATGCCGTTTTGTCCCGATTGTCGCTATGAATTTACAGAAGATGTCACGACCTGCCCGGATTGCGGAGCCAAGTTGGTCAAGGCTCTGCCGCCCGACGTCGAGCCCGGTGAGGTGAAATGGGTATTGCTCGGCAAAGTTTCTTCAATTATCGATGCCGAGATGCTGAAGGAAGCTCTGGGGAATCACGAAATTCAGGTCATCATCGAGTCGGATATTTTTAACAGTGCGCTGATCGCGCACGGCACGCAGAGCGCGGGGACCTTCGCCAAAGTGTTCGTTCCCGAGGAGTATCTCGACGCGGCCAAGGAAATATTTGATACGATTTCAGGCGATAATTAATTCATCAGGAACCGTAAAAACATAATGGCTTATCGAACCGTTAAAGGTACCAAAGATATCCTTCCCGGGGAGTCTTACCAGTGGCAGTACGTGGAGAAACGCATATCCGAGATACTGGCGAGAAATAATTTCAAGGAAATCCGCACGCCGGTTTTCGAGGCCACAGAATTGTTTGCGCGCGGGATCGGCGACGATACGGATGTCGTCTCAAAAGAAATGTATACTTTTCTCGATAAGGGGCAAACCAGTCTCACCTTGCGGCCCGAATTGACTGCGCCCGTCGTACGGGCTTATATCCAGAATAACCTGGCCCAGCAGGCACCGGTATCGAAATTGTATTACATCGATTCGCTTTTCCGCCAGGAACGTCCCCAGAAGGGACGCCTACGCCAGTTTCATCAGTTCGGCTTTGAGATTATCGGTTCGGAACACCCCGAAGCGGATGCGGAGATTATCCAGACTGTCTGCCAGATTTACCGGGATTTCGGGATCGCTGATCTGCAAGTCCGGCTGAACAGTATCGGCAGCCGCGAGAGCCGCCGGGATTACTTGCGGATTCTGCATAATGCCCTGAATCCGCACCTTGCGGAGTTCTGCGGCACCTGCCAGCAGCGTTTCGAGAAAAATATCCTGCGCCTTTTCGACTGCAAAGTGGAATCCTGCCGGGAGATGCTTAACTCCCACGCGCCGTCCATTCTGGATTATCTGAATAACGCTGACCGGCAGCATTTTGAGGATGTGAAAACCCTGCTGGATCGCACCGGTGTTTCCTATACGATCGACCCGACTTTGGTCCGCGGGCTCGATTATTATACCCGCACAACGTTTGAAATCACGAGTGCTCTGCTGGGTTCGCAGGATGCGGTTTGCGGCGGCGGCCGCTACGATCATCTGGCGGAAGACCTGGGCGGTGTGCCCACGCCGGCTGTCGGAGTTGCTTCGGGGATGGAGCGGCTCCTGATGATTTTAAATGAAATAGGGACTATTCCCGAGGAAAAGCAGGACCTGCTCTACCTGGCGACGCTGGGCGACGAAGCCCGCAAGACCGGCTTTCTGATCGCTGCGCAGCTGCGTCAAAAAGGAATTGCAGTCGACACGGATCTGGCGCGTCGTTCGCTGAAAGCCCAGATGCGCGAGGCCGGCAAGAAGGCCGCCCGCTGGGTGGTCATTCTCGGTGAGAATGAGATCGAGCAGGGTAAACTGATTCTCAAGATGATGAGCGACGGCAGCCAGGCGGAGATAGCAATTCAATCGGCGGCCGAAGAGATCGGGGTCATCGTTGCCTCTCAAAAGTCCTAGAGTTGTCTCTTCAAATTAACGGCAGAATTCTTCAGCGGCAAAATCTTCACTACAATGGATACCGTAATTCCAACAAATGATATGGTTAAAAACGGATGAGCCTTTCCGTAACTTCTGGAGATTTCCCCTTTCCGAAAGAGCAGTATTACAACCGCTACGGCCGTTACCTGCGTGAGATCTTCGGCGGCAAGGTTTTACGGCTTTCGCTGGATGCCGGCTTCAGCTGCCCGACGCGCGATGGTACGCTGGGCTACGGCGGTTGCCTTTACTGCAATAACGCTAGTTTCGCGGAGGATCGTTTACAAAGCCTGAAATCCATCCGGGAGCAGCTTGCGGCCGGTATCGAATCCGCCCGCCGGGGCCACCGTTCGGCGCGCTTTCTGGCCTATTTTCAATCCTATACGAACACCTATAAAAACCCGGATGAACTGGACCGGCTGTACCGGGAAGTTCTGGCTTTTCCGGAAGTGGTCGGAATCTGCATCGGCACCCGTCCGGACTGTGTGAATGAAGATATTTTTCGATTGCTGCAGAAGTTAAATCGGGAAATTTACGTTTCGATCGAATTCGGCGTCGAATCGGTTTATGATAAATCCCTGCACTGGGCGCAGCGCGGGCACGATTTCGCGGCGACGCGTACGGCCGTCGCGGCTGCCAAAGCGCACGGACTACACGTTGCCGGGCACCTGATTTTTGGTTTTCCGACGGAAACGGAAGAGGAAATCCTGCACTCCGCCGAGGCAATCAACGAACTGGAATTAAATGCCATCAAGATTCACCACCTGCATATCGTCAGGGATACAGACCTTGCGGCATTATATGCGAAGAACCCGTTTCCGCTTTTCGACGAGACCGGCTGGGTAAAAATCGTCTGCTCTTTCCTGGAAAGATTGGATCCGCGCATCGTGATCGAGCGCATCATCGGGGATGCCCGCGGCGATACGCTGATTGCCCCGCTATGGCGTAAAAGTAAACTGCAGATTATCCGGGAAATCGAAGAGGAATTCCGCCGACGCGGTACTTACCAGGGATCGGCTTTCTCACCCGCTTCGTAGCTGTAAGCGCTTTAAATACCCTAAGAGAAATCAAATTGTTATTCTCGGGGGACTCTGCCGCTGATGAATCATACGGGATTTATAGAATCATCCGCGCGGCCCGAAGATGGCGGAGCCGACGCGCACCATGTTGGAACCTTCTTCAATGGCGATCCGGTAGGAGTTGCTCATGCCCATCGAAAGGGTTTTCATCCGAACGCCGGGCAGCCGGAGCGCATTTAAGTTCTCGAAAATCGCGCGGGTCTGCCGGAAGTAAGGGCGGCTGTCTTCGGGATCGCCGGCCAGCGGTCCGATGGTCATCAGTCCTTCCAGTTGCAGGAATTCCGTTCCAGCGATGTACATCGCCAGTCTTTGGATATTCTCAAACTGCGGACCGATACCGGCTTTGCTCTCTTCGGCGCCGATATTGACCTCGATGAGCACCGGAACTACTGTTTTAACCGAAGAGGGTACCCGCTTGTTGACTGCCGCGGCCGTTTCAATCGAATCGATGGTCTGAAACAGATCGAAGACTTTGAGGGCTTTGTTGATTTTGTTCCTCTGCAGGTGGCCGATCAGGTGCCAGCGGATGGTACGGGCTTTTTCATCCAGTGCCAAAAAAGCCTCCTCGCCCTGCTGAACGTAGTTTTCACCGATATCGGTGGCCCCGGCGCGGATGACCTCCCGGACTTCCTGCGCTGTTCGCTGCTTGGCGGCCACGACGAGGGTGACCTGTTCCGGTATGGATTCGCGCAGCCGGCGATAATTATCCTCAATGGAGATCATATTCAATCCTTACCAATTTTACCTGGCGGTCTTCAAAATGAGTTACCATCCAAATCTAAAAAGTATAGACCGGATAATAAAGGATTTTACCCCGGAGAAACAGACATCGATCGGTATTTCCGCCGCATGTGCAATTTCATGGGAATTATAGGCATATATTTTTTATATTCTCTCAGGAGTTTTGATTGAGTAATGCTAAAGAAAAACAGGCTGCCGGAATATATACGCGGCTGAAAAAGGCTTATCCGGGTGCCAGATGTTCGCTTAACTTTGCCAAACCGCACGAGTTACTGGTGTCCACGATTCTTTCGGCGCAATGCACGGACAAGCAGGTCAACAAGGTAACGCCGGCCCTTTTTCAGAAGTATCCTTCGGCACAGGCCTTCGCCGAAGCGCCGCTGGAAGAGCTGAAGGAGCTGATCCGGCCAACCGGTTTTTTCAACCACAAAGCCCAATCCATTCAGAGCGCCATGCGGAGCGTGGTTGAAGAATTCGACGGACGTGTGCCGGATAATATGGACGATCTACTCAAGTTGCAGGGTGTCGGGCGCAAAACGGCAAACGTGGTCCTGGGCGATGCCTTCGGAACTCCCGGCGTTGTTGTGGATACGCACGTGAAGCGCCTGGCGAAGCGCATGGGACTGACCCAAAACAACGATCCCGTCAAGATCGAATTCGACCTGATGCAACTGTTTCCGAAAGAGCAATGGACTTTGTTCGGGCATCTGATGATCGACCACGGTCGCGCCGTCTGCGATGCGCGCAAGCCCAAATGCAATGAATGCGTTATGAACGATATTTGCCCGTCGGCGCAGTTGTAGGCAATTAACCGGAAGGATGTGAACATGGAGACCGAGGAACTGATTCGAAATCTGCTGAAGAATATCGGCGAGGATCCGGACCGCCCGGAATTGCTGAAGACCCCGCAGCGGGTCACGAAAATGTGGGGATTCCTTACCCAGGGTTATGCCGTGGATGTTAAGGCCCTCCTCGAAGATTCGGTTTGCGACGAGAAATACAGCCAGATGATCATGGTTAGGGACATGAACTACTACAGCCTCTGTGAGCACCATCTGCTGCCGTTTTACGGCAAGGCTCACGTGGCCTACATCCCCAACGGCAAGATGATCGGATTGAGCAAAATTCCACGCGTGGTTGATGCCTTTGCCCGGCGCCTGCAGATTCAGGAACGCATGACAAACCAGATTGCCGAGGCAATCCAGGAGGCTGTGCACCCCGACGGTGTAGCGGTCGTGATCGAAGCGGCGCATATGTGCATGCAGATGCGCGGCGTGGAGAAACAGAACTCGGTTGTGACCACCAGCGCACTTTTTGGGATTTTTCGGGAAGACGAGCGCTCGCGCAACGAGTTTCTGCATCTGATCGGACATTCGCGGCTATAGGTGATTGTGAAAAAATTATCAGGGAAAACGATAAAATGGCTTTAGTCGGCTGTCATGTATCTATATCGGGCGGCGTGGAACTCGCCCCGGCGCGGGGCCGGGCCCTGGTCTGCGAAGTGATGCAGATTTTTACTTCCAACCAGATGCAGTGGAGAGGCGCAGCAATATCGGAAGAGAGCCGCCGTGGCTTTGTTGAAGAAGTGCGAAAATGCGGTATCAGGGCGGCGGTATCGCACGATTCGTACCTGATCAACCTGGGCAGCCCCGATGCGGTCAAACTCGAGAAATCGCGCACGGCTTTTGCCGAAGAGGTCGATCGCTGCGAGATGCTGGGGATCGGCTTGCTCGTATTTCATCCGGGTTCGCACATGGGCGAGGGCGCTGATTTAGCCTTGAAGACCATTGCGGAGAGCCTGGACCGCGTGATCGAAAGCCGTTCGGAGGCGAAGCTGACCTTTCTCCTGGAAATCACGGCCGGGCAAGGCTCGAACGTCGGGCACACCCTAGAGCACCTGCGGGACATCATCGCGCAGTGCCGTTACCCCGATCGGCTGGGCATTTGCTTCGATACCTGTCACGCCTTCGCTGCCGGTTACGATCTGCGCACACCGGAACAGTACGAAGCGATATTTGAGAATATCGATGCGATTCTCGGCCTGGATTGCCTGCGCGTATTTCATCTTAACGATTCTAAAAAGGAGCCCGGTTCGCACGTGGATCGTCATCATATTTTAGGCGAAGGCTATATTGGCCGGGAAGTTTTTGAACGGCTTGTGCGTGACGAGCGTTTCGCCAATCTGCCGATGATCCTGGAAACTCCCGGCGGTGATGAAAATTTCGCGCGCGAAATTGCGATGTTGAAAGAAGCCCGGGAGCGGCGATGAAGCAGCTTGAAGTACTGGACTTGGGCCGCTGCCTCTACGGAAAGGCCTGGGATATTCAGAAGAAACTGCACCGCAAGCGGGTGGAGGGTAGCATCCCCGATACGCTGGTGCTGGTGGAACACCCCCATGTTTACACGCTTGGAAAACACGCCAATGCGCAGCACCTGGTTGCGTCCCGGGAATATCTGAAGACACGCGGCATCGAAATTTACCAGGTCGATCGCGG
>Ga0268277_1002542_pt1 | contig 10434 bp, 6 predicted proteins | sample saktaG_5_FD_190132 | JGI IMG/M metagenome (GOLD analysis project Ga0268277, IMG submission 190132) | Saline water microbial communities from Sakinaw Lake, British Columbia, Canada - sak_2010_1_5_50m | ecosystem: Environmental > Aquatic > Non-marine Saline and Alkaline > Saline ...
AACTATCTCTCCCTGAACGTCAGGATTTTCGGATTCAGATTGCTGACCAAACTCTGGCGGTTGACTTTCTTGTTCCATTTTTGCGCTCATACATTTATTTTTTTGCTTTTTTAACCCGTGATTATTTGCCAACCGAAGTATTTATCAATATTTGTTCCTAAAACGACTAAAACGCTGACTATAAAACCCGCTAAAACTATGCCCATGAATAAGGCTGACAAGGATTTTTTTATTGGTAAGTTCATCAGCGTTGCCAACAATGCTCCTGTCCAGGCTCCCGTAAGCGGAAATGGAATCGCAACAAATAATATCAACCCAAGTATCCCATACTTTTGAACATTTTCATAGTGTTTTTTTCGCGCGTTGTCTTGCCACCAGCTGAAAATATTTTTAAAGAATCCAGATTTTGAAGAAATGTATTCTGCAAATTTTTCTAAAAAAAGTAGGAGTAAAACTACCGGTACTGCGTTTCCAACAACTGCCGTAAAAAAAACAGAGGCCACATTTAGGTGGTAAACAGCCAACCCCATAGGAATTGCGAGTCTCAATTCTCCAATGGGCATCATCGATAGAAAAAAAACCTGTAATAAATCTGTCATTCGCTTTTTAGTTTATCACAAATACAACACCACTAACAAGTCGGCGCGCGTTGCGTGCCCTCATAAAATTTGCTATGATTTGTTATAATACTGAAATGATAAATTTTTTAGGAGACTTAAAGTATTTTCTTGAGAAAATCGACCATTATAGAGATGAGCTCCTTTTTCTTTTTATAAAACCTTATTGGCCACGCAAAATCTCGCCAAACCAACTATCGTATATAAGAATTACTCTTGGAACTATATTAATTGTTTTGTTATTCTTTTTTAAGATAGAAAATAAGCCTTTGATAATTTTATTATTTTGCGTGGGCGCCGTAACGGATCTTTTTGATGGTTCTGTGGCTAGAGGTTTAGATGAAGTTACTGAACTTGGCACTATGCTAGATCCGATAGCTGATAGAGTTTTAATTCTTCCCATTGCAATCTATAGTTTATTTGGCCCTCATAAGTGGCTATTATTGTTTTTTTTATTAGCAGAGGCTCTGGGTGCCGTGATCTCCATATTTCACAAATCAAAAGATAAAGACATTAAGCCAAATATTTTTGGCAAGACAAAAATGGTTTTATTGTCGATTGTATTCGCAGGCATTTTAGTGTTTTGGCCCAACCCTCCGTCTATTTTCTTTATTGACCTAATTTGGGTGTCTTTATTCTTTTTATGTCTAAGTATTTTTGCAAGAGTTTTAGAGATGAGAAAAAATGGATTTATAAAAAATAAAGTTATTAATAAACAGCTACAACATTATGAAGATTTATAATACGCTAACCGGAAAAAAAGACGACTTAAAACCGATAAAGAGAAAAAAAATAAACATGTTTGTCTGTGGCCCAACTGTTTATGACTATTCACACCTGGGTCACGCCAAATTATTTATTACTTTTGATGTCTTTACAAAATACCTAAGACACATCGGCTTTAATGTTTTTTATTTACAAAATATTACTGACATAGATGATAAAATTATTGCCCGCGCCAGAGAAAAAGGGGTCTCTCCGAAAGATTTGGCGGTTGCCTTTGAAAAAGAATATTTAAAAGATATGAAGTCTTTGGGAATTAATAGTGTCTCAAAATATGCTAGAGCCACAAGTTATATTAAAGAGATAATCAACCAGACTGATCGCCTTCAGAAAAAAGGGTTTGCCTACAAGCTTGCAGAAGACGGCATTTATTTTGACATTTCAAAATTTAAAAATTATGGAAAACTTTCGGGCCGGACGGTCCTAGATGCCGAAGATGCCGTTTCAAGGATTGATTACAGCAAAAATAAAAGGAATCGAGGCGATTTCTGCCTTTGGAAATTTAAACAGGAATCTCTGGAACCTTCGTGGCCGGCTCCTTTTGGCGAGGGCCGTCCGGGATGGCACATAGAGGATACTGCTATTACAGAAAAGTTTTTTGGATCACAATATGATATTCATGGTGGCGCGAGAGAGCTATTATTTCCCCACCACGAAGCAGAAGTGGCACAAATGGAAGCGGTATCGGGAAAAGCCCCATTGGTAAAATATTGGATGCATGTGGGAGTTTTAACGGTCAACGGGCAAAAAATGGGAAAATCTTTGGGAAATTTTATAGTGTTAAACGATTTTCTTAAAAGATGCCCCGTTAATTATCTAAGATTTTTTGTAGTAAAAAATCTATGGAGGTCACCCGTCGATTATTCGGAATCTGTGATGATAGAAGTTAAATCCGCTGTTGAAAGAATAGAAGAATTTTTGAGAAGAGCTAAGTGTCAAAATGCAATAAAAAACTCTAAGGATGCAGGCTTGTTGATTAAGAACTTAAAGAATGATTTTTATGTTGAATTGGCTGATGATTTTAATACGCCACAGGCTTTTGCAGTAATGTTTGACTTCATTAAAAAAACCAATGAGCTTTTAGACAATGGCCAAATATCAAAAAAACAAGCCGGTGACATATATAAATTTTTTCAGGAAATGAATAAAATCTTTGGAATCATAGATTTCAAAAAAGTGAATAAAATAATTCCGACTGAAATAAAAAAACTGGCTAAATTAAGAGAAGAGTACCGCAAAAATAAAGAGTGGCAAAAAGCCGATGAGACGAGAATGCAAATAGAAAAAAAAGGATTTACTGTCCAGGATTCGGAAAACGGTCCTGTGATAAAAAACATATAACAAAGCTTTAAAAAAAACCTAGGTCATAACCCAGGTTTTTTTATTACAAACAGATTTTCTTATTTTTTAATCGATCTTCTACCCCAATCCTTATAAAAATTATACCCCACAAAACAAAATAGAATAATTATCAAAATTGTGTTTATGTTTAAGAGGGAATAAGGATTAAGGCGTTTTTCTAAAGCGATATTGGAATGTATTTCCTTTCCTTCTTTTACAGAGAATGCCTCACTTTTGTAGGAATTATATCCGTCGGCGCTTACTGATAAATAATACGTACCTTCGGGAACCAAAAAGGAATAATCCCCTGTTTTATCGGTTATTTGTGGGTTTTCTTGACCATAGACATCAGCGGACCACAACTCATACTGTTTTTTGTCATTAAGCTTATATAGAGAAGCAATCGCGTCATTAATTCTAAGTTCCTTATCCCCCACTTTTTCATATATATAACCTTCAGGATCTACTAAGGTTGTCGTCTTAATATCCTTGCTGGTCGCCCCGTAGTTTATCGAGGTTACAATTTGGTACCGACCCCCCACTGATGGAGCGTAAATATCAGCAATATATATTCCGTCATTATCGTTGTCATTATAATCAAATTGTAAAACTGAAAAATTTTTATCTAAAGATAAATTGCTATTTTGTGACCTTGATTCAAAAAGTACATAGCCAGATATTTTTTTTGCCGACGAAGAGGGCTTGACCAATAGACGCATAGGATATTTCAGTAAAACACTAACTTCTTCTGGGGATGGAATATTTTCTGAAAAATCCACCCTTGTCAATGCATCTATATTTCCATTCCCCAGTAAAACAAAAACCATATCAGTTGGTATTTTATTCTTTTGGTCGTCAGAAAAATTTGAGAAATTTGCACTTATGGCCCCAGTTATTTTTTTTAATCCTGGTAAAAAAACGTTATAATCTTGAAGATTGGATGTATCCTGGGCAGTTTTTATATTTAGATTAAAGAGTATATTCGCAAATTCTGGAATTTTTTCCGAAAGACTAGCAATGGCGGATGGTAATAGCCCAGTGGGCGCGTCCACAACCGGTTCGGACGGAGGAATAACAGGATTATCAGGATTACTTTCTGGAACGATTTCAGTTGGAGTTTCGGGTTCATTATCGGGAATAGTTACTGGCGCCAACGCAATTGGAATATACGTTCCTCCTGCTCCACTTCCAGAACTCTGTTGCTCCCCAGGAACATATACATTTACATCTGAAACTTTAGCAACAAAAAAATTTTCAACGAAAGGAAAAAAGGCCGCGATAAACGCAAAAAAGAATATTAAAACAAATATTTTAATCTTGGTTTTTATTATCATTATGAATTTTTATTTTTTTAACACTATTCCTCTTTTTTTTACGAAAAATTATGATTATCACAACAATCAGTATAACAATTATTATTGCGCAAATTATCAAAATAAACATCCATAGAGGAATTTGTGTTAGGCCCGGGAATACAAATCCTTTCTGTTGGCTTTCTGTGGCCGACTGTTCTATAACAGAAAAAATTATTTTACTGGTAACTACGGCCTCCTCGCCATTATAAATTTTTACATCAGCCCAATACTGTCCCGGTTCAAAGTTATTTTCAAAATTGGCTGAAACTTCTTTTGTTTGGAATGATTTTACTTTTTCGGTAATATTTACTTCTTGCTCACTTAATCGTTTTGAATGATACTGATCAAAAAAAGTTAGACTGGCTTTTGTCGGACCGTTTTCTACATTTCCATCATTTTTTACTTTAATTATAAGTTTAATAGGCGAACCCTTGGCAATATCAGGAATACTGAAATTTTGTATTGAAAAATCAGAAACTTTTATTGATGTCACATCTAGGGCTATTTTAACCTCTGCGCCCAACGTCACTTGAACGCCGTCTTTATTACCGCCTGCGGGCAATGTGTTTAAAGTAATTATCCCTGTGTAGTGACCTAACTCTGCATCGGATGGGACAGATACGCTAACTTTCATGGGAAACTGTTGGATTCCCTGGGGGACATCAAAAGAGTTTCCATTTTCTATTTTTATCCAGCTGTTAATATCTCCTGCGTCAATTTTTGCAGTGACCTTAAGTGTCTGCGTAGGATTATTTTGGACCAAAAAAACATCTTGTTGATAAAAAGACCCTGGCACTAAATTTTTATTTATTACAGAGGGTGGAGAAATTCCAAAACCAGCCTGGGCAATATTATTTTGAAAAGCAGAAAATATCAATATCGCCGCGAATAATAACACCAATTTTGTTTTTATTATCATAAAATATTAGTTAACGACATTAAATTATTATAGCGCGGCCTGAACTGCAAAACTTGTTGTACCAGAACAAGTTCCTTTTGTCCCGTTTGGAACCGAAACTTGCCAATAACTTGTATCTTGAACTGGCACAGTCGCCACGGATGGCGCGGGTAAATCAGCATTAACGTCAGCGGGAGTTCCAGATAAGGCCGTGCCATCACCATAACTAAATCCGGCCAAACCATATTGCTCGTTAGCTACAGGAATATTTCCTCTGCCGTCACAAGTTAAATCTGTACCAGAAACTTTAAAATCAACTGCCGTGTTTCCCGTATTTGAAACATCTGCCGTGTTATCGCCAACTGAGCTGGCACCAGGATTAACCGACCCATAAGTAATACTGCCCACGTCAAGAGCCTGCAAATCATTGAGCGTAACTCCTGTTGAGGTATCCGGTGTTCCTGCCTCGACAATATCGGTTGGAGTTATTGTCGTTTCCCATGTTCCTCCGTCTGCGTAATATTGAATATTAAAAGCATGGCTTGCAGCATAAGTCACATCGTCGTCGCCCGTACAGCTTGCGTCGTTTGTCGGGTCAGAGTCAGTGTAAAAATAACAATTATCATTATCGGCGTCACCGATGACAGCGCAGGTTGTGCCATCTTTATAAACCGCAATTGAAACAGACGCTAAGTCTTTACAGCTATTATTATCTGTGACAGTCCCGGTTGCTGTAATTGAGGTTGTAGTGTTTTCAGTTAAAGTTATCGCATCTCCTCCGTTAAGTGACGCGCTTGAAGCCTCGGCAAGCACATTACCAACAGAAACAGAAACAGAAACATCAACAGAACCGAGAAAGAATTTTTTAAACTTTCCTAAATCTTTTAGCCAGCTAGGATAAATTAAAATTAGTAATAAAGCCACCAGTACAACAAAAATCAATACTAATATTCCAAGCATCTTCATGGATTTTCTCTCAATGTTTTCTATTCCTTCCATAAACTAAATTAGTTTATTTTAATTCATCTCTATAATCTCCGCAAGTGGAGAAAATTTTAAAATGGCCTTAGTTGATAATAAATGAAGTCGCTCCACTACAAGTCCCTTTTGACCCGGCAGGAACCGCGACCTGCCAATAAGTATCCTGGGTAATAGTCGGCGTCGATTCGGTTGGTTTTGATAGGCTGGCCCCTGTATCAATTGGTGTCCCCGATAACGAGACGCCGTCTCCATAACTAAAACTATTTAAATCGAATTGTTGGTTTTCAACTGGCACAGCAGACCTAACCGAGCATGACAAATTTTCTCCGGCAACTTTAAACCCGGTCGCAACGTTTCCTGTGTTTGTAACTACTGCCGTATGATTTCCGGTTGTACTTTGACCAGGATCAACCGAACCGTATGTAATTGTTTCTGAAACGCTAAATGATTTAAGCGTATCCATTTCTATTGTATCTGTGTCAGAGGTTCCATCTCCCACGTTATCAGTTGGCGTAACTTGGCAAACCCAATTTTGCGCTTCATAATCAGAACCAGCGTCTGTTGGGTCTGCATAATAGTAAACAGGAAAAGTACAAGTATAAGTTTCTGTATTTCCTGTACCTCCAGAAGGAACACATTGGCTATCGCCAGTTAAGGTATAGTGATTTGCATTATCATCGCCAGCTCCCGCTCCTACTCCGCTTCTATAAAGTTTTGCCTGCACACTTGTAATATCGGCGTAACCATTACCGTCGGAAACGGTTGCGGTACAAACAACATTTTTTGTTGTGCCTTCTGTTAAAATTACATCGCTTGCGGCAGAATCAATTGAAACGCTTGAAGCAACCGGTAAAACATTAAATAACCAACCCAAGTTGTTTCCTCCATCCGTACAGTTCTGCTGTTGAATTGGTTGGGCAGCGCCATTAGACGCATCATTATCATAAGATGTCACATACTGGAAATAGGCGTTACTGTGATTATCGCCGACTGTGGCGATATCAACGCGCGCTCGGTGCGCTTTAGAGCCATCGCTACCAGCCTCATCGGATTTTAATAAGATATTATGGCCATCTGTTCCCTCTAAGGTTAATGTTCCCGAAATTGTGGTTGTAGATGCTTGCGGAAAAATAATTACTTGGTCGGGAATTATTGCCGTAAGATTATTAAATATGGTAGCTCCGCTTAAGGTCTGGCTTGTGCCGTCTAAAGTAACTGTGCCAGAGCCGGCGGTAAATGAACCGGCATTTGACCAATTGCCTCCAACATTTATAGCGCGGTTGCTTGTGGCAATTAGCGTATTGCTTGCGTCAATTGTAAGATTTGATGCCAAATCAAGAGTTGCTGGAATATTATAACTTACTGCCCCTGCGCTGGAAAATCTAATGCTATCGTAAGTCCAATCTTTTATTGTGGTTGGGCTGGCTGTCGCATAATATTGCACAAGCGAGCCTGCGCTATTTGTTGGGGCTGTAATCGTCTCGCTTCCTTTTATTTTTAATATTCCACTATTAGTAAATGTGCTACCAATGGCGATAGTTGAACAAGCAGATGTAAGCGTATAGCCGGAATTAATTGTAAGCTCATAAGTGGTAACCGTATAAGTGCTACACGTAATTGTGGAATCACCGGTTATGTATGCCTGATACGCGCCGGCACTAAGGTTAGGATAGAGCGTGATTGCGCTTAAACCGGAATTCGCGCTTAAAGAGGCTGCTTGGGTAATGTCCTGCGACGCCCGCAAATAAACTACTCCCGCGTTACTAACCACATTATCTGTTATATTTAATGACCGCGGGATGTCAGTTGATGTTGACCCTACAAAAAAATTATTAGACGTGGTTATCCCCGCAAGAGTGAGGTCAGCTGTAGAACTTGTCGGAAAACGAATTTCCGTATAGCTTCCTGTGGCTGTCCCTGATGTTCGCGTGAATGTAACCGTACCACCAGAATTATCAATGTCTGGCCAAAGAGATATACCAGATGCTCCGCTATTTGCTGTGATATTTGCATCTTGGGTAATATTTCCCAATGAGCGGACATAAGTTACCCCACCCGATGTAACAGTATCCGTAATATTTATCGACGCTGGCGCGTTGCTCGAGGAACTCCCCACATAAAAAAAGGCTGAGGCGGTTATTCCTGCTAGCGTGAAAGCACAAGTAGAGCTTGCCGGAAAATAAATATACGTACCCGCTGCCGTAACTGTTCCCGATATGCTGGTGAAAGTAGTAGCGCCACCGATATTATCAGAATCAGAATAAAAATACACATTACCCGAACCTCCGTTTGCTATAATATCTGCGTCTTGGGTTATATCACCTAATGAATAAAAAGAAATATTGCCCCCGGCGGTTATAGTATCTGTAATATTTATTGAAGCCGGCGCCAGACTTGAAGAAACGCCCACATATAGCGAACTGGACGCACTCATTCCTGCTACAGTGAATGCTACGGTGGATGCAGAACTTCCAACAAAATATATGAAAGCACCGCTAGATGTAATGGTACCAGATGTGCCCGTAAATGTAGCTGTGCCACCAATATTATCATAGTCCGCATAAAATATAACACCACTTGAACCGCCATTTGCGGTAATATCAGCATTTTGGGTAATATCGCCGTTAGAATATATATAAATCGTACTTGTAGCGCTAACATCTCCTGTTATATTTATTGAGGCGGGCGCGGTACTCGCCGAAGTTCCCACATAAAAAGCTCCTACCGTATTTATCCCGTTTAAGACGAGACTACCAATCGCGGAAGCTTGAAACCTAATTCTAACGTCGGTTCCCGTAACCGTGCCGGATGTGCGAGTAAACGTGGATGTGCCGCCAGAATTATCAGCATCTGGAAAAAATTGAATATTGCTACCAGACGAGCTAATATCCGCATTCTGAGTAATATCTCCGTTTGAATATATATATGTCGCGCCCGTATTAGTAACTGTGCCCGTAATATTCATTGAGGCGGGCGAGGTAGTTGCACCAGTACAAAGATATGAAATTGCTGCAGAATTATCCGCCCCGTTTAAAACAAAATTTGCGGTTGAAGAAGCCGGGAAGCGGTAGCGAACATTTGTACCCGATGCTGTGCCGGAGGTGTGTGTAAATGTAACTGTACCACCTGTATTGTCCGCATCAAAATAAAGATTTGTACTACTAGTAGTCGAGGTAATATTTGCGTTCTGGGTTATGTCGCCATTAGAGTAAATATAGTTTGCCGTTGAGGAGGTAACCGCACCTACAATATTTACTGAGGCAGGAGCGTTGCTTGCTGACTGTCCCACGTAGAAAATTCCCACTGTGTTTATTCCATCTAACGTAAAAGCAGCCGTAGAATTGGGATTAAATATAGTACGAGTTTGGTTCGCCGTAATTGTGCCCGATGTTCTGGTAAATGTAGCTGTGCCACCGACGCCATCCCAATCCATATAAAAAACTATAATACTGGCCCCGCTGTTGATCGTCATATCAGCGTTTTGGGTAACGTCGCTCTTTGTATATATACTTGCACCACCGCCAGTAATTACCGGTGCGGTAATATTTATTGAATCAGGACAATTGCCACCGGAAGTTCCGACATATAAAAGAGTGGGCGTGCTTACTCCCGCCAACGTAAAAGCCGTAGTGGCGTCGGAGGCAAAATAAAAACGAACGCTACTAGTGGCCGTAATTGTACCCGATGTCCTGGTAAATGTGCCCGTGTTGCCTACATTATCCGCATCTGGATAAAAATATACATATGTTGTTCCCGTGCTTGCTGTGATGTCTGCATTCTGTGTAATATCACTATTGGAACGTATATAAGTAGTAGACCCGCTTCCACTAATTGTGACCGTACCGTTAAGAGTTAACGACGAGGGTGTTAAATTGGCACTTGCGCTCCCTATATTTAGTGTGCCAGCTGAAGTGATTGTGCCAAGAGTAAAGGCCCCTGGCGAAGCAGTAGAATCTATTATTATATTGCCAGACGTTGTGGTTGTAATAGAACCACCGGACATATTTATTGCATTAGCATAAATAGTGACCGCATTACTTGTGCCCGTAATAAGTCCATTGCTCATTGTTAGGGTACCGGATGCCGTAATAGTTTTTGCGGCGCCAACATTAACGGTCATATCAGCTGTGGTGATATTAAAGTTCGCTACGGATATATTGGCAACTAATGTGACCGTTCCCGTACCGGAGCTTGCGTCAAAATATACATTAGTTGTTGCGCCGGGCAGATTGCCGGCGTCTGGCGTACCGCCCGAGGACGTAGCCCAATGGTTTGTAGCATCAGACCAATTTCCATCTCCACCAACCCAATAAGCGTCGGTTGGAGTGGGGTCAACGATATAGTCTATATCAACGTTTCCTATAATTTTTAAATCAAAAACGTCTGTTGGCGTCTGCAGATCTGTAAGTAAAATTTTGTACGTGTCTTCGTGGTCTATGTTTTCAAACGTGGCAATTTT
>Ga0268277_1002543_pt1 | contig 10432 bp, 26 predicted proteins | sample saktaG_5_FD_190132 | JGI IMG/M metagenome (GOLD analysis project Ga0268277, IMG submission 190132) | Saline water microbial communities from Sakinaw Lake, British Columbia, Canada - sak_2010_1_5_50m | ecosystem: Environmental > Aquatic > Non-marine Saline and Alkaline > Saline ...
AATGTAATAACCAATGTCACTACACATTCGGCGGTAGCGGATGACATCGATCATTATATCGGCAGGGGTGCGCTGTATATGGGGGCAAACAATAACTATCGTATAGCCGTAGACCGGACCGGGCATCTATGCCTGTGGCAGAAGCTGTCTACGGGACTGTATCAATTACTCGAAAGGTTTTAAGATGAAAAGAATTGCATTCATATTGGCAGGGCTGGCATTGGCATTGAGCATGGCAGCGCGCGGAGATACGTTGACCAATTACATTTATGTGTACAGCACAACGAATGTGGTAACGACAGTCAACAGCAATCTCTACGACGCGACCATCACAACGACATCGACCGAAGCATCTAACCGGTTCAGTATATTACCCGGGACATCGGGCATGTCATCGTTAGGAACACCATCGTTTACAAACGGGGTGCCGTACTATCCGACTACCAATATTTATTACGGCATGATAAAGACGGACAGCACAACATACAATGAATACCGGGAAACAATAGCATCAAATAAATGGGTTGACTATCCATCGTATGAATACTTCACGGGGGTTACATTGTATCCTACCTATATCAGCATAGTGCTTACACAGAAGACCGGCTCCACGGTGTTGATATTACCGCAGAGCCGGCTTAAAAGCATAGAGATAAGGGACACATCAGCAGTGACGTTTCCTTACCGGTAAGGGTCTATGCTACCTGCCCGAGAACTTCCCTTAGCTTATCCGATGACGGTATGCTTGCGTCGGGGATACTCGGGTGATTCTTTCTTACCAGTTTAGCCCGTGCGTCCAACCGCCCAAATACTTCTTCGATATACTTATCGATCACTTTGTATGTGATGCGATACGACCGGCGGACACGACCGGACTCCACGTTGCCGACCGTGCCGAGAGACAGGCCGGTAGCAACGGCGACATCCATCTGGCTATCGCCAATAAACCCGCGTGCAATGCGGAGTTTGGCTCCAATGATATTAGGGTCAGCATTCATAATGGTACTCGTCAATGTTAGAGTTAAGTGTGGCGCGAGAAGGAGAAGGAACGATGGCAGTCAATTCAATCCACCGCCCGCGCCACGGGGATTACATCTTACAATACACGCCGTATCTTTCACGGCGGGCCTTGGTTCTGGCTATGATAGGGGCAGCTTCTAAAGGAGAAAACTTTACGCTCGTAGTTACTCCGTCAGAAATACGGATTGTTGCCTCAAATGTTGTAAGGACAAACGATGTGGCATTGTCGTCTAGCCCAAGCTCTTTGCGAATGTTCTTACCCATCCTGTCGGTTAGGTCTATCCATCCTACAAACCCTCTTATGTTCATTTTGATACCTCTCAGTTCTGCGTTAATACATTCGTACTCATCCCGGGCTTGATTCCCCGGGACTCAAACACCTTGTCGAAAGCATGGTTGGATTCCAGGTCATCAAAGTAATGCCCGAGAATCCACAACTTGCCGCATTTAGCACATACATGCAGCTTGTATACCATGAGAAGCGAGCGGGACATGTTCGCACAGTCAGGGCAGATGTCCTCTACTGGCTCGTCTAGTTCCCGCTCAAGATTTCCGTTGCCGTAGTAGATCATGTGTCGTTACTCCACTTTGTCATGCCATACAAGTTTTGTCTTTCCGAATATCGGATCACCAGGCATCATCTACGTCGTCAATCGGTTCCCAATTACCAACGCTGAACCGAATTGCATTAGAAGTCAGGCATGTGTCGTCGTCATCGTATACGGCACAGTCGATAAAGATTTCAACATCATCGACTGCATCTTTATATGCTCTTTGTTTCAAGCCTTCAATCTCAATAACGAGATTGGTATTCTTGTCAACGTCAACGTCAACGTCAACGTCAACTTCACTGATAGAGTAATCATGATTTGATTCCATCAGCTTCAATGTGGTTAATACTTTCATCTGATTTATCCCGGGTTAAAGTTTATATTTTCTGATTGTAACCTGCCGGCCATTGTCTTCTTCCCACCGGTGGACATACTGGCTGCTCATCAGTCGCGTGCCATCGCCGCAATCATGCAGCACAACATTCATACAGGTACCGTCAGACAGGTCAATGATATGCGTCCCTCCCATGCTGCCAAAGTCTACCTTTCGTAGTTGTTTCAGGGCCTGCCTTAAGGTAAGCCCGTTCAGATTCGGGCGAGTGTTGGACCGGTCTGGCATATGATGATATTCGGTATCACCCATCACATTCGGTTGAACCCAACTGTAACTTCTGTCTTCTATTATTGTCATCTTTGTTCCTCCACGTTGTTATTACTACACTGAATACATTGTACAATATTATGCACTGTTTGTCAAGGGGTAAACTACTGAGTTATAGATTGTCTATAGTAGACAGTGTGCATTCCTTGTTATCTATCGCCATCGAGATTAATTTTTCTTTGGTTATAAGCTTCTTTGCCATGAATGAATCGAGTGAATCTTCTATCACCAGATAGTATACATTCACGCTGTTTTTCTGACCGATGCGGTGGAGCCGGCTTTCGGATTGATCCATATTAGCGGGTGTCCAGTCCAGCTCAGTGAACAGGACCGTTGATGCGGCGGTCAGGGTTAGCCCGACGCCGGCGGCTTTGATGTTGCCTATGAACAGGCGGCAGGATGGATCATTCTGAAAGCGGTCCACCGCACTCTGTCGGTTAGTGAGACTGTCACGCCCGGTCAGCCGGACGGCAATCCCCGGGAACTCATCGTAGATAGCGTCAACAATATCGTGATGGTGCGCGAACACAACCAGCTTATCGGTTTCCTCAAGCATATCTTTGATGCAACTGATTGCCTGGGGCAGCTTTGCCCGGGCCGTTTCGTGCCGGAGCCGGGACAATTCTGAGAATATAAACATGCGATAGTCACGTAATCTTATGACCGCGGCCTTGTAATCGGAGCCGGATGCGGTGTCAACCGCCCGCTTTAACGTGCGCTCCGCTTCGCGCATGGCACTCAGGGCTTGTTTTTCTTTAGTGACTGCGGTGATACCCTTGCCGGACAGGACAATCAATTCTCTGCGCTTATCCGGTAAATCTTTTAACACATCTTGCTTGCGGTACCGGACCATGACCGATCCGGTCAGCTTCTGATTAAGTTCAGACAGGTTATTGGCTCCGCGGTAATCCCACCCGTACTTATTCTTTGTAGCGCCACAGTACCGGAGGCCAAAGGCGTGACGATTGGCAGCCCATGGTACACCCAATCCTTTCAACAGGGGCTGGAGTTCAATAGGCCGATTCAATATAGGTGTCCCGGTCAGGTATAGCCGGCGCTTAGTAGGGATAGAATAGAAAGCCTTGCTCCGGGCAGCAGTCGGGGTCTTGACGTAGTGGCATTCATCAGCTATCACCAGGTCCCACTCGCGTTGACACAGAATATCGTGATGCTTAACCAACACATCGTAGTTAATTACAACCACGTTGCCGGGGACATACCGGCCATTGCATACGGCGGGCAGGGCAGCAAAGCATTTCCATTTCAGAATTTCCCGGGTCCAGTTTATCTTCAGGCTGGCCGGGCAGACAATCAGTGTCCGCTTGATCTCATCCTGCAGGGCATTCATCAGGCCAATAGCCACGATGGTTTTCCCGAGTCCCATTTCCAGGGCAAGCAAGGCATTGTGATTCACGATTCCGAACTTTATTGCTTCAATCTGATAGGGCAGATAAGCAAGGCCGTCCGGGGCGGGGATGTCAGGAGGGGGTTTGGATAGTAAGTGATTACGTACTTCACGTTGCAGTTCGGAGTGGTTAATCATGCCCCGGAGTTTATCGGCCTTGCCTTTATTGTCGGTCCACCAATGCCTAGCCCGGGGATTCCAGCGGAACCGTGCGGGCTTGGCATAGGTCATGCACTCATCAAAGGTGCCGGAGAATATATAGATATTATTTGAGAGCTTGACGTTCATTGCTATTCGTTTGGTGGATACTGTTGGTTGAAATCAATTAACTTATGCTCACAATACTCTACTTCTTCATGCGCTGTAACAATATCGGCCATGATGTTTTCGCGAGTTCGTGATATTTCTTGCGGTGTCATTCCAATCTTAAAGCGTTCATCTGGTTTCATATCTTCACCTTCCTGTTCTTGATTAAAATAAATGCCGGTATCAGAACCATAGCCAGTATGCAGCCGGCGCAGGTCCCGAGTGCCAGGGTCATGTCAGCACATGCCAATCCTCCGCAGAAATCAGAGAACGCATTGCCGATTGCCCCGCCATAGATAGCACCCATGCCCTTGCGAAACGGAGCTGGCAGGTACGCTTCTATACTCAGCCCGAACATCGCACCGATAAGCATGATGCCGTTGTCAACTATTCCGAATACGATTGCGTTCATGTTATTCCTCAATCCTTTTAAACCACGATTTTAACCACGCCCATTGATATTTGCTTTTATCATTGTATCTATCATCATAATGGCAATGAACCTGTAAATCAATTGTAGTCCCGAGCAATTCTATCATTGCAGGGACAATAGAAAGGTTTGTTTCTTTGCTTTGGAAAACAAAAACATTCCCATAATACATTTTAAACTCCACCAAATTACGGGCAAACAATTCTTCCAAGGTATAAAGCGTGCCTTTCATAATCATTCTCCGGTTGACAATTAAATAAAATTTGTGTTACAATATTATCTCATATATATTGATGGCGTTTGGGAAGAGATGCCAAACATCTCGAAAGCAGATAATATCTGACTATCTCAGACGCAAAAGAAACACGCACTATAAGTGCAGACTCCCGGGTTTAAGACTGCCCGGGAGTTTTTATTCTCCGGTTGCTTTTTTAATTGCGGCTCGGGCTTTCTTTTCCCACGGTGGTTGAACAATGCCCGCTTCTATCTGTTCGGGAAATAGACCGTGTCTTGCTACACATTCTATCAGCGCATCGAGAAGATCAGGGCTTGCTGCAATCAGCCGGGCGTTTGCTTTGGCTTGCTCAATACCTAAAGGAAACGGGCCTTCTATCCTTGCGGTTACAAACGTGGAACCGTATTCATTCCTCCGGGGAGTCCCGATAACGCAATGGTTAATAGGCTCTCTCCCAGCATATTTCATTGTATTCCATCGTGCTTCCCACGGTCCGGGTGTGTGCTTGCTCATAAAGGTTCTCCTGTTGCTTTTGCGATTGCTTCATGGACATCACAAAGGATACCCTGAATTTCGGGTAACGATTTACCAATGCTCCACTTAGCAATGCGTTCCAATGCTTTCAACATTACCGGGCTGGCTGCCATCAACGGGGCATCTTCTTTGTCGTAGCATACAGCAATGTTATTGCCTGTTTCCATATCAACTATCAATCCCTGATGGTTGCCGGTGCTTTGGGTAAACCATTGCTTGCTCATGTTGATTCTCCGTTGCGTTCATGGTTAATTTCCTGCAATGCTTCTATCAGATCGGGCAGGGATTCATACGGTACTTGTATGTTGCAATTACCTGGTATTCCTTTTGATGTTATCGGCGCAATAGTTACGCACTGTTTGAAATCATATTCAAGTAATTCCAGGCCACAACATTTGAAAAATCCATTGCGTCCCTGGAAATTGACCGTTGTATTGAAGTTCACTTCTCTCATATCCGCACTCCGGTTAGTGGTTAAGTTCCGAACCCTTGATTGTCCGGGGTCAACACGTCGCACTTTGTATTGGCTCTCAATCTTGCCAGTATCACGGGCTTATCTGCATTCGACGGATGATTCTTAATTTCATCCAACTCAGCGGTACCGACACTGAACAACACCCCGCAGTACCCGCATTCAAACACTGTACGCGGTTCGCCGGCTTCGTTATATCCCACTCCGAATATGTTTATGCACGGAGTGAAGCCCGGCCCTGATGCTGATACGTGTTCGCTTATGTGGTTCCATTCGGTAGACATCGGACACGGCAGAGAAAGATTTGTGTTGTACCCGTGGTAGTTCCTGGGCTTGACGCTTATGCACATGCTGTTGTGTCCGATTACTTTCTGAAGGAAATCTTTATCAACCCTCAGCAGTGCGGTAACAAAAGGCTCCCGTGAATCTATTGCACTGGCAATCTCATTCATGCTGGGCGGAAAGTTAAAATCTTCTTGCGGCCAGGGGAACCGATAGATAGAACCGGCATGGTCAAGCGCACCCTTGCACATTCCACCGGAATCATAGGGAGCCAGGTCTTGAACTTCGCTCCGCCGGGCATACATAATATGTTCGCATGTCCCGATCTTGCACAGTTGCTTGCCTTTGTAAGTAAAATATTCGCCCATAATGTTTTCCTCTCAGGTTATTCTTTTATAATGCCTCACGAATTATATTCTTACAAATTATACGGTGGCCGGACGGCATACCACTGACCAACGCATTTTCCACGTAATTATACTTCTTGATCATTTCAGCAATGCACTTGACGTATATATCTTTGGTTTGCTTTTTGGTCAATGATTTGTTTATCTTTGACATTCCGACTGGCGTTATCAGGGCTAACAGTAATTGTACCTGTCGCCACGTTAAATCTGCATCTATCAATTTTTGTGCTGCCATATTATTCATTGTGTTTTCCTCTCAGTTGATGTTAGAATAACCGGGGCTATTCCTCCGGTAGTTTAGGTATGTTAAGTTCTTCTGCTAATATTTCCAGGTCAAGCCAGTAACAGTTTGATACGTATGCACTCTCCATTTTATAAGCAAGATCGGTCATGGTATCATCTGATACATTGCTTCCGTCGTACCCGGCAATAGCCAGATCGTCCCGGTGCATTTTGGTAATGACAAACCATTGTCTATTTCGTTTACGTTTAGCCATGTTAATACCCTCCGTTGTACTGCGCTTCATCGAACACGCAGGAGTCAAAGTCTCGCTCACATACCACCCCGCAATCAGAACAGTACACTTTCTTTCCACGGGGATAGTAGAATACTTCATCGTGCTTGCGGATAGGCTTACCGCATTCAGCACACATGCTTGGAAATTTAGCCCTTATCCATCGGGGATCATCTTTGTAGTTCGGCATTGGTTTGTCCTCACAGGTTAGATGGATGGTTAATCAGCATTAGTTACTTGTTGAGTTTTTTCAACATTAGCATTCTATTTTTGTAGTATAGTATCCGTGCTTTAATATACTCAATCTGAGATTCAGCGCGGGCTACTTTACCATGCAAATCTTCTATCTGTTCCGTGATAGTTTTGCTACGTATTATCTTCATTGCTTTTATTCCTGTGTTGGTTAGCGGTTATGATTGACTTCATGTATAGGGCATTAAGCCGTTCACATTCTTCCATGAATGGCTTTGTAAACCCTGGCTCTAACAGCCCGCTCTCCGTTATTATTATCACACACACACGCATCTTTCCTACTTCCATTGCACATTTACGCAATCCTGTTATGAATTGCTCCCTGTTCTGGCTGTTCGTTGTCTCTTCATACAGGATAGCAAGGTCAACGCTTGATTCTATCAATCGTTTTCCCATGTACTTTCCTGATTCCGTAGCTGGCAGCTGTTCGGCAATCACTTTTGCTTTAACTGCTAAATCAATGAGTTTGTCTTGTAACATAATAGTGTTCATAGTTATTGGTTACTGATTATAGTTTCACTTCATGTGCATCCCAACCCAACCACATTCCATACAACCACGGATCGAGTATGCAATCAACCTGGTCATTGCGTTTCAATTCCAAGTAAGCGCGATGATGTTCACTTGATAATGTCTCAAGCAAATCTGCTGCTGCGCCTCCCTCCTGGAAGAAAGCACTACCATCATAGTGTCCAGTCCATTGCTTCATATGCTTTGCATATTTATGAAGGTGCTTTTTGTTCCGGGGATACGCAATGTAATCACCCATGTTATCCATTTCAATATGGATTATTATTCCAGTTCGATGTCTCATCATGCCACCTTGATTAGAGTTAATCTATATATATCGTTAGCTTTTTACCAACCTCTATCCGTTCAACGTCAAGCAATTCAAATGTTATTGATGCTTCTGTATCCAATGCAAACTTTCTGTAAAATTGGTTGGTTGATACTGTCCATTTCCCAATGTCATTCGACCACGATAGAAACCCAACAAAGTAAGTCCACGGACGCTCACGCAACAGGAATACTATCTTCCCTATGTGGTCCCGTAAAGTATATTTTGTTTCGTTACATTCTTTCATTGTCAGTTTTCCCTCTCGATTGAGATTAGTTTGAATGTATCTGTCCATATCAATCTGCAATTAGCACATTCCCTTTTCTGTCGCAGATATTGATACCCGGTGCAATCTTCCAGGTTCCCACAAAATTCTATATCAGGATACCCGCATTCAGGGCAGCACTTCTCACCGTTCAGATACCGCTTTTCGTAGGTGCTTTCTTCCGGTTCCTGTTCCTGGATGCAGCGGTCTATCTCATCCAGTCTATCATCCGGGTTATTGATAAACACTACCATGTCCGTTAATGAGAACGGAATGTGTGGAGTATGTACTTCCCGAAACTCTCCTAACCGATCATCAGCATAGAAGGTATACGGGACTCCGTTTATTTCATGCGTTACTGTTGGAAGCATTGGCATAATTTACTCCGGCATTTGCAGCGTTACAGTCTCTTCCCCGACTCCATGCAGGGTAATGGATGAGCATTTCTCCATGAGCCAGTCCCGGCTCAACGTCTGGAGCTTCATGTAGTGGATACGTCCGTCCCCTTTCTTCTCTACCATGTGGAACTTATACGAATCCAGGAATTTCCAGCCGTCAGGATACCGCTTGCTCTTTTTCTCACGTTCATAGAAGGCGATAGTCTGCTGATCTTCCAGCAGCTTCCCGGCCTTCCATCCCAGGCGGTACTTTTCCATGTTTACGTTTCCGACATCCGGGATAGACTTATTCTTTTCGATTTTGAATAAGACCTGACCTTCCCGTGTCTCGATTACCCGGTTGACCACGAATGTGGAGCAATCGGTTTTCCCTTTCTTTTCCTTCCAGACTACTGAAAGGCCACGAATGTTTTGAGTTTCCATACTCGATCCTCTCATTTTAATGCGTTAAACTATCATTTCATGCGTTATAAACTATACCTTTTGCTCAAAAGTGCTAGACGAAGCACCTAAAAGGTATAGAAGTTGGATTTGACAAAAATACTTTTGATGTCTCAAACTATCATCCAGTTTCTAAAGTATCCAATTTGCAGACACTTACGTTTACAGTTTCATACTCTATCCTATCAATGATAGTTTGGAGTATCTTTTTGATAGTTTCAGACATTGACAACCAAAAATCAACTTCTGTATAATCTGTCTCTATGTGGGCAATAACTAATAGCATTGTAACTTAACATTAACTGTTCGTTCATTCCTTACTAGGATAGAGTGGTAGAGTTTCTTCTGTTTGTAGATTTAAATTTTCCTGAAAAAGCGTCCTTTCTCCAGCTTCAACCTGTTTCCATTTCAGGAAATCTATCCGTTCCCAGTCTTCCAGTTCTGTGTCAAAGTTATTCTGATACATACAGTTACCTGTTTATACGAATGAATAATATTTAGGATCGTACACTGTCCGGCTTCTGGCTCTCCGTTGAGCTTCCCGCCGGCAACGAGCCATCACTTCCAAGTAATGGACTACAATTCCGGTTTTCTTATTGCTTACAAACACTCCGTACCATGCAATTTTCGTTTTCATTGTATGTGTCCAGTTTCTTGTTATCGGCAGCTTCCGTTTCAGCCGCCCATTTATACAGTTTTGCCAATTCTTTGAAGTTTTCCATCGTACTTTTTCCATGTATAAGATTATAGGTGCTACTTCCTTGCGGATGCTTTCGGTTTCGCACCTTTACCGGATCAATAAAAAACCCGCCAGTTTTTAGTTGGCGGGTTTAATAATAAATAAATTGTCTATCTACCATTCCATGCGTAATACTGTCCCGTCCGGGAATAAATAAGTCCCCGGATTGAGATAACTCCCCTTTGACATTTTTACTACTTCTATTTCTATTCCTTCCGGGACATCCCCGGAATCGATGGAAATTGCCTGCATATCAGGATGCAGGTTGCTTTCTTCCGCTTTTGAAAATCCTTCTTTCGCTATTTCATACGTGTTCATATCTTTATCCCCTTATGGTTATCACCTATAACGGCTCAAACATTATACCACAAATAGAGATAATATCTGACAACCCCCTACTCCAGTACCGGACAGTATCATCACTGTCTTGTAAACTGTATAACAAACGGTTAAACCTTTCTACGGTTTGCCAAATTTCCGTATTGGTTTGTGAATCCCGCTACAGTTTTGTTCCAGCGGACAGCTCCACTGTCCGGTACTGTTTCGATGGTTTAAACAGCAGGTACTTAAGGCAAGGGGATAACATTAGGTGGTTATCCTGTTTCCCTACTGTTTCGGTATTCTTATTCTGGTTTTGCTGGCAGTCGCCTTGACAAGTTACTACGGGCAGTAACTCTACCA
>Ga0268277_1002544_pt1 | contig 10429 bp, 9 predicted proteins | sample saktaG_5_FD_190132 | JGI IMG/M metagenome (GOLD analysis project Ga0268277, IMG submission 190132) | Saline water microbial communities from Sakinaw Lake, British Columbia, Canada - sak_2010_1_5_50m | ecosystem: Environmental > Aquatic > Non-marine Saline and Alkaline > Saline ...
GATCAATGATTTGGGGGTGAAGAATATCAAATTGGCCGCTCATTGGGATTTGATCGAATCTGGGAAAAACGAGTATTCTTTTGAAGATTTGGATTGGCAGATAAGAACGGCCGAAGAAAAAGGGGTGAACCTCCTTTTGGTTATCGGCATGAAAACCCCGCGCTGGCCGGAATGCCATATTCCCCAATGGGCAGAGGGGCTGGGTAAAGAAGAACAGCAGTCGGAAATTTTGGCCATGCTTGAAACAATCGTTTTAAGATACCGCGATTCCCGGGCTGTCAGCAGGTGGCAGGTGGAAAACGAGCCGTTTTTCCCGTTTGGCGAATGTCCTTGGGCCGACGAAGATTTCTTGAAAAAAGAAGTGGAACTGGTCAAATCTCTTGATTCGCGAAACAGGCAGGTTCTGATATCGGACAGTGGAGAAGGGTCTTTCTGGATTGCGGCGGCCAGAGTCGGCGATATTGTCGGCACGACCATGTATGAAAAGGTCTGGGTTCATCAATTTGAAATTTACGTCACTTATCCTTTTCCGCCTGTTTTTTACGGCCGGAAGGCTGGAATTATTGAAAAGTTTTTCAATAAAAAAGTGATTTGCGTGGAAATGCAGGCAGAGCCCTGGGGACCGCTGCTTTTATACGATTCGCCTCTTGAAGAACAGGAAAAAACAATGAATCTGGACCGATTCAGAAAAAATATTGAATTCGCCCGGCAGACCGGCCTGTCAGAATTTTATCTTTGGGGTTCGGAATGGTGGTACTGGATGAAAGAAAAACAAAATAATCCCGATATTTGGTATGAAGCTAAAAAATTATTTTAATTTTTCGGACAATCGAAAATCCTTCACCCTTATAGAGCTCTTGGTGGTTATCGCTATTATCGGCTTATTGGCCAGCATTGTCATCGTCAACCTGACCGGCACCAGAAGTAAGGCCAGTGTTGCCAGGGGCTTGCAGTTTAGCCAAAGTGTACATCATGCCTTGGGTTCGGAAGCAGCGGGGATCTGGAGTTTTGACGAAGGTTCGGGCACAACTGCTTATGACGCTTCGGGTTACGGGAATAACGGAACTATTAACGGAGCAAGTTATATGACAGATACTCCTTCCAATACGGGTTATGCTTTAAGTTTTGACGGATCAAGTGGACGGGTTAGAGTTCCTCATAGTTCATCGCTCCAGATAACGGGAGATGTAACTATGTCTGTTTGGACTTATAATAAGCGGCCAACTACTCAAATTGCATATATTGCTGCAAAAGGGAATACTTCAACTAATCAGCGCGCTTATATGTTGTCGATAAATGCTTTATCCGAGCCTTCTTATAATTTTTGGGTTTCGGTAGACGGCAGTACCCGCGACCATGTGACTTATACGACAGATACTCTCGGCGCGCCGGGACCTGATCTTCATAAATGGACAAATATTATCGGCGTGTATGACCAAGCTAATCGGATGTTATATTTATACCGTAATGGTCAATTAGTTGTCTCTAAATCAACCACCATATCCGGCATTTATGCGTCACCTGTGGACTTTTTTATAGCGACTAATGACACGCAAGCAGCTTTTTGGCAAGGGTATATTGATGACGTACGGGTTTACAGCATTGCTCTGTCTTCAGCTCGAATAGAATCCCTTTATTATGCCGGTCTGGACAATCTGTTAGCCAAGGGGTTAATAAATCAAGAAGAATATCAGGAAAGATTAGCTTTAAGATGAAACAAAAATCATTCACCTTAATAGAACTTCTCGTGGTTATCGCCATTATCGGCTTATTGGCCAGTCTTATCATAGTCAATTTAACTGGAACCAGAAGCAAAGCCAATATTGCCAGGGGTTTGCAGTTCAGCCAATCCATCCACCATGTTTTGGGAGCTTATGCCGTAGGGGTTTGGAGTTTCGACGGAGGGTCTGGCACAACCGCTTTTGACGCTTCGGGTTACGGCAATAACGGAACTTTGACCAACGGGCCTGTCTGGCGGTGCGCCAACATTGACCCGAATTACACTCCTTCGGGCAAGGGCTGTTCTCTTCAGTTTGACGGTGTGGATGATTATGTGGATGCTGGTCAAAATATAAATTTTGGGAATAGTGCCTTTTCAGTTACCTTCTGGGCATATGGTAAGGTTAAAACAGATTGGGTTCCTGGTGTAATTAGTAGATCGGTAATTGGTGATTTTTCGGCAGGATGTACTAGTATTTGTAAAGGGTGGGTTGTCGGTCTTATAAGTGGTAACAACACCTCATTAAGTTTAAGACTAAGTGACGGAGGTGCAACGGGGAGTGATGGTGTAACTACAGTGCTAACCTTGAATCAATGGGATCATTTTGTATTTACTGTATCCGTCGGAGAAGGAGCAAATAAACTAAATGTTTATAAGAATGGGATTTTAGTAGGTTCAACAAGTAGGACCTCGCTTAGCTCCGGTTCTATTGATGACGCTACAGCATCACTATTGATAGGGAATTGGTTGAATAATAACTTCAACGGCCTTATCGACGAAGTGCGCATTTACGAAAAAGCTCTGGAAACGGCCCAGGTAGAGGAATTGTATTATGCCGGTTTGGACGGTTTGCTGGTCAGAGGATTGATAAATGAACAGGAATATCAAGGAAGATTATTATCTATGGGTTCCCGAAATCCATAGAAAAATTCATAGAAATTTATGTTAAGTATCATTATTCCGGCCCTCAACGAAGAGAAAAACCTTCCTTTATTGCTCAATTCAATCAAAAAGCAGGGTTTTGACGAAGAAATTGAAGTAATCTTGGCTGACGCCGGTTCCCAAGATAAAACGGTTGAAATCGCTAAAAAATTCGGCTGCAAAATCATCAAAGGGGGCCTGCCAGCCAGAGGAAGAAACCAAGGAGCTAAAATCGCTCAAGGCGAATTGTTTCTTTTTTTGGACGCTGATTTGAAATTACCGGACGATTTTTTGGAGAAATCTCTGAAAGAATTCAGAAGAAGGAAACTCGATATAGCTTCATATTATTTGGAGCCCCAAACGAACAAAAAAATAATCAAAGTCGGCTTCTCTTTGTTTTATAACCGGCCGATAGCCCTTTATCAAAAAATCTTAAGCCATGGCTCAGGAGGTATTCTCGTCCGAAAAGAAATTTTCAAAAAGGTGAAAGGAGGAGGGTTCGACGAGAGCATTATACTGGCCGAGGACCATTATTTCGTCAGGCAGGCGTCTAAAATCGGCAAATTCGGCATCATCAAATCAACCAAGCTTTATATGCCTTTGAGAAGATTTGAAACGGACGGCTATATGAAAACTTGCCTGAAATATTTATTCTGCCAGCTGTATATGTTTTCGGGAAAGCCGGCAAAATCAAAGCTTTTTAAATACAAATTTGATCATTATTTGTCGGAAGCGGCTGGCGGGGCGGGAAAGAAGAAAAGACTTTTCAAGCTTCCGAAAAAAGTGAAAATGAAAATGGAATTAATCTCATCTTCCTTGAAAAAAAAGAAAAATAAATTATAATATTTTTTGGCATGAATCTTTACCAATCATTCAAAAAATTTTTGAAGAGTCAAAGAGGTAAAAACCTCTTCTTCACCTTCGGTAATAAAATTTTCTGGCTGGTGGTGGCAGTCGTTTTCCTGTCTTCTTTCTTCGGTTTTTCAGCCGGTTTGGTTTCGGGCAGCATTTTTTATCTGCAGATAAGGAATTATCTTTCCGATTTTGACATCGAGCTTCCGGAAATCGAAAGAATTATTGAAAAGGAATATCTTCCCCAAACCAGCCAGGAAGAAGCCATTATCAAGGCCGTGGAGAATGTCGGACCAGCCGTGGTCAATATCGTCGTTACTAAAGACGTGCCGATCGTAGAACGGTATTTTTACAATCCTTTCGAAGAATTCGAACAGTTTTTCGGCGATCCGTTTCAGTTTCAAATTCCCCAGTATCGCGAGAATGGGACGGAAAAGCAGGAAGTCGGCGGCGGCACTGGCTTTATTGTTTCCCAGGACGGCTTGGTTTTGACTAACAAGCACGTTGTTCTTGATAAAGAAGCCGAATATACTGTTTTTACCAACGACGGCGAGAAGTATCCGGCCAAGGTTTTAGCCAGGGATCCGATTCAGGATATAGCTGTCATTAAAATCGAGCAGTCAGAAAAATTGAAATCTTTCCCGATCGTGCAACTCGGCGATTCAAATAAGCTTCAAGCCGGCCAGACCGTTATTGCCATTGGTAATGCTTTGGGAGAATTCAGAAATACGGTTTCGGTTGGCGTAGTTTCCGGGTTGGGCAGGACGATTACGGCTTCCGGCGGCAGTTTTGTTGAAACCCTTGAAGACGTCATCCAGACCGACGCGGCCATCAACAGCGGAAATTCCGGCGGGCCTCTTCTTAATTTAAAAGGGGAAGTTATTGGCATCAATACAGCCATGGTCCAGGATGCCCAGAACATCGGTTTTGCCGTTCCCATTAATCAAGCCAAAAGAGGGCTTGAACAGGTTAAAACTTTGGGGAAAATAGTTTATCCTTTTCTGGGCATCAGGTATGTTTTGATTACCCAAGAAATCAAAGAAGAGAATGATTTGCCGGTCAATCACGGAGCCTGGCTGGTGAAAGTATCGGAAGAAGAGCCGGCGGTTGAGCCGGATTCGGCGGCCCAAAAAGCCGGTCTGCAGGAAAATGACATAATTTTGGAATTAAACGGCGAAAAGATTACCTCTGAAAATTCTTTGGCCAAGATTATCATAAAATACAATCCTCAAGATAAAGTCGATTTGAAGATTTTGAGAAACGGGCAGGAAAGAATCTTGTCGGTGGTTTTAGGCGAAAAAAGCGAATGAGCGAAGTTTATTTAATAAAAGATAATTTTGAAAATAATTTTAAAGAAATTTTTTCAAAACTATCCCGAAAATTCGATTCGGATAAAACTGCCATTAAAGTTCATTTCGGCGAGGAAGGCTGTACGACTTTTCTTGATCCGAATTTGGTCAAAATCCTGGCTAACCAAATTAAAGACCCTTATCTGATAGAATGCAACGTTCTTTACAAAGGCAAAAGGACTTACGAGAAAGACCATCTTCAACTGGCTAAAGAGCACGGTTTCAATTTTTGCCCCATAATAATAGCTGACGGAGAAAAAGGCGGCGACTATTTTGAAATTGAAATTAATCAAGACCATTTCAAGAAAGTGAAAATCGGCCGGAAGTTGGAAGAATTCAAGAATTTGATCGTTTTCTCCCATTTTACCGGCCATGTCGCCACCGGCTTCGGCGGAGCTTTGAAAAATCTCGGCATGGGTCTGGCTTCGCGGGCTGGCAAGTTGGCCATCCATTGCAAAACTCAAATCACCATAGACAGAGACAAATGTACGGGCTGCGGTCTTTGTTTGGAGAATTGTCCGGCCAAAGCCATTTCTTTAATCGAAGGAAAAGCCCGCATTGATCCGGCAATATGCATCAGATGCGCCAAATGCATTGCTGTTTGTTCGCAAAAAGCTCCTTCGATCCCTTGGGCTTTGGTCCGGGGCAAAGACGTGCAGGAAAGGATAGTGGAGTATTGTTTCGGCATTAATAAGATCTGCCGGATAATTTATTTCACTTCTCTGAGGAACATAACCTTGGATTGCGATTGTTCTTCGGAAAGGCAAAGGCCGGTGGTGGAAGATATCGGAGTTCTTGCTTCCGTTGATCCTGTTGCTATTGATCAGGCGGCTCTTGATCTGGTCAAAGAAAAAGCCGGCCAGGACGTTTTTAAAGAAGATAATAACATTGACCCATCGTTCCAGTTGGACTACGGGGAAAGATTGGGTCTGGGAACGAGAAATTACCAGTTGATTAAACTCTGATCGGCTGATATTTTTCCGGATGAAGTGTAATAAATCGGCCTTTTCTCCGTCATAAATATACACATATGGAAAAGATGAATCTAACCGTTTATTTCCTTTTTTGGAGCGTCATTAAATCCCGACGCCAGGCTCGGTTAGATTCGTTGAACAATAAATAAAAGTTCGATATAATAATCCGCTTAACGAATCTGGCCGAGCAGCCGGATTTTTTTGTCCTTAAAAAATAAAAAAGGAGGGTAGGCGCATGGAATTGTTTGAAATCGGGTCCAATCTGGAAAAAAGGCTGGAAGCCTATCAAAGGGAAGTAGTAGCCATAACAGCGAAACTGCGGAACGGCGTACCTGAAGGGAAGAGGGAAAAGCTCAAATTTCGGCTGAAAGATATTGAACACCGGCTGATACCGGAACTGGTCAGCGGAATGCAGCTCTTTTAAGGGTTTCTGAACTTCCGTTTCCCGGGCTTTAGCGAAGGGAGAAGAAGAAAATTTAGTTTCTTCGCCTTACGGAAGACAGTGATCAAAGGGGATACAAAAACGCCAAAAGCGCCTTCGTATCCCCTTTATTTTTTTAAAAAAATATGCTAAAAGATAATTATGAACGGTAACTTTACACATAAAGCTCAAGAAGCCATACTCCAGGCGCAGAATGCCGCCCAGGAAAGGGGGCAGCAGCAGATAGATGCTTTGCATCTTTTACACGTCTTGCTTTCACAGGAAGGGAGCGTGGTTTTGAATTTGCTTCAAAGATTGGGAGTTGACATCGACGGTCTCAATAAAAAAGCCAAAATTGCTTTAGATAAGATTCCGGTTATTGCCGCGCCTCAGGTTTTCGGCCAGTTATATTTGACCCAGGATATGGCCAGGGTTTTGGAAAGAGCCAGGCAGGAGGCAGCCAAGATGGGTGATGAATACATTTCAGTTGAGCATTTATTTTTGGCTTTGCTCGATACCCAAACCAAAGCCAAGGAAATCCTGGATAAGGCCAATTTCTTGCGGCCGGGGGGCGGCGTCACTTCTTTGGAAGTCGGCAAATTGGATTATGAAACCGCTTTGAAAACTTTGGCTCAGATCCGGGGCGGTCAGAGAATCACTGATCCGGAACCCGAATCGAAATACCAGGTCATCGAAAAATACGCCAGAAATCTGACCCAATTGGCCCGTCAGGGAAAGCTGGATCCGGTCATCGGCCGGGAAAATGAAATCAGGCGGCTGATGCAGGTTTTATCCCGCCGAACTAAAAACAACCCGGTTTTAATCGGCGAAGCCGGAGTCGGCAAAACCGCTGTGGTTGAGGGTTTGGCCCAGAAAATCATTTTCGGCAAGATTCCCGAATCTTTGAAAGACAAAGAAATTATTGCTTTGGATTTGGGATCTTTGGTGGCTGGCACGAAATATCGGGGCGAATTTGAGGACAGGGTCAAAGCTTTTCTGAAAGAATTCAACCGTTCCGGCGGCCGTTATCTTTTGTTTATTGATGAACTGCATACTTTGGTCGGCGCCGGGGCAGCTGAAGGCGCCATCGATGCTTCCAATCTCTTAAAGCCGGCTTTAGCCAGGGGAGAACTGAGGGCCATCGGCGCCACCACTTTGAAGGAATACCAAAAATACGTTGAAAAAGATCCGGCTTTGGAAAGAAGGTTCCAGCCGATTTACGTTCAAGAGCCGACTATTGAAGATACAGTGGCTATTTTAAGGGGAATCAAGGAAAAATACGAACTTCATCACGGCGTAAAAATCAAGGACTCAGCCCTGGTGGCAGCCGCCGAGCTGTCTGCCAGATACATTACCGACAGGTTTCTGCCGGATAAAGCGGTGGATTTGATGGATGAAGCCATGAGTTCTTTGCGTTTGGAAATAGAGTCAGAACCGGCTAAGTTGGAGCAATTGAAGAACGAAATTCAGAAACTGGAAGTGGAAAAACAGACTGTCAAGAAAAACGATAAGAAACAAAAAGTCATTGTCCGTCAGTTGGCTGATTTGAAAGAAAAAGCCAAAGAGATCGAAGCCAAATGGCAGTCGGAAAGGGAAGTCATCACCAAAATCAGGACGCTGAAAAAACAAATAGAAAGTGCCCGTTTTGAAACGGAAAGAGCGCAAAGCCAGGCTGATCTGCAGAAAGTGGCTGAATTGAAATACGGGAAAATTCCTGAACTTCTGAAAGAATTGAAGGCAATCGAAAGAAAATTGGTAAGTTTCCAGAAATCAAGGCCGATTCTTAAAGAAGAAGTTTCCGAAGAGGAATTGGCTGCTGTGGTTTCCCGCTGGACCGGTATTCCGGTTACCCGCCTCTTAGAAGAAGAAGTCAGAAAATTGGAAAAAATGGAAGATCTTCTGGCTAAAAGAGTCATTGGCCAGAGAAAAGCCGTGGTGGCCATCGCCAATGCCATCAGGAGAGCCAGGGCCGGCATTTCGGAAGAAAACAGGCCTTTGGGTTCTTTCATATTTCTGGGGCCGACCGGCGTGGGCAAAACCGAAACAGCCAAAGCTTTGGCCGAGTTCCTTTTTAACGACGAAAACGCCTTGATCAGGCTGGATATGTCGGAATACATGGAGAAGCATACGGTTTCCAGGATGATCGGTTCACCGCCCGGCTATGTCGGTTACGAAGAAGGCGGACAATTGACCGACAAAATCAGAAGGAGGCCTTACAGTGTGATTCTGCTGGATGAAATCGAAAAAGCCCATCCCGATGTTTTTAATATCCTTCTTCAAATCCTGGAGGACGGCCGCTTGACCGACGCCAAAGGCAGGACAGCTTCTTTTAAAAATGCCATTCTGATTATGACTTCCAATGTCGGCTCAGATATTATCGCCAGAGAAGCGTCTCTTGGCTTTATCGGCGGCAACGAAGAGGCGGAAAGCAGGGAAAATTTAAAGGAAAAAGTCATGGCCTCTTTGAAAGAAAATTTCCGGCCGGAATTTCTCAATAGGATCGATGAAATTATCATTTTTAACTATCTCGGCAAACTGGAAATCAAGAAGATAGTCGATTTGCAATTGGCCGATGTGGCCGAACGGCTCAAACAGAAGAAAATTGAGATTACAGTGACGGAAAAAGCCAAGGAATTTTTGGCTGACCGCGGTTTTGACCAGAATTTGGGAGCTAGGCCGCTGAAAAGAGTCATCCAGAAAATGGTTTTGGACCCCTTGGCCTTGAGGATCGTTTCCGGGGAAGTCAAAGAAAAAGACAGGATAAACGTTGATTTGCAGAACGGCGAAATTATTTTTAAAAATCCCAAGAATTTGGCGAAAGATTCTGTGGTCAAAGAAAAGGTTTTGGTCTAAGACAAATGTCAAAAAACATTCTTAAAATTGTTGCTGTTTTCATTATTGGAACAGTCGGCGGAATCTTTGCCGACCAGATTTTCTGGCCTTATTTCATTGAAAAGCCGTTTTTTTACGAATACCGCCTGGAGAAAAATCCCGTCTACCTGACGGAAAGCAAGGAAATAATCATTCAGGAAAACACTGCTTTGGTTGAAGCGGTTGAAAAGGCGGAAAAAACCGTGGTGGTTGTCAGAACCAAGACCAAAGCCGGCCAGGTTTTGGAAGGTTCGGGTTTGGTCGTCACTTCCGACGGCTTAATGGTTACGTTGGCCGAACTGGTGCCCCAGGGTTCTGATTTCAGCTTTTTTATAGGCAACAGTCCGGTTCTTTTTCAGGTTTTGAAGCGGGATTTGGCTGAAAATCTGGCCTTGGTAAAAATTTCCGATGCTGTTTTGACCACCACCAGTTTCGCCAGATTGGATAAATTGAAGAAAGGGGAGAGAGTTTTTTTAATCGGCGCGGTTTTCGAAGAAGGCATTTCTTTGAAATCGGTAAACGAAGGAATTATCAAATCTTTTGACGAAAACCTTATCCGAACCAGTATGCTGGAGGACGGTTCTATGGCCGGCAGTCCTCTTTTTAATATTGAGGGGGATGTTTTGGGCATAAATACCGTTGATTCCCAGGGAAATGTCTCGGCTATTCCTATCGCTAAAATTAAAAAATTTATCGGAATGTAAAAATATGCAATTTATACTGATTATTGCCGGCTGGACAATTCTTTTTTACGCGGTTTCTTTTATTCTTTAAATAAAAACAGCCGGCGCCTGAGGGCACTGACTGTTTTTATTTCCAGCAATATTTCCTATTTCCTCAAAATCTTCGGCATGGGTACACCGAGTTTTGCCAGATTGTCTAAAACCGAGCCGATCAGGGCTAAAACTATCAAAAAGTAGGCTATTTCAGCCACTGCGGTTAGGCCCGGCAAAGCTTGCCCGACCATTACCAGAATGCCAAAACCGAAAACATATCCCAGGACCGGTTTCATCATAAAGCCGGCGAGTTTGCCAAGGATAAAATCTTTCTTTAAAAGAGCGGCTATAATTCCTAAAACCACATCAACAGCTATCAAAATAACAATCATTTGAATCTGAGGAGTGGCGAATATTTCTATGAGATCTGCCATAAGTTTTGTTTTATAGAGTGATATTTTTCGACCTTTTTATTTATACCTTAATTTAGAGTGTTATTCTATTATACTCTTAAAAAACATTGTCAACAACAATCTGTTGAGCTTAACCCGGTTTAGCACAACTTATAGCACAACTTAACCGAGTTAAGTTTTCCACAGAGAGAA
>Ga0268277_1002545_pt1 | contig 10421 bp, 8 predicted proteins | sample saktaG_5_FD_190132 | JGI IMG/M metagenome (GOLD analysis project Ga0268277, IMG submission 190132) | Saline water microbial communities from Sakinaw Lake, British Columbia, Canada - sak_2010_1_5_50m | ecosystem: Environmental > Aquatic > Non-marine Saline and Alkaline > Saline ...
TCTTTCACTGCCATCGATCAGGATCCCTTCCCCTGGATGATTCTCAGGATGGTCAGAACATCCGTCGGGGTAATAAAGCTTCCGTTGATCTGGTTAGCAAGAAATACTTTGTCAGGATTATCCGAAGCCTTTTTCACCTCATGGAGGATCTGACCCATATTCATCTCGACCACAATAACGTAATCAGCGGAGGCACATCTTCTCCTGACGGCATCGACAGGAAATGGCCAGAGAGTCTGTAGTTCCAGCAGTCCAAGCTTTTCACCTCTTGCCCTCCTGTTTCTCACGACGTGAAGGGCTGTCCTGGCAGATGAACCATAAGAGATCAGGAGATAGTCTGCATCGTCAACAAAAAATTCTTTTATCCTGGTCATCTCCTCCGTGTGACCCTGTATCTTGTCTACCAGATGGTGCATTAACCCATACACAATCTTCGGATTGGTGGACGGGAACCCCCACATGTCATGCATCAACCCGGTAACGTTAAACCGATGGATACCACCAAAATCAGACATTGGAAGCCGACCGTCTTCCCTGGGAAGATAAGGATGATAGTCGGTTCCTCCTTTTACGGATGTCTTCAATCTTTCCACCACATTGATCTCCCCTTGCTCCGGGATTATTAACCTTTCCCTGGTATGGGCAACAACTTCATCAAAGAGTAAAATAACCGGGGTCCTGAAGGTCTCAGAGAGGTTGAACGCCTCCACGGTCATGGTAAACACATCTTGATTATTCGACGCTGTCAGGGTAATGATGGCATGTTCTCCGTGTGTTCCCCACCGCGCCTGCATGACATCTCCCTGGCTCCCACTAGTGGGAAGACCCGTGGAAGGGCCTCCCCTCTGAACATCTACTACGACACAGGGAGTTTCGGTCATCACAGCAAAACCTATTGCCTCCTGCTTCAGGGAAAAACCCGGTCCACTGGTCGCCGTCATGACCTTTTCCCCGGTAAGAGAGGCCCCGATTATGGCGCACATGGAGGAAATCTCATCTTCCATCTGGATAAACTTACCCCCCTTCTGTGGAAGCCGATAAGAGAGTAATTCTGCGATCTCCGTCGAAGGAGTAATTGGATACCCTGCAAAAAAGTCAAGACCTGCATAAAGGGCTCCCTCAACACAGGCTTCGTTGCCCTGAACAAAAAGGATATTTTTTTTCATATGTCAAACACCTTATTTTAGTTCTATTGCAAGATCAGGACAGCGAAGCTCACACATCTTACAGCCGGTGCACTTTCCCGGATAGGCAAGCGTAGCCTTTCCCATGTCATCCATGGCCAATGCATGCTCTGGACAGAACTCCACACAGATTCTGCATCCCTTGCACCACTCCCTGTTGATAACAGGCATCTTTTTCTCGTTCTCAATCATCAGACTGATTATCCATGTATTTGGCGTGCTTGTCAACTGTTTAGCTCGAGTAATATTGTATATTATTATAAAGAATTTAGGAAGTTTAGGGAACAAAAACACTTTGACATTAATAAATATTTTAGATATATCTGGAGTAAGTATGGAGCTTGTAGTCTTGCAAAAACTCCTTTGAATTATACAAATCATCAAAGCGAGCAAACAAAAAAGGAGGTGGTAAAACAAAAAAAGGGGTATTCGTTGGAAAGGTAAAACCAGCATTTCATGATGACAAAGCATTAACCTGAAAGGGGGGAAGAAAATCATGAAAAGAAAGAGATATTTATTACTATTTGTTACGGTGTTTTTGGCTTTAACCATTGTATTTACGGGAACCTCTTTTGCCGCCAAGAAGTTTTTTGCTATTGCGACCGGTGGTACGGGAGGCACGTATTATCCGCTTGGTGGTGTCCTGGCACAGGCCCTGTCAAACAAAGTTCCCGATATTATTGTCACGGCACAATCGGGTAACGCATCTGTTGCTAACTGTAATCTAATAAGGGAACATCAGATAGAATCGGGATTTGTTCAGAATAATGTGGCCTATGCAGCATACACCGGTACAGCCCAGTTTGAGGGGAAACCGATAAAGAATTTAAGGGGAATCGCGTCGCTCTACCCTGAAACCATACAGATTATTGCACACCGAGACAGCGGCATTACACATATCAGGCATATAAAAGGGAAACGATTGGTCCCCGGTGACAGAGGAAGCGGAACAGAAGTGGATTGTCTTAATGTTCTCTCAAGTCTTGGTCATTCTTATGATGATTTCAAAGGCGTTGATTGGCTCAGCTTTGCGGGTGCTGCCCAGAGGTTGAAAGACAGGCAGGCCGATGTGGCATTTATTACAGCGGGGTGGCCGACGGCGGCCATCACAGAGTTGGCTACTACTTCCGATATTGTCTTGGTTCCCATGGACGACGAGTTGATCGATAAGATTATTAAGAAGTATCCCTTCTATGCCAAGGTTATTATTCCGGTAGGAACTTACAGGGGTATGGAAGTAGACGTTCCCGCAATTACCACAATGGCCCAGTGGGTTGTCGATGCCGGTGTTCCCAACGATGTGGTTTATAGGCTGACTAAAGCCCTCTGGGAAAAAGGGGAATTTGTTTTGCGTAAAAAAGATGGTAAGGCTGCCGCCGCTCCGAGTGGTGCAGAAATCATGGCAACGGCCCATGCCAAGGGGAAAGATGTAACCCTGGATACGGCACTCGATGGAATGGCAATTCCGCTTCACCCCGGTGCCGCAAAGTTCTACAGAGAAAAAGGGTTAATTAAGTAATTTCAACCCTGATCTGTAAATAGTGCAAAAATTAAAAACCGCGAATTTTCATCGCTTGAATCTTTTCAGGGAGTTTACCGGGCACCGATAGATTCGGTGCCCTCTTTTTATGAAGAAACGAAAGGCTTTCTTTATAATTATTATTCTTTTTTTGTTCTCCCTCTCTTTTATTCCATTACATGTCTTGCAACTTATGGCTTTCAGGGAAGGGAAGATTGTTTCTCTGTATATAGTCCGACCGGATGATAGATTTGAGATAAAGTACATACATTCAGTGGAGAACTGCCCTGTCTCGGATTTTTTCACAGTTGATGACAAATTCCGTATGATTCTTTATGAGACAACATTTTCCTCCTGCAATACGGGGCTCCCCTGTACGCTCTCCGGGGAAGAGGTATTAAGTATGGAAAAGGGCTATTTTAGGATTTCTAAAATGCACAGGATATTTCCAGAACTCTTTTTGTGGGTCAATGATAAGTATGATAATACTTTAAAAATTGGCGACCATTCTCTTAAACTTTTCTCTCTTGCGGGAAACACCCTTTTAAAGCTGAGTATAAGAAAGATCTCTTTTCTTCAATTTGTTTATCTTAAGGTTAAGTACCGTAATTGAAAAATCTTAATCTGTTTTCTCAGTTTCACTTTTGAGTTTTTAAAACCCTCAATAGAAAAACACCGACAGGGGATAATACTCAATGGAGTCGAAGAACGGTCTTTTAGCTCCTGAAAAAATCAAAGATAGTCTGGACGAGGTGGCCAAATACGATCCTGAGTTCAGATTCCGCCGGCTCAGCGACTTTACCTTAAAGCTTGCCTTTGCCATGACGCTGATCCTCTCAATATTCCATATCTATACAGCCGGATTTGGTGTCTTGCAGGAGTGGAGACACAGGGCATTTCACCTGGCTTTCGTTCTGCCTCTCGTCTTTTTATTTTATTCTATACGGAAGGAAGGGACCGAGGGGAAAAAATATTTTGTCTATGATTTAATCTATTCATCTATAGGGAGTAGTCTTCTTGCAACTATGTTCAGAGAAATTTTCAGCCTCTCCCTTTCCCCCACCATCTTCCTGGTCATCACCTCCTTTCTTCTCATTCTCTACTTTAAGAGACGTGAGTTTCTGGGTGGACGGATAATCGTTTACCCAGATTTTCTACTTTTTACTTTACTGATAGGTGGATTTATCTACGCAATGTTTGTTGGGTTTACTCATTTTGACTTCGCCGGATGCTTTCGAGATATCAATGTCCCCCTTGTCTTCTGGAGCATCTTTCTTTTTGGCACTTTTTTGAGTATATTTTTACTGTTTGTCATTCAGTGGACACGATCATTAGTAGCAATTATAAGGGGGAAAGTTTTCAAATATGACCAGGATAATATTCCGTATTTTGATGTCTTTTTTGCACTCCTTTCTTCCGTTATATCCGTTTACATTTTCTTAGAGTTCAACAGTTTAGTCCTCAGGGCCGGACTCCCCGAAATAAGTGATCTGGTCATGGGAAGTTTTGCTATTCTCCTGGTCCTTGAAGGAGCACGAAGAAGCATCGGTGCACCACTTCCCTTTATATCCTTTCTCGTTCTTATAAACTGTTATCTGGGGCCTTATTTTCTCCATATCCCGGGGCTCAGTTTCTTCGCCCACAGGGGATATTCCATTCCACGGATTATAGAACACATGTACTTGGGAACAGAGGGAGTATTCGGTATACCGCTCGGTGTTGTTGCCACATTCGTGTTTCATTTCGTTCTCTTCGGCATATTTATTTCCAAGACCGGCCTCGGACAACTCTTCATCGACCTTGCCATGGCTGTAGCAGGTGGCACCGTTGGCGGTCCGGCCAAGGTTTCAGTTGTCTCCAGCGGCTTTTTAGGTTCCATAAGCGGGAGTTCCATAGCAAATACCGTTACCACGGGCGCCTTTACGATTCCACTGATGAAGAAGGTGGGATACGCTCCTAAATTTGCAGGTGCCGTTGAGGCCGCTTCGTCAACGGGAGGCCAACTCATGCCCCCCATTATGGGGGCGGCGGCCTTCATTATGGCGGAGTTTCTGGGAATACCATATATAAAGATAGCCGCCTGTGCCATTGTCCCGGCCTTTCTCCATTTTTTCGCAGTAGGTACAATGGTTCATTTTGAGGCTTTAAAACAAGGCCTTGCAGGACTTCCACGGGATATGCTCCCAAGAGTTGGTGACGTCTTAAAAGAGAGGGGCCTTCTGGTTATGCCTCTCTTTGTCATCGTATATCTCTTAATAACTGGCAGCAGTCCTTTTCTGGCCGCCTTCTGGGGAATTGTTTATTCCGTTACTATCGGTCAAATTCATAAAAGGACACTCCCTCTTCTGATTACTATCATCGTATCGATACCCTCCGTTTTGCTGAGGGCTAATCCGCTCGATCATATTTCCGTACTTTCGATTCTCTGGATTATAGCGTGTATTGGCGGGTTTTCTTACACTTTCAAAAAGACCGATAGAGTGTCCTGGCTTATTGGCATCCTTGCAATGTTAATCTTAACTGTGCTGCTCATATATAGGATAGAACCTTCACTCTGTGCCTTCTGGGGAAATATGACAGTCATTGCCATCGGGGTCTTTTACAAAGATAGTAAAATGAGGGTTCCCGATATATTAAATACCCTCGAATGGGGGACGAAAAATGCCCTCGCTATCGGTGCGGCCTGTGCCTGTGTGGGTTTCATCGTTGGTGCCACAACCCTCACGGGCCTGGGTTTGAAGTTTGCAGCTGCTGTTATCGAACTGGCTCACGGGGCAGCCCTTTTCATCAGTAATATGGACTTCTTGTCCCTGCTGACGATAGATTCCCTGGCGCTGTTTTTTACACTTGTCTTTACTGCGGTAGCATGCTTTGTGCTTGGCATGGGTCTTCCTACTACTGCCCAGTATATAATCGCTTCAATGATAGCCGCCCCTGCTCTGATGCAATGGGGTATTCACCCGCTGGTTTCCCATATGTTTGTTCTGTATTATGCAGTTCTTGCTGACGTGACGCCACCTGTCGCCCTTGCGGCATACGCCGCCTCCGGAATTTCCGGGGGAGATCCTTTCCGTACCGGTTTTACAGCCTTTGGCCTGGCTTCTGCGGGTTTCTATGTTCCCTTTGCCTTCGTCTATTCCCCCATCATTCTCTGGATGCCGAGGCTCCTCGATACGAATGCGGGCTTTAACTATCTTGAGTTTATCACGATATTTGTTACAATAATTTTAGGAGTCATAGCGCTCGGAGCAACAATCATAGGATATCTTAAGATCAAGTCAACCATGCCCGAAAGGATAATGACCGGCATTGCAACCCTTTGTCTTTTTTTACTGAAACCACATTTCAGTCTGGTAGGGTTCGGAATTCTTGTATCCGTTTACCTAATCCAGAGAAGGAAAAAAAGTGACGTTGAAAGTTGATAAATATAATGTATCATAGTGAAAGGAGGTTTGATCAAATGAACTCAAAAAATATTAGGGTAATTCACTACGGGCTGGGCCCCATAGGTGCTGAAACAGCAAGGTTGGTATTGAAAAAACCACAGATGGAGATAGTGGGGGCAGTCGATATATCACAGGATGTGGCGGGCAAGGATCTGGGAAATATCCTGGGTCTGGAGCGGGAATTAGGAATAGTTGTGACTGACAACGGAAGGCAACTGCTATCCGGCGTTAAGGCGGACGTTGTCATCCACACAACAGGATCACGTATAAAAAACATATTTTCACAGCTGATTGAAATCGTGGATACTGGAATTAATGTCGTCTCTTCTGCTGAAGAGTTGTTATTCCCATTATCTGAAAACGCTGAACTGTCCAATGAACTTAACCTGAAAGCCATCGAAAATGGCGTGACTGTCCTTGGTACCGGCGTGAATCCTGGATTTGTCATGGATTCCCTTCCCCTTTTTATGACAGCAGTTTGTCAGGACGTGAAAAAAATACATATCGAAAGGGTTGTTGATGCCGCCACGCGCAGGCATCCGCTACAGAAAAAGATCGGGGCTGGAATGACTCCTGAAGTCTTTCGGGCAAAAATAGACGAAAAATCACTTGGGCATGTCGGACTTTTGGAATCTTTCTACTTTATCGCCGACCGGCTGCGTCTCTCTATCGACGAAGTTAAGGAAACTGTAGACCCTGTTATGGCCGACAGTCCTGTAAAAACCAATTATTTTGATTTGAAAACCGGTGACATTGTCGGGATAAAACATATCGTTGAGGGAATAAAAGATGGTGAAAAGGTAATTACGCTCGATTTGAGAATGTATATAGGGGCAAACGACCCGCACGATTCCATTTCTATTGTCGGGATTCCCAATCTTAATTTGAGAATCGACGGCGGTATTGCGGGAGATCAGGCCACTGCTGCCATCTTAGTAAATTCCATCCCGGCAGTGATTGAAGCAGCACCGGGGCTCACCAACGTGCAAGCTCTGCCGTCACCATATTTTTACCGGTGAGACGTTACTGCTTGGATTTTCGGTTTGTTGAACCTCTGCCCCTACCGGGAGCGCACCCGCAAGCTCCGCCCTAGAGACTGTGTCACAATTCCTTTTTTTGTCATTTCGAGCAAAGCGAGAAATCTTAATGCTTAACAAATTTAACATGTTAAGATTCCTCACATTCGTTCGGAATGACATTTCACCCTATTACGACACAACCTCCTATGGGCGGGGAGCTTCACATCGCGATTTTTTATCTGTCAAAAAATATTTTTCCGAAGAATTCCTGTTTTTTCTTGGGATAGTACAGTGTCCCCTCATGGTCAACTACAAGTTTCCCGTCAAGATGATCGAGTTCGTGCTGCACGATACGAGCAAGAAAACCGGTGTACCGCTTGCTTATCTTTTTCCCGTGAACATCATAGGCCCTGACCTTTATTTCGGTAAATCTGCTTACCTCAACCTGTACTTCAGGACATGAAAGACACCCCTCGGTACCTTTCTTCATCTCTCCCCGGCTCTGGGTAATACGGGGGTTAATTAGAACATCATAGTCTTCTTCGCTTTTTATCGGGGTTTTTTCATCAAGACCCCTCGTTCTGAAGGCAACAATTCTTTTACTTATCCCGATCTGCGGAGCAGCAAGACCGAAAGCATCATTCCTTTCGAGAAAGGCATTGACAAGAGTTTCTATATCTTTTTTGCCTTCGTCATCAAATGGGATCGGAATTTCATCGGACGGGTTTGTTAAAAGCCTTGCTTCTTCATCATTGATCTTTTCGTCTTTCCATAATGTCCAGATTTTAGTATTTGTCATAAGTTTCTTTCCTCATAAAATTAACCGCTACTATCTGAAAGCATTGAAAAAATGGTTTTTCAATGCTCAGAACATTTTTTAGCCCTCAAAACCATATTTTTCAGTTTTTCAAAGGTCTATATCATTTGATATTTATTTTTACCACCATTCCGTTCTCGTTTCAAGAAAATCGCACCCTCTTACATAGATATCGAATCTATAGATTCTTGATAATTTTATTCATGTCTGTTAGTGTCTTGCGGGTTCTAAACATAGAAACATTATAATTGAGATTGAAAGAAGAGGGTCGTTTTGATTGGTGAATTGATAACTAAGAAGGCCAGGCTGGAATTCGCAAGGACATTAAACTTTAGCAAAGAAGAAAAACCTGCTATTCCTCCGTGTGACTCAAAACAGATTCGCCTTCTTTATGCTCACATTCCATTTTGCGAAAAGCTTTGCCCTTACTGTTCCTTTAACCGCGTCGTCTTTGAGAAAACTCTATGCCGGGATTATTTCAATGCCCTCAGAAGAGAAGTGCTGCTCTACAAAGAAAAAGGTTACAATTTTGACGGACTGTACGTAGGCGGAGGGACGCCTACCATCCTGATGGATGAGCTGGAGGAGACGCTTAAACTGATCAGGGATTGTTTTCAAATTCGAGAAATTTCTGTAGAGACCAACCCGAATCACCTGACGGAAACAAATATTGAATCTCTGAAACGGGCTGGTGTAAACCGCCTATCCGTGGGCGTACAGAGTTTTGACGACGGTCTCTTGAAGGCAATGGATCGATACGCCAAATATGGAAACGGCGAGGCGATTGCTGAACAACTGCACGCTACACTAGGACACTTTGATACACTGAATGCGGACATGATTTTCAATTTTTCTTCCCAGACACCTGAAATACTGAACAGAGACCTCGATATTCTTGCCGAAATGGAAATTGATCAAGTCACATACTATCCATTGATGGTTTCCGATTCCACACGAAAGACTATCATAAAAAAGCTCGGTCGAGTAGACTACCATAAGGAGAAGCGATTTTACCATCAGATCGTGGAGCGGCTGACCGGAGAATATCGTCTATCATCGGCCTGGTGTTTCTCCAGGAAAGATTCAATGATCGACGAATATATTGTGGACTATGATGAGTATGCGGGTCTCGGGAGCGGTTCTATCGGATATTTAAACGGCACGTGTTATGCGAATACTTTTAATATAGAGAAATATATTGATCAGGTAAACCGGGGAGAAATTCCCCTTATGGCTTCCCGTAGTTTCACAAAGAGGGAACAAGTGCGCTACGATTTCATGATGAAGCTCTTTGGTATGGAACTTGATATCGCTCCTTTACGGAAAAAGTATGGTGCAGATTTTTATCAGTATATCTGGTATGATATTCTCGCATCGTTTTTAATTGGCGGCCTCCGTTATAGGAGGGGCATATTTTATCTGACAAACAGGGGCAGGTATTACTGGGTTATTATGATGCGGGAGTTTTTCACTGCGGTGAACAACTTTAGGGATTTTTGCCGTGCCGAGACGACAACAAACAAGGGTTAAACCCACAGAACTTAAGGTAGGGTGCTATGCATAAGGAATCATTGAAAAAACTTCCCAAGATAGATGAGATTATGCTCGTTTTGGAAAAGCAGGGAGCACTCGTTAGGGCTCCACGAGATGTTGTGTTATCGACGTGTCGTTCCGTCGTAGGAGATGTAAGGGGGTTAATATTATCAGCGAAAGAGGATGATACCGATATCCGGGTTCCTTCACTTGATGAAGTGGCGGCCACGGTGGCTGAAAAAATAGAAAATATCAGGAAGTACAGTTTCCGTCGAGTGGTAAATGCTACAGGAATCATCTTACACACCAACCTGGGAAGAGCACCTCTCTGTAAAGAAGCCCTTGAGAAGATTTTAGAGGTGAGTTGCGGGTATTCAAATCTGGAGTTTGATCTTGAGAAAGGAAAACGAGGGCTCCGATATGACCATGTTCAAAAGATTCTGTGTGAACTCTCGGGAGCGGAAGATGCACTGGTTGTCAACAACAACGCTGCCGCCGTATTACTTGTTCTGAATACCCTGTCCGAGGGGAAAGAGGCAATCGTATCAAGAGGGGAGCTTATTGAAATCGGCGGGGAGTTTCGTATTCCCGAGGTTATGGAAAAAAGCGGGGCCATATTGAAAGAGGTGGGCACCACGAACAGGACCCATCTTTCAGATTATAATAATGCGGTCAATAAAAACACCGGCCTCATCTTAAAGGTTCACACAAGTAACTTCAGAATTGTCGGTTTCACCGAGGAGATAGGTCTTCCAGCACTAGTAGAAATTGGAAAACGTGAAAAGATCCCCGTGATGAATGACCTGGGGAGTGGCTGTTTCGTGGAACTGGACAGGTACGGTTTAGAAAAAGAACCTACTGTCCAGGAAGTTTTGAAAACGGGGGTTGATGTGGTGACCTTCA
>Ga0268277_1002560_pt1 | contig 10333 bp, 7 predicted proteins | sample saktaG_5_FD_190132 | JGI IMG/M metagenome (GOLD analysis project Ga0268277, IMG submission 190132) | Saline water microbial communities from Sakinaw Lake, British Columbia, Canada - sak_2010_1_5_50m | ecosystem: Environmental > Aquatic > Non-marine Saline and Alkaline > Saline ...
CGTAAAATTTCATTTCCGTCCTTCGGAACCCAGCCCAGGATCGCCAGGTAATTGAAAACTGCTTCGGTTGGATAGCCTTGGTCCCTGTATTCATCGACGCCCGTCGCCCCATGCCGTTTACTGAGCCGTTTCCCGTCGGTTCCATTCAGTAGCGGTAAATGGGCAAATTCCGGTATCGCTGCATTCAAAGCATGATAAATCTGGATCTGCTTCGGCGTATTGGAGATATGATCTTCTCCCCGGATTACATGACTGATCTGCATAAAAATATCGTCCACAACGACAGCCATCTGATAGGTCGGGATTCCATTTGAGCGTTGAATCACAAAATCATCGATTTCCCGGTGATTTACTTTAATGATTCCATAGACCCGATCGTTCCACTCCGTAGTGCCGGGTTCTATTTTAAACCGGACCGCTGCCGGCTTTTCTGATTTCAGGTTAGCGTTTATTTCCGCTTCAGAGAGCGAACGGCATTTACCGTCGTAACTATAGTCACCGGAGGCTTTTCGGCGCTCCCCGAGTTCCTCAGGTGTACAGAAACAGTAATAGGCGCTGCCGTCATTTACCATTTTCTGAACGGCTTCCTGGTAGGCATCCATCCGTTTGGATTGAAAAACCGGTTCATCATCCCAATCCAGCCCCAGCCATTGCAGCGACTTGTAAATCTGTTCCACATATTCGAATTTTGAACGCTGGGCGTCCGTATCTTCGATTCTCAGCAGGAATTTCCCGCCATTCGCCCGGGCAAAGAGCCAGTTGTAGATTGCTGATCGGGCGCCACCCAGATGTAAAGCCCCGGTCGGGCTTGGTGCGAAGCGTACACGAATATTATTCATTAGATTCCTTGATTTGGATCATCGGTTCGTTGGCCGGATTTATCTGCAACACGATTCCACCAAGGTGACTAACGAAAATATTATAGAAAATAATAGTCAGCATGATGAAGAAAAGGATAAACAGGGTCAGAAAGAACCCGTTTAAAATCGATGACAACAGAATCGTACCCAGATTGAAACTGACCGGTTCCATATTTTCAAACATCGGAATGCTGCTGAGTGAATCACCCATTGACGAGAACAGCGACATGGCTATCAGCGACAGTAAAAAGATAAATATACACGACACCGCTAAAACCACGATGAACGAAATTTTAAACACTGACGAAGGACTGATACTTCTTATCTCATATTCCATTTTTTACTTCCCATTTTTACCGCTGCAAAGTTGCTAAATATTTATGCTACAATCAACCCAATTCAATTAGAAAGGCTGAATTTACATCGGTCCTTTGATAATACCGTCACTTGGTAGTTTTACAGAGAAATCTCCAGTCCGATGGGACAATGATCGGAGCCTTCAACATCCTGAAGAATGAATGCATCTTTCACATTCTTACGGAAGCGTTCATTGACGTAAAAATAATCGATTCTCCAGCCGACATTCCGTTCCCGTGCCCGGGTGCGCATGGACCACCAGGTATAGTTCTCGGGTTCCGGGTAAAACATTCGGAATGTGTCAACCCAACCATAACTCAGGAACTTGTCAATCCATTCCCGTTCAATGGGCAGAAATCCCGAGGTCGTTTCATTCTCCTTCGGATGAGCCAGGTCGATTTCCCGATGGGCGGTATTGACATCACCGCAGACGATGATATTGCGCCCCTCTTTATCCAGGGCATCGACAACACTCAGGAAAGCATCATAGAAATCCATTTTATACTTAAGCCGTTCGTCATTTTTCTGACCATTGGGAAAGTAGATGTTGAACAGCACAAATTCACCGAAGTCAGCGACAATCGTTCGTCCTTCATGATCAAACCGACTAATACCCAAACCGGTGTTGATTTGAACCGGTTTACGTTTCGAATACATCGCAACACCGCTGTAGCCTTTTTTTTCCGCAGAGGAAAAAACCGAGTGATAACCCTGAATATTCAGGAGATCATGGGGTAAAACGTCCATCTGGGCTTTGGTTTCCTGGACACAGAAAATATCCGGATTCTGTTTTTGGAACCATTCCATGAATCCTTTTCTGTGAGCTGACCGGATTCCGTTGACATTCCATGAGATTAATTGCATAATGCCTTTCTGTTAAAAGAGAATTGATTGACCGAATGAGATGGAAAATCCTTTGGCGTGGTTAAACATTCCACCAATCTGGGAAAATCCAACGTCCATTGCATAATGTTGAAAATTGAGTCCCGTTCCAATGCCCCACTGGAATTTTTCAAGTCCACCGAACGCAAATCCGATTCTGGCAGGAAACCAGGGTGTTACTTCATACTCGGCCGCAACAGATACCTTCGGTAAATAGGTTGAAGCCAGATCATCACTGAAATATTGCTTGATCGTTGCATAGGTTGTCAGGTCATCAAGTACCCGGTATTCGAACCCAAGCAGCATGTATGCGGGGTAATTTGAAGAGAAACTCGAAATGGAATAGGTGGTATCTGTCTCCACTCCGTCTTCCAGCAATGAGTCCACATCTCCAAAATCTTCATTATAAATTTCTGTAAAAATAGAATACTCCACTTTCTCAGCTTTTACGATGCCCCAGTTTACAAAACCAAGAAGATTATTCAAAGAGACATTCGCAGACATCTTTTCATTAATAACAGTTGCCAATCCCAGATCGATGGCCATTCCGAGACCACCTACACCATAAACAGCTTCCATGTCACCATCCAAAACCATTCTATCGGGGTAAGTGGTCACCGTTCCGGAAACATTGTTAAAACCCGTATAACCAAGCCCGATCAATGTTTTAACGGCAACACCAGCGGTTGTTTTTTCAACCACATCACTTAGTATTGGTATGGTTACTTCACGTCCATGGGCCAAAGCAATTGACGTAACTGCCTGCATTTCAACGTTGGTTGTATTCAGATCAAGCATTGGCTTGCCAAATTCACTACCGAAAAATACAAAATTAAACAGGGATTTCGGTAATGTTACCACGCCGGTCACTTCCGTACCGATCGACAGCGCCCAGCGTCTAAAGGACATGCTCAGGATTGGAAACTGAATTAACGGGTTAAAACTGAGACCATCCTCAGGAAAATATTCCAGTAGATCCTTTTTATCCTGATCGTCCAGATATCCGCCGGTAAAAAAGTTCTCATTTAAGATAAATGGTGACACCGCTGAATTGCTGATCTGGACAGTTTGAAACGGAACCAACGGAAAAAACCCGAAATTCATCGAGAAACGGGGATTGTTATCCAGCCCAAGATTCGCCGGATTCCAGCCGCTGATATATGCGCCACGGGCTTTTGTGGCATAAGCGCCCGCCATGGATGTACTGACAGGATTGATATAATACTGCGCAAAGACAGTGGATGAAATGAATAAAATTGTGATAAAAGTGTGTTTGATATTCTTCATAGTTGACTCCTAATTACCGTCACTGGCTAAGTCGATTAAACCTTTGATCTTACTGTACAGTTGGATTATCAATGAATCGGACTTGAACAGTCGCGTGGGAATCGGATTCCCCGCATTATCGGTATTGCTCAGCAGATCAATTTTAGTCTTTATATACAACGAGTCTGTAAAAAGTACAAATTGACTCTCATCGAGAAAGATTACCTCTTCATAACTACTATCTGGTAATAATCGAAATGTGGCAATCGTGTCCGGTGAAATTGGACTATCTGCGAGGAAATAAAGTGTATCCTTAGCGCCCAGCACACGGATGAAGCCATTAAATTCAAACTGGTTCACCAGGTTGGCATACAGAGCAACTTCTTCGAGTTCATCGGGTATATCGTCTTTCATTAGTTCCGGTTCAACTTCAATAGCAGCGTCGTCGGCAATATTAAAGGACATGGGCACGAGAATGTCCATAGTCCCTTGAACAAATTGTGCGGTTGTTACATACCCTTCACCACCTACCGATGCGGTTCCGTATGAGATAATTTTATCGGGCTTGAGATTGATAAGTTCGGAAGCGTTCGGGATAATCACCAAGGGATTTTCTGTAATATTCTGGCGAATGACCGATTCCGCATGGTCACCGTTGGCATTGGAACTGACAATAACAAGATCAAGAACTACCGGAATATCAATATTAGAATCAAAATTGATCGAAATTTCCACATCATTGAGATTAATACCATTCAGTTCTTCTGGTAATGCAGTAATAGACTGCTCGACGGAATCAATGGTAATTGTCATCGTATCAATGTAGCCCGCGACCGATGAAAAGGAAATATTCTGAAGACTAACATCCACATCAATCTCATTACCGACAAATAACGTCATTTCATGATCGGAAGGCAAACTGACAGTTGACCGATAGTGAATTTCCTGATCAGCAGTAAAATCAGTTAAAGGAATCGCAAGTTTATAGTCATTCAGTGGGATAATTTCAATGATGGGATCGGTATTCTCGGTCAGGTTTATTGTATGGATCAAAGGCAGGTTTGTTGAAATATTTACAAGTTCGGTTACACGAAATTTAACAGCAGCGATCGCACCGATACGATTGGTAATCGACAGAGCGAGCTCGCCGGTATTAAAGTAGGCTTCCTCAATTTTTGTTGGTTCTTCCAATTTTATTACATTTTTATCAACAATTGCATCCTGAGAAAAGTATCCGGTGACTTCCGAAAAGGTCAATTCGGATACATCAATATCAATATCATACGCACCATGCAGATCATACGCAGTGATTACTCCGGTTGGCACCACAACTGTTGACACGTAGGTAATATTCTGATTGAAACTATCAGCACTAACATCGACAGTGTTTGGATACAATACATAGCCATTTAAATCAATCAAAATCGTTGTTGTATTCGGTTCGGGAAACAGGTTCCTGACAATATGAATTGAATTTGAGGATTGGTCGACAAACTCGGGAATATCCAGGGTTAATTCGGGAACATTCTGATCACTGTTGTTCGCGGTATTGCGAATATTGATGGTCATTGCCCCGGAACTGACAACTGCTGAAGTTATTTTTGAATCTGTTGAAATATCAATTTCGCCGGTATCAACGATTGGTTCCTGGGTTACTATTCCTTCAAATTCGGAAAAACGTATCTGCTCACCCTGGGATAATCCAAACATGGTAATATTAACCGTCACGCCATCACTTTCAGAAATCTGGACTCTTTCCGTACCAGTGTCAGTCGTAATTATACGATAACTATATTCAACCTGTTGACTATTCACATCCATCACTAAGTACGAACCAGATAATGAATAATTTTCATCAACCGGCTGATTTGCCGACAGATTGATAATCTCTGTAAATGCCTGAATGTCAGCGGCATCGGATACATCGATTGAAGTTATTGTTAATTCCAATTGAGAATTAACCGGAAGCTCATTGACAATACTGATTCCCAGTGTTCCATCCAATATTTTTGCATTTTGGACCTTATCTTCCGAATCGGCCAAGAGGATTACATCGGTTGTATCAATGGTCTGGGAAGGAATAATCGCTTCTGCAGAAATGACTTCAAGATTGCGGGCTTGGACTTCAATGATAAAGTTAGAATTCCTGGTATCTGAATTATTGGTAACATTCGTTGCCCCGGAGCCGGAGACTACTCCAGTAATTTTTACTATAATGGATTCAGGAAGAATTTTACCGGCCAGACTGATCGTTTTTAAATCGGAATTGTCTTTTAGTATCCCAGTGTCCCATACAGCTTTGGCACTGTCTCCATCATTACCAACTATCATTGTACTATCTGACTTCAATAATCTAACAACAAGCGGTGCCCCTAATTCAACAACCATATCATTATTGATTGTTATCTCCAGTACACCACCTTCAAAATTCGCATTGTTAAAATCATTAAATGTAATATCTCGGTGAATAACAGGAAGTTCCGACGATTTTGGAATCGTCATCTGCTGTCCTTCGTTTACACCTTCAAAATCAATTATCTCTGACATCAGAACCGGATCAGTAGCAACCGGATCAGTATCATCGAGCGAAACGGTACCCAGCTTTGAATTGACTGACTGATTTACCGGATCTACACCAACCGGGTCCAGCTGTGAGGAAAATTGCTTCACCGTTTCCTTTACACGCACATCGTCTATGGATTGTGAAAAAGATTGATTAATATCATCAATATTTAGCTGGTCACCTACTTCCACTTTTTCAATTTCCACCTGATCTTCATAGGCAAATATGGAATCACCAGCCATACCGTAAGGAACACCTACAAATAATGAGTCTCCAAACAGATCGTTAGCAGTGATTGTTGTCTTCATCAGGGGTACTTCAAGATGAACACTCCAGGAAGGCATATTGGACTCTTCAGGCAACTTCATCATGCATGAACTCGATACCAGCAATATGTTGAGCATGAAAAACAAAACAAAATTTTTCATATAATATCCTTAATTTTATTTATTCTGTAACATTGGATAAAATAACGATATTGAGGTTACTTTGCTGTGACTAATCTCTCATATACCCCGTTACCAATTAATGAAATCAGACCAAATATTGATGTTATTCTCATAGAATATATCAAAGAGGGTAGTTATTGCCAGAATGTATAGTTCCAAAGACAGGAATGATTTTCAGAAAGAACAGTGTTTAAAAATCATCCTACCTGAATAAATTACCAATAATTATAGTTTTGATTTTATAACTTATTTCTTAATGGTTTTTTGGATTTCTGCGGCAATGCTTTCCGGATCCAAACCAATATTCTTTAGCAATAAATTTCTTGGTCCATGCTCAATGAACTGATCGGGAATACCCAGGGATTTCACTCGAATCCCGCTAGTATTATCCACAACGAATGAATTAATAAAACTACCAAATCCGCCCCTCAAACTGTTCTCTTCAATTGTAATAATCGTGGAGTGTGTTTTAGCAATCCGGTGCAGCATTTTCTCATCAATCGGTTTAATAAAACGGGCATGAATCAGGCTGGGTGTGATATTTTCTTTTTTTAGAATAGCCAGTGCTTCTTCGGCAGCATTCGTCATAACGCCTACTGAAATGACAGCGACATCATTCCCTTTTTTCAATTCTTCCCATTCACCAATTGTCAAGAGATTTGGTTTTCGGTTTTCGTCAAATTCCACACAACTGTCTTTTGGGTAGCGAATAACAAAGGGATTTTTGTCCTGTTCATAAGCGGTGTACATCAAATCCCGCAGTTCATTCCCGGTTCGTGGTGCCGCGATAATCATATTTGGAATCATTCCGGTGTAGCCCAGATCGAATGTTCCATGATGCGTCGGACCATCTTCACCAACTAATCCCGCACGATCCATAACAAATATTACTGGCAATTTCTGCAGAGCAATATCGTGAACCATCTGATCAAACGCCCGTTGCATAAATGTCGAATAAATTGCCACTATCGGGCGATATCCGCCAACACACAAACCACCGGCATAGGTAACAGCATGTTCTTCGGCAATGCCAACATCGAAATATCTTTCGGGAAATTTACTTCGATATTCGACCATGCCAGTACCGTCGCACATAGCCGCAGTGATAAAAACCGCATTCGGTTTCGATTCTCCCATTTCGCAGGCAATTTTACCAAACGCATTTAAAAATGCAGGTTTAGGTTCAACCACATTTGTTACAGTTTTCTTCTGTGGTCCAATTCCATGGTACTTGGTCGGATCATTTTCCGCAATCGCCAGCCCACGACCTTTTTGTGTAATCACGTGCAGCAAAACCGGGTACTTTAAATCTTTAATATTTTGTAATGTAGTGATAACCTGGTGGATATCATGACCATCAACGGGACCATAATACCGAAATCCGAATTCTTCAAATATAATTCCCGGAGCGATAACGTTTTTCAGGGATTCCATAATCTTTCGGCCAAACTTACGAACGGTACTAGTCCCTTTTGGTAATAATGCCAATGAATTCCAGACCTGGTTCTTCAAATTCAGATATTGCGGATTTGTAATGATCCGTGTTAAATATTGGCTCATTGCACCGACATTTCGGGATATGGACATCTTATTGTCATTTAAAATCACCAGAAACTGGCCTTTGACATTATAGACGTTATTCAGGGCTTCAAAGGCCATTCCGCCTGTCAAAGATCCATCACCAATTATCGCAACAACCCGTTCTTTTGATTTTTTCAAGTCCCGGGCAACTGCCATACCGACAGCGGCTGAAATCGACGTACTGGCATGGCCGGCACCGAAAGCGTCATACTCGCTTTCATATATTTTACAGAATCCGCTGATTCCGCCAAATTGCCTGATTTGCTTGACTGCTTCCCGGCGACCGGTTAGGATTTTATGACCATAAGCCTGGTGCCCTACATCCCAGACCAGTTTGTCGTGAGGTGTGTTGAAAATATAATGCAGTGCAATAGTCAATTCCACGACACCCAAACTCGGCGCCAAATGTCCACCGGTCTTTTTTACGGTTTCGATGATATATTGCCGTAATTCACCGGCCAGAACTGTCAGTTCAGACGGAGTCAGTTTTTTTAAATCGTCAGGAGAATCAATTCCTGACAATATTTTAAAATCATTTTTATCTGTGTTTGCTTCATTCATAACGATTTATTTATTCACTAATTTAATAAAATATTCATGAATGCGTGTGTCTTTGGTCAATTCCGGATGAAAGGTAGACAGCAAAATATTTTTATATTGAACCAGCACAATTTCTTTTTTTAATGTTCCAAGTACTTTCACATCCTTACCCGGCTCGGATAATTTCGGGGCACGAATAAAAACGGCATTAAAGGGATCTTCATGAAAACTCAGATCAATTTCCGAAATAAAGGATTCCAGTTGACGCCCCCAGGCATTGCGATGCGTTTTGATTGGTACTTTATTAAAAGTCGGAACCCGTAAATCACCGGAATCGCCCGACATTAAAATCGCACCCGCGCAGGTCCCAAATATAGGCCGGTCAAAAGCAGCGAGATGATCACGAATGTGCATTTCATAGATCAGTTTCGACATTGTTGTGGATTCACCGCCGGGAAAGATCAAACCGTCACACTGATCAAGTTCCTCAGGGTAACGGACCTGTAATGTATTGATATTCAATTTCTTAAGCATCGCCATATGCTTGGCAAATGCACCTTGAAGACCAAGAACACCGATGGTTATGTCATTATTCATCTATATTATTAATCGGCTACCAACCGCGGTTTGCCAAGCGTTCCTTTTCCGGAATTGTCGCAATGTCCAGTCCCTCCATGGCTTCCTGCAAATCCATGGATACTTCGGCAAGTTTCTGCGGATCGTTGTAATAAGTAGTCGCTAATACAATTGCTTTCGCCCGGGCAGCCGGGTCTTCGGATTTAAATATTCCCGATCCGACAAATACCGTTTCGGCACCCAGTTGCATCATCAGAGCAGCATCTGCGGGAGTTGCTACACCACCGGCGGCAAAGTTCGGTACCGGCAGTTTTCCGGTTTTGGCAACCTGCTTAACAATCTCAAAAGGCGCCCCCAACTTCTTGGCTGCGGCCATGAGTTCATCATCTCTCAAGACTGATAACATCCGAATATCTTTCTGTACCTGGCGCATATGGCGAACCGCTTCCACGATATTACCGCTGCCGGCCTCACCTTTGGTTCGCATCATTGCGGCGCCTTCACCAATTCTGCGCAAGGCTTCGCCCAGATCACGGCAACCACACACGAAAGGGACTTTAAAGTCGTGTTTCCAAATATGATTCTCTTCATCAGCAGGCGTCAGAACTTCACTTTCATCGATAAAATCGACCTGCAAAGATTCGAGGACCTGGGCTTCAGCGAAATGACCGATCCGGCACTTCGCCATAACCGGTATCGATACAGTATCCTGAATAGCTTTAATGATTCTTGGACTGGACATTCTGGCAATACCGCCATCGGCTCGAATATCAGCCGGAATACGCTCAAGTGCCATAACGGCTACGGCACCGGCATCTTCGGCTATTTTTGCCTGTTCGGAATTGGTAACGTCCATGATAACGCCACCCTTTAACATCTCCGCCAGACCTACTTTCACTTCAAAAGAACCTTTATTCATCGAAAATTACTCCTTTAATTTCAATATATAATTTAAGGATTTATAGCGGTAAAGCGCTAATCTTTTCCGTCACTTTTACTACAATTTCTTCCGGTGTCGATGCACCGGCTGATATTCCTACGGATCTCATATTCATAAACCGTTCAGACCGAATGTCTTCCGGTCCCTGAACCTGATAGCTGTTCGGATTAATGGTCTTCGCAATTGATGTCAGTCGCTTTGTATTCGCACTTGTTAAAGATCCCACAATAATCATAACATCATTCTTTTCAGCAAGTTCCCGGAGTTGCGCTTGCCGGTTACGGGTCGGTTTACAAATCGTATTGATGATCCGCAAATC
>Ga0268277_1002568_pt1 | contig 10311 bp, 11 predicted proteins | sample saktaG_5_FD_190132 | JGI IMG/M metagenome (GOLD analysis project Ga0268277, IMG submission 190132) | Saline water microbial communities from Sakinaw Lake, British Columbia, Canada - sak_2010_1_5_50m | ecosystem: Environmental > Aquatic > Non-marine Saline and Alkaline > Saline ...
TTTGTTGAAAATTAATTTTGATATTAATCCTAATGCAGAAATTATTAAAAATTATTCTCTTAAGAATTGCAAGATTGCAAGAATTGATAAAAAAGAGGATTATAAATTTTTTACTAGATTTACTTTTTTAACTGTTTTTCAATATTTGAATGAAAGAGAGCAAATTATGAATAGTCTTTATGTTAAAGATGGAGAAGTTATTGATTTTTATCTTACAAGTTATGATGTTGGCGAGGGCAAGGAGCAAAATTTTTCTAAGGATGAAATAAAAAAAGATTATGAATTGGCTAAAGAAAAATTGAAATCTTTGATTGAATATAAAACCAATAAGATTAGTGATAATCTTAATGAATTTTTAAAAAAAGAAAAAGAAAGAATTTCAAAACATTATTCTGTTCAAATTAATGAGATTGATTTAAGATTAAAAGAAATTCAGAATAATATTGACTTTTTAGAAAAATCTAAGAAACCTGACAAAGTTAAAATAGAGAAATTAAAAAATCTTATTAAAGATATTAAAGCAAAAGGTGATGTTGAAAAATTGAAAAAAGAAGAGAGCTTTTTTATTAATGATGAAATTCAGAAACATAGTCTTAATATTCAAAATAAATTAATGAATACTACTCTTATTTATTATCCTATTTTTAAATATCAGGTTTTGTTAGAGGGTATTGGTAAAAAGTTAATAAATATTAGTTATAATCCCTTGATTCGTGAATTTGATAATGTTTGTTGTGATAGTTGTGATAATGAGGTGAAGGAGTTTATTTTATGTTCTTCAGGGCATTTAACTTGCAGAGAATGTGGAAGTAAATGTAGTTCTTGTGATGGAATTTATTGTAAAAAATGTTCTGTTAATAAATGTTTTATTTGTAATCGGCAGATTTGTTCTAAATGTTTTGTTAAATGTGATTGTTGTAGGCAAGGGTTTTGTAAAAGTCATTTAAAAGAATTTGGTAAGAAAAGATTTTGCATTAATTGTATTGAAAGATGTTCTAAATGTGGTTGTGATGTTGAGCCTGGATTTTTAATAAATAAAGTTTGTGAAAAATGCAATTCAAAAAGTGTTGGGAAAGAGATTTTAAAAAATGTTTTTAAAAATGAATGGTGATAGGTTTTTCTTAATCATTATCCAGTAGTTACAAAAGTAAAGGTTTAAATACAGAAAAATCTTATTTATTTTAAGATGAAATATGAAAAACCTGTATATGCTCAATGTCCTCATTGTTCAAAGAAATATGATATGGTAAAGTGGGGAGTTAGATGTCCTACTTGTAAAGATAAGAAGTTTAAAAAGTAATTAGTTAATTTTATAAACTAAAATTATTTTTTATTCTTATGAGTGAGAAATTATTAAAAGTTTTTGTTGGAATTTTTTTAATAGTTGTTCTTATTTTTGTAGGTTCGAGGATGATTGGAGAGGTTATAAAAAATATGGAAGATAATGTTAAGGTTAAGTTGGAGACAAATTATGGAGATATAGTTATTGAAATGTATGATGATATGCCTATAACAACTGAGAATTTTGTAGGTTTGGTTGAAAAAGGAACTTATGATGGAGTCATATTTCATAGAGTTATTAATGGGTTTATGATTCAGGGCGGAGATCCTACTGGAACAGGATATGGTGATTCTTTAATTCCTAAAATAAAAGATGAGTTTACTCATGAAGGTGGAAATAAAAATAATAGGGGAACAATTTCAATGGCAAATGCAGGGCCTAATACTGGTAGTAGCCAATTTTTTATTAATTTAGTTGATAATAATTTTCTTGATACAAAACATCCTGTTTTTGGAGAAGTTGTTGAAGGAATGGATGTTGTTGATAAAATTGGGAATGTTGTTACAGGTGCAGGAGATAGGCCTGTTGAAGAAGTTGTAATTAAGAAAGCTAGTGTTTTGTAAATTTTTTAGATAATTTTTTAAATTATATTTTAATTATAAAAGTGATGATTAATAGAACTCTGGATTTATTGTTATATCGTGCATTTTGTCCTGCAGATGGGTGCAGTGAGGGTTCTTTTAGAGATGAAAATGCGAGTGATCGGGAAAGAAATAGACATCAACGAGCAATGCAAATAACCGGAAAATATCTGCGTCTTGATTGGGGGTTACAACTATCTATGATGTATGATTTAGTTCATTCTGAAGAAGAAGCACAAGAATTTGTTAAAATTTGTCAGGAAGAATTTGAAGGAATTACACTTATTATTAAATTGTCTCATTGTGTGCATGGTAAAATTATTTTTGATAGGAAAGTAGAATTTGAAAATTATACTTTAGATGATATAGATGATTTGATAGATAGAATGAGGGGTTTAGATTATATGAAATCTCATGAAATTACTTATTCAAGATTACAAAGAGCTTTTTATCAAACTATGATGTAGAGTGAGATTAAGAAAGCTAGTGTTTTGTAAAAAATAAAAAGAAAAAATAATTATTATTTTAAAACTTTCATCATTGGTTTAATTGCTAAAATTAATGAAGCTGCTAAAAACCAAGCCCAGTGTGTTTCCATTGCCCATTTTGCAAATGCTGGCCAAACTGAAACTAAGAATAAAGTTGCAGATAAGACTGATAACTTTGTTAAACTAACATCCCAAAATCCAAAATTTTTGAAATTCATTTTTCCTCCTTTTTTATAGATTGTTGAAGGATTGAGATTATAAAAAGGTTTTTAATTGCAAAACTTTATAAACCCGCTTTTCTCAGAATTCTTAGATAAGAAATTAATTATTCAAATTATGTTTGATAAGTTAGAGAAATATATCACTATTTCTCGAGATTAATTATTATTAATATAGAATAAAATGGAAGCATTTGAAAAGTTAGGAATTTCAAGTCCAATTTTAAAGTCCTTAAGGGAACATGGATTTGAAAAGCCGAGTGAAATACAAGAAAAGACTATTAAATTAGTTATTGAAGGCAAGGACATTATAGCAGGTGCTTCGACTGGTTCTGGAAAGACTTTGGCTTTTGGTTCTGGAATTTTACAGAATACAAAAAAAGATTTTGGAATTCAAGCATTGGTTTTAACTCCTACTCGTGAATTAGCAGAACAAATTGCAGTTGCACTTGATAATTTTTCAAAGCATGATCCTTTGAATATTGCAGCTATTTATGGAGGCATTGCAATTAATCCTCAAATTAAACAATTAGAATATGCAGATATTGTTGTTGGAACTCCTGGAAGAATTTTAGATCATCTTGAAAGAAATACTATTGATTTGTCAAAAGTTAAAACTTTGGTTTTAGATGAAGCAGATAGAATGTTGGATATGGGTTTTAGAGAAGATGTAGAAAAGATAATTAATAATTGTCCTATTAAAAGGCAGACGCTTTTGTTTTCTGCAACTATTTCTCAAGATATTGTTTTACTTTCTCAGAGATATATGAAAGAGCCTGTTGAAATTTCTGCAAAACCTCATGTTGATCCTAAAAAATTAAAGCAAGTTTATTATGATATTGATGATAATTTGAAGTATTCTTTGTTAAAGTATTTGTTAGAAAATGAGAATTCAAAGTTGGCAATGGTTTTTTGCAATACTCGTAAGAATGTGGATTTTGTTGCAAATAATTTGAAGTTTATGGGAATTGAGACTTTGCCGATTCATGGTGGTTTTAGTCAGGAGAAAAGAAGTAAGATTTTAGAACAATTTCATTCTAAAACTGTTCATGTTCTAGTTTGTACTGATGTTGCTGCTAGAGGATTAGATATTAAGGGAGTGAGTCATGTTTATAATTATGATATTCCTAATGATAGTAATGAATATGTTCATAGAATTGGTAGAACTGCAAGAGCAGGTAAAGAAGGGAAAGTAATTAATATTGTTTGTAGTAGAGATTATGATAATTTTAGAAGTGTTTTAGATATTGATGGTGTTAATATTGAACATCTTGAAAGTCCTTATGTTCAAAGAGTTAGGATAAGATGGATGCCTGAAAAGAAAACTGAAAGATTTGCTAGAAGACATGGAATTGGTAGAAGTGATGGTGATAGGAGTTTTGGTAATCGTGGTGGAGGTGATAGAAGGGGTGGAGGAAGAAGTTCTTATGGTGATAGAGGTTCTAGGGATAATCGAAGTTCTTATGGTAGTAGAGGTTCTGGAAATAGTAGAGGTTCTTATGGGCAAAGTGATTCTAGAGATAGTAGGTTTGGTAATAGTTCTGGAAGAAGTAGATTTGGTTCTAGAAGCGATTCTAGAGACAGAAATTCAAATGATAATAGGGTTGGAAGAAATAAAGCTAGAAGAGAAAGAAAGAGCAGGTATTAAACTTTTTTTAACATATCTTTGTTTTTTGGTTTAGAGACTTTTAATAATGTTTTATTTTTAGCTTTTTGTGGATTAATTAGTGTAGAGTCTATTTTTTTTAATGAATGTTTTTTAATTGGAGTTTTTTTTAATAATATTTTTTGTTTTTTTAATTTTGTTTTTTTAATTAATGTTTTATTTTTTGTTTTAGAATTTTTTAATAATGTTTTATTTTTAGGATTTTTTGTTATGCTATTTTCTTCTGTTGCTTTTTCAGTCATTACTTTTTCTCTTGATTTTCTTAGGTAATGAGCTATTTCTCCTAGTAAAAGAATTCCAAATATTATTACTGCTGGTAAATAATTTTTTTGATAACTTGAAACTATTATGTAGGATATTATTCCTGCTAAGATTAGATAAAAAATAAATTTAACAATCCATCTTATTATAAATATATTTATTTGATTGATATAGTTAAATGTTTTTTTTAAAAATTCTTCTGTTAACAGTTGCATTTTGTCCTCTTTATTTTTTGTATAGGTTATTTCTGTTTAAAAATCTTTTCTAATTCTTTAATTGTTTGTTTATTGTTTTTGAATAAGAGTGTTTTTATTTTTAGTTTTTTTGCAGGTTTTAGATTGTATTCTCTGTTGTCTATAAAAAGAATTTGTTCTGGTTTTAATTTTGTTTTTTCGATTAATAATTTATAGATTTTTGGGTCAGGTTTTCTTAATTTTACATTTGGATCACAAGAAACTATTATTGGATTGAATTTTTTTGTGTCTTTTTTTGGCATTAATACTTCTTGAGATAAATACCATTGGTCTGATAAAATTCCAATTTTGTATCCTGCTTTTTTAAGTTTGTGTGCTGTTTTGTAAAGTTGTTTATTTTTTTTAAAATATTTTTTATAAGTCTTTGTAAATGTTTTTATTGTTTTTGATTTAGGTGTGTTTAAGTTTTTGGAAATTATATTCAGAGCTTTTGTTCTTGGTATTTTTCCAACTATTGATTGCCCGTAAGGAGTATCTATTGCATCAAACCAAGAGTCTATATCTTTTTTGAATTTTTTTGCAAGTGTTTCATGTATTCCTATGTCTTGTTTTGTTTTTTCTGAATGTTTTTGAAGTTGTAAAACCCCTCCTACATCAAATATGATTGCTTTTATTTTTGGTTTCATAATCTCAACCTTCCTTGTTGCCAATCTCTTATAATCTGCATTGAGGTTCTATGTTCATCAGGTTTGTTTTGTTTTAATAAATATGATTTAGCTCTTGCTATTTGTTCTATAATATCATAAGAATCTTTTGTTTTTATTTTAATTTTATAAAATTCTTCAAATGCTTTTTGATTTGTTTTTAAAAATAATTGAATTATTGCATGAGAAACTAATTCAGGGTCTTTTAATCTTTCTGTATCTTTTGCTCCAATTAATCCATATCTTACTTCGTCGTCTTTTTTAAGAGGAATTACTCCTGGAGAATCTATTAGTTTTATTTCATCAGAAAGTTTAATCCAATGGATTCCGTGAGTTGTTCCTGATTTTTTACTTACTTTGACTTTCTTTTTATGAGCTAATGAATTTATTATTGATGATTTTCCTATGTTTGGGTATCCTAAAATTCCTACAACTATTTCTGCTCTTGCTTCTCTGTATTTTGGTTTTGGGTCAAATTTGTTTCTTTCTTGAATTGGCCTTTTTCCATATTTTTTAAACATTTTTTTTATTGCATAAAGCAAAATTTTTGTTGTTTTAGGTGATTTTGCAGATATAAACAATATTTCAGAATTAGGGACTTTTTCTTTTAAATCATTGATTTGTTTTTCTAGAGATTTTTTTGAAACTAAGTCTGATTTATTTATTACATAAATTAAAGGACGGTTTATTTCTTTTATTGATTCTTCTATTTGAGAGTTTCTTGATAATTCTATTAATCTTGCATCTAAAACTTCTAGGACTAAATCTGATTCTTGAATTATTCTTTTAATCACTCCCCAATAAGGTTCAATATTTGTGTTTAGCTTTGCCATGTTAGTGATATGTTCGAGGAGTTTTTATAGTTTTTTAATTGTTATTTTAAGATATAATAATGTTTAAAAAGTAATACCTCAATAAAAAAGAGAAAGAGAACTTCATTGTTAGTTTTATAAAGTTGTTATTTGTTTTAAATTTATGAAGAATAAATTTGAATTGCTTGCACCTGCTGGAGATTTTGAATGTTTAGTTAGTGGTTTGAATGCTGGTGCAGATGCTATTTATTTTGGATTGAAGGATTTTAATATGAGGGCTAGGGCTAGGAATTTTGAAGTTAAGGATTTGAAAAAGATTAAGAAGTTGTGTGATGAGAAAAATGTTAAAATGTATTTAACTTTGAATACAATTGTTTATGATGAAGAACTTAAGAAGGTTGAGGGTTTGTTGAAAAAAGTTAAGAAGTTTGTTGATGCTGTTATTTGTTCTGATGTTGCTGTTATGTTATTATGCAAGAAGCATAAAATTGATTTTCATGTTTCAACTCAATGTTCTGTTTCAAATATTGAAAGTGCTAAATTTTATAAAAAATTAGGTGCTAAGAGAATTGTTTTAGCAAGAGAATTGAATTTAAAACAGATTAAGAAAATTGCTAAGGTTGTTGATGTTGAAGTTTTTGTTCATGGTGCTATGTGTATTTCTGTTTCAGGAAGATGTTTGATTTCTCAGTTTTGTTTTGGAGAAAGTGCTAATCGTGGAAAATGTATTCAGCCTTGTAGAAGAGAATATGTTTTAATTAAAGATAATCAAGGAAATGAATTAAAAGTTGAGAATAATTTTGTTTTGTCTCCTAAGGATTTATGTGTTTTGCCTTTTATTGAAAAGCTGAAAAAGGCAGGAGTTAAGGCATTTAAAATTGAAGGAAGAAATAAAGAACCTGAATATGTTGATGCAGTTGTTAAGATTTATCGTGGTGCTTTGGATTTTAAATTAAGTGACAAAGAGATTAGAGAAGGTATGGAAGAGTTGAGTAAAGTTTATAATAAAGGATTTTCATCGGGTTTTTATTATGGTGTTCCTGGTGTTAAAGATTTTTCAAAAGTTGAGCATTCTTCTGCATTGCAGTCAAAAAAATTTATTGGAAAGATTGAACATTATTATTCTAAATTAGGTGTTGGTTTGTTGAAATTAAATAATGGTCCTTTAAAGATTGGAGATGATGTTTTAATAATTGGAAAGACTACTGGTTTAGTTAAGAGTAAGGTTGAGAGTATGCAAATTGAACATAAAGATGTTAAGATTGTTAAAAAAGGGCAAAAGGTTGGGATAATGTTGCCTTATTGCAGAAAGGGTGATGAGGTTTATTTGATTGTTAAGAAGTAAATTTTTTAGAATATAAATATTTAAATAATTAAATTGAATGAATAATATGTTATGGTAGAAACAGAGGAATTAAGATTAGGATTAATATATTCTGGTAAATGGGAAGATGTGAGTAATGGGCCAATTATTGGTGTTTATCATTCTAATGCTTGTGATGAGCCTATAACTGGATATCTTGGGCAATGGTATTCAGGAAAGGATAGATTTAGAGGAGTAAGAGTTGAATCAGATAAAATATTTGTAGCTAAACTTAATTCTGTTGTTCATGGAGTTAGTATAAGGGCAAAAGCTCTTCTAGGAATTAATATGCATGAAAAGTTTTATGATTCTAGTTGTTTTTTGTTTAATGGAAGTCTTGGAATGTATTTTGTTAGAAAAGAAAATTTTGGTGACAAGTCTACAGCTCATTTAGAACCTATTAAAGTAAGTGAGTCAATGCCTCTTTTGATTTTGTCTATTTTAGCTGAAAAAGAAGAAAAAGTAATTGAAACCGCTAGAAAATTGGGATTACCTCTTGAAGCAGTTGTTAATAGTTAATTTTAAATCTATTTTAATTTCTACAAATACTTTTAAATAATAATTTCTTAGTAATTTTATGAATATTCAGAGGGTAAAGCAAGGTGCTAGAATAACTTATTATAATGGTATTTATATGATTTTGTTTGGGTTGTTTTATATTTTTTTTGTTAAGTTTAATATGAAAACAAATTTTAATTCTATTGAGCAGTTGTGGGGATTTTTTGCAAGATATAGTTCTGATATTTCTTATTTATTTTATTTGTTTAATGTTTTGATTGGATTGTTTTTGATTTCTTCTGGAATTACTGTTATGCATCTTTCTGATTTTATAATTAAGAGAAAAGATAAAATGACTTGGGTTATTTTGTTTGTTTCAGGTTTGATAGCTTGGGGAGGATTGTTTACTATATCTGTTTTATTTAAAAATTGGGTTTTGATTGTTTTGAGTTTTATTGGGTGGGCTGATTTTGTTTTTGGAATGGTGTTGCCTATTAGTTATTATTTGGAAAAAGGTTATAGGGAATATTAGTATTCATAAAAAATAACTAAATTTCCCCTAGCATCTCTCATGAAAAATCTGTCTCCTTCATTATTCCATATGTTTGATTTTGATTGATAAGTTTGTTGATGTTGTGATTTAAGAGGTAAGAGTTTAGTAATGTGATTTGCATCATCTTTTACTGTCCATTTTGTTAGATTGCAATTGATATTACATAGGTTTTGAATAATAAAAAATTCTTTTTCAGGATTTAGTTCTTGAAGTTGAATGCAGTCTGCACATTCTGAAGTGCTTTTTTCCCAGAGATTTAATTGGTTTGTTTTTGCAAAATCTTCTGCTTTTTTAAGTTTGTCTTTGTAAATTAAATCTTCAATCATAAATGTTGTTGCAAGTCCTTTTTCTAAAATTTCTATATTTATTATTCTATTTTGATAAAAAATATATCTTAATTTTCTGTCGTATTTATCTAAATCTTCTTTATCTTTTTGGACTTGAATTGTTTTGTTTTCTATTTGGTTAAGAAATTCTTTTGCTTCTTGATAATAAGGTTGGTTTTTTTCAGGAGTATTTATTCCTAATAATCTTATTTTTCCTATTGATGTTTCTATTGTGTCTCCGTCAATTATTTTTGTAACTTGTGTTGTTTGTTTTTCTGAATTTTTTATTGATTGTTTTTCAGGTAAGTAAATGCTTATTAAAGCAAGTATTACAATAATCGTAAAGAAAATAGATAATCTTTTTATCATGAATTTTTAATGAATAGCAAATATAAATATTTATTCTTGCTAAACCTTATAAAGTGTTTTAGTTTTTTTTGTTTATGCTGATTGAATCTTTTTCAGGAATAAGAGGGGTGTATAATTCTGAATTAACACCTGATATTGTTAAGAAATATGCTTATGCTTATTTTGATAGTTTTTTGAAAAAGAATTCTAATGGTTTGATTAAAATTGCTATTGGAAGAGATGGTAGAAAAAGTGGAGAGGAAATTTTTAATTTATTTTGTGAGATTTTGGATTGTGAGATTTTGGATTTAGGTGTTGCTTCAACTCCTATTGTTGAAAATGCTGTTAGAAATTTTTGCTGTGATGGGGGAATAATTATAACTGCTTCTCATAATGAGCCAGAATATAATGGGTTTAAATTTCTTAGGAAAGATGGAGCTATTTTAAATCCTGAAGAGATTAAAAAAGTTATAGAAAAATTTAATGAGATTAAGGATGATGATTTGAGCTTTGAGATTAATAATCAATTTGTTGAAAATTATCATTATAGTGCTTTAGGTTCTTATATTGGTTTTATGAGAGACATTCTTGGTGATGTTAATTTAAATGGAATTAAAATTTTAGTTGATCCAAATGGTGGTGCAGGTGTTTTTTCTAAAATAGTTTTTGATGAGTTTGGTGTTGAGGCAGTTTATGTTAATATGAATGCAGGAGAGTTTAATCGAATTGTTGAACCTAATTTAGATTCATTGAATTATCTTTCTGATAAAATTATTAATGAAAATGTAGATTTTGCAGTTGGTTTTGATTGTGATGCAGATAGAGTTGAAATTCTTTTGAATAATGGGCAATTGATTTCTGGAAATGAAATTCTTGCAATTACTGTTGATGATGTTTTGTCTAAAGATTTTAAATCACCTGTTGTTGTTAATGATGCTACAAGTTATTTAATTAAAG
>Ga0268277_1002571_pt1 | contig 10300 bp, 8 predicted proteins | sample saktaG_5_FD_190132 | JGI IMG/M metagenome (GOLD analysis project Ga0268277, IMG submission 190132) | Saline water microbial communities from Sakinaw Lake, British Columbia, Canada - sak_2010_1_5_50m | ecosystem: Environmental > Aquatic > Non-marine Saline and Alkaline > Saline ...
TTTCGGAAATATATTATTAAAGTTTTTCCGAATCAACGTGGCGATCCGACTGGCTAAATTTCCAAAGTCGTTTGCCAGATCAGAATTGTACCGGGTAATGAACATTTCCTCACTAAAATTGGCGTCCTGCCCAATCACCATATCTCTGATAAGGTAGTACCGGACAGGGTCAACGCCGTATTTGTCAATCAAGTCGAGTGGTTTGACAATATTCTGCAGAGACTTTGACATCTTGGTTTCATCAACCATCCACCAGCCGTGGGCAAAGATCGTTTTTGGCATCGGAATACCAGCCGCTTTCATCATTGTCGGCCAGTATACGCAATGGGTCGTAACGATATCTTTGCCGATCAGGTGATAATCGGCCGGCCACCATCGATTAAATCGGTCTTCATCCTGTTTATAACCAATACCGGTAACATAGTTTAATAATGCATCGAACCAGACATAGGTCACAAAATTATTATCAAACGGTAACTCAATGCCCCAACTGAGACGGGATTTAGGGCGTGAAATACACAGATCTTCTAATGTACCTTTCAAAAAGCCCAAAACCTCGTTCTTGCGGCTTTCAGGCTGTATAAAATCCGGATTCTGAACGATATAGTTTACCAGCCAATCCTGGTATTTACTCATCCTGAAAAAATAGTTCTTTTCTTTTATGTATTCAGGTTCTTTCAAATGCTGCGGACATTTACCATCAACCAGTTCTTTTGTTGTGTAAAACCGTTCACACCCCACACAGTAATACCCCCCGTATTCATGTTCATAAATCTCGTCTTTGTCCCACAAATCCTGTAATACGTCCTGAACGGCTTTTTTATGAAAGTCGGAGGTTGTCCGCATGAAGAAATCGTAGGAAATTTCTAACTTTTCCCAGGCATTCTGAAAATGAAGTGCCATACGGTCGCACTGTTCCTGAGGATTGATTCCGGCTTCTTCCGCAGCCTGCTGGATTTTCTGACCGTGTTCATCAACACCAGTCAGGAAAAAAACTTCATCGCCCTGGGCACGATGATAGCGGGCGAGAACATCGGCGAGAATCGTTGTATAAGCATGCCCGATATGGGGCATGCCATTGACATAATAAATCGGAGTAGTTACATAAAAAGATTTTTTTGAATTCATTTTCAGGATTTGTTAATCGGTTTGATTGAGTACCTTGTAATTATTGTCAAATTCTTTCAGCGGGAATTCTTCGACTTCGTCGCTTTCGAACCTTATAGTAATTGTGCGTTGGAATATATCAATTTTTTCGATTGTCCCGTTTTGCTTATTAAAGGAAATTTTTGTCCCGTATGAGGGATATTTTTCTAAGAACTCTTTGTAGAAATCGTGTTCATAACGAAAACAGCATTTCAGTTTTCCACACAAGCCGGATATTTTTGTCGGATTCATCGGCAGGTTTTGTTCTTTGACGAGCTGCGTGCTGATCGGTTCAAAATCGTCTATAAATTGACGGCAGCAGACCGGTTCGCCACAGGGACCAATTCCACCAATCCTGCGAGCTTCTTCCCGGGTACTGATCTGACGCATTTCAATCCGGGTTTTATATTCTGCCGCAAGAACTTTTACCAGTTCTCTAAAATCAATCCTATCGTCGGCAGTGAAAAAGAAAATGATCTTTTTCCGATCAAGCCGGTACTCAACATCAATCAGTTTCATTGGCATGTGAAGTTCTTCGATTCGCTGCTGACAAAACTCATGGGCGATTTTCTGGCGTAATTTATTCTCATTGTTCTTTTCGAGGTCGTGGTGACTTGCTTTTCGAAGTATCGTTAATTTATCTTTGTCTGCCTCGGAAGCAATTTTTGAGTCAAGGTAGTTAATCGCAATACCAATATCTTCACCACGTTCTGCATCAACGATTAATGTATCATCGTTTTCGATGGGAAAATCCATATTGTTGCGAAATAATTCTCTGCGGCAACCCTGGAATTTAATTTTTACAAGTTTATCATCTCCGGACATTTATAATATCTTTCTTGAATTAAGTGATTGAAAAAGATTAAAAAACATGTTTAATAAAGCGACGTTAATATAGACATTGCGGTTTATGAAATCAATACAATTCTCGACGGAAGACAGGGCAAAATAGGGATCGAAATCAGGAAACGCATTTACAAATTTACCGATTTCATCCTGCAGATTTGAATGCACTAACTCTTCAGACTCCATTTGAGATTTTAACATAATTGCATCCCTGAACCAGAAAGAAACCGAAAGTAAAATCTGGTTAAACTGAATGCTGTCTTCCCGGTAAAGTGCGGATAAGGATTCCACATAATTGTAGATATTCTTTACATTCCAGACTGCAACGGCACGCATGATATCCAGGGTCATGGATTCAAATTTTTCAATATCGACGTCAACGAGATTTAATGCCTGATTCACATCGCTGGCACTGAGTCGAATAATCAGGTTTATATGGTCTTCCGGGACATTTTTAGTCAACAGGTAATCACGCAGATGATTCGGTGATAATGCTGGAAAAAACAGCGGTTGACAGCGTGATAAGATTGTAGGCAACATCGCATTTATATTGGAAGTGGAAAGAATAAACGTCGATTTTTCCGGTGGTTCTTCAAGAATTTTAAGAAATGCATTTGCTGCGGGTTCAGTGAGTAGATGTGCATCGAAAATAATAACGACTTTCCAGCCGGATTCCTGCGAGCGGAGATAGGTTTTTCGCTTGATTTCACGAATAAAATTGATCGGTATATGTTTGGCTTTCGGAACCGATATTTTTGAATAGGGATTTTGAGCTTTTTTCTGAATGATTTCCTGAATTTCTTCAATTTCGGCATTCGAGAACTTTTTGAATGGGTCCGAATCAGAACCCTGATCTTTACGAATTGGAATTGGATAAACCATTTCAAGATTACTGTGTTCGAGACAACGCATTTTTTTGCATGAATTGCAGGAACCACAGGGACTACCGGATTCCGAACCGCAATTCAACATCGCTGCAAATTCAAGGGCAAATCCTTCCGAACCGCTGCCTTCCGGCCCATAGAAAAGATATGCATTACCTATACGTTTGTTTTTAATAACATTGCTTAAAAAATCAAGATTCTTTTTTTGATTTATCAATGGAAATAATGTCATGATCGGTTTGCCAGCCATTCTTCAGGATTAAGTTTTGTACGGTTACTCCAGATCTCAAAATGCAGCAATGCGCCGCTTAAGGAGCCAGAATCGCTGACTTCAGCGATAATTGTATTCCGGGTGATATATTCCTTTTCAAAAACAGTCACATTATCAATATGGGAATAGACAGTATAAAATCCCGAACCGTGGTCAATAATAATTGTATTGCCAAAACCGCGAATATAGGTAATCGTAGTTACAACACCGTCGAGAACTGCACGAACGGGTGTGCCTTTACTGACTTTAATATCAATACCGGAATTTTCAGTAATGGTTTTCAGAATCGGATGTTTCTGCATTCCGAACTTTGATACTATCTGTCCAGTGACAGGCCAGGACAGTTTACCGCGACTGTCAAGGAAAGGATTCACTGTGCGAACACCTGCCATCTGGCGCTGCCGCTCCAGTTCACGCTGAATTGTTTCCCGTTCCTTTTCAAGATTTCCAATTAAATTTGAAATTTCTTTTGCCGCTTTTTCTTCATCTTTAATTTGCGCGAGAAGATTATTCCGGTCCTGTTTTGCTGCCTTTAATTGACGATCACGTTGTTTATTTTGGTTAGTTAGGGATCGTTGGTGGTTGATTTTTTCCGAAATAATATTTTGCAGATCATTCAATTCTGCCATTAACTGCTCTTTTTTAGTACTAACTGCTGTTATATTCAGCCGGATGTTTGCAGCAGATTTTTTATCGATTTCAGAAATTGTACGCATGTATTTATATCGGTAGATTGCCTGGTTCAGTGATTGGGAAGTCAGAATAAGTTCCCAGTCATTAAAATCACCTTGTTTGTAAATATGAATTAACCGTCGGGCAAAGTTTTTCTTTAATGTTTCGAGATTCCCGGAAAGCCTTTCGATGGATTGACGTGTTTGTTCGATTTGTTGTTCTTTTTGTCTTTGTTCGCGATTTAATTGATTGATCAGTTTTGAAGTCAAACTGATTTCTCTCTCGGTTTTCTCAAGTCTGGATAAAATGGTTTGTTCTTTTGATTGGGCTTTTTTCAGTTCCAATTTATGGTTGGCAATTTCGTTGCGGATTTTCTGTAGTTCTTCAGATTTATAAATAATTTTCTTGTCAATCTCTTCTTGGGAATACGTGCATATCAACAGCGCTGATATGCAGAAGATTAAGAAAATAGTTCTAGAAAATGTTGCTTGATTCATAATTTTCATCAAAATAGTAATTGACCCTCCTAATTTCAAGATAATAAACAGGGACATCAATAATTTTATTTACTTGTACAAAAACAATTGTAAATTTATTCGTGACATATTAGGTTAGGTAAAAAAGGAAGAGTGAATTATGAGTAATCCAATATGGGAAGCAGTAGAATCCAGAAAGAGTAAGACTGCCGACGATATTTTCAAAGCCCTCAAAAATGTCCCGATATTTTCGGATTTGAATCCACGAGAAATGAATGAGATAGAAAAAATCATTCATCGCCGGGAATATAAAAAGGGTGAACCGATATTTCGGATGGGTGATCCGGGACTGGGCATGTACATTATCATCAAAGGATTAATTAATATCGTTGAAGAAGATGTGGATGGAAATACCACTACTTTGGCGGTACTGAAAGACGGCGCGTTTTTTGGTGATTTGGCATTACTTGACGAAGCGCCCCGATCAGCTTCGGCAATTGCAGATGATCACTGTGACATTCTGGGATTTTTTCGTCCTGATTTTCTGGATTTACTATACCGTAAGCCGAAACTCGGGATTAAAATTTTGTTTTCCCTATCAAAAATAATCGGTGAGCGCTTACGTCGTACAAATGAGCAGCTGGCCGTATTAAAGAAAAAATAAGGGTATCCATATGGATAATTATTCATATTTGCTATATAGTCAGATTCTGAAGCTGTTTTGGCGGGTGTTCCTTGCGATTGTTGGAGTTGCAGCGCTGATTGTGATATTTCCCTTCGTCAAGTCCGTCGTGGTTATGTTTGTCATTGCACTGCTGCTTGCGATGTTGCTGAATCCTGCAGTTGATTTTATGGAGAGCCGGGGTATTAATCGTGGTTTGGCAATAGTGTTCACGATGCTGTTGATTTTGAGTGCTATTGCATTTACTGTCAGCCTGATTATTCCTGGAATAATCAGCGCGGTTGAATCGTTGACCTCAAAACTGCAATCTGATGTCATTACCGATATAAATAAACGGGTGGAAGATTTTTTTGCGGTCAATTTCAACAACGCAGAACTGGCCCGGAATGTTACCAGTAAGGTAAATGAGTTCGGATTGAAATTACTCAGTAATATGGCAGAGTTTTTTAAGAGTGTCGGTTCATTTCTGGCTTCAGTGGCGATTGTGCCGTTTCTGACATTTTTCATTATCAAGGACATGCGCATATTTAAACGCAGCCTGATTGCTCAGATTCCTAATAAATATTTTGAGATGTCGCTGAATATTCTTCAAAAAGTAGGTAACCAGGTCAGTAAATACATTCAGGGGCAAGCAACCGATGCATTTATCGTGGGTTGTTTATCAGTCCTTGGCTTGTTTATTATTAACCTGGTGTTTGACAATCCGATTTCACAATTTGTTTTTATCGGAATGATTGCCGGAGTAGCAAATCTGATTCCCTACCTTGGTCCGATTGTTGGAGCTGTTCCCGCGTTATTGATTACTGTTATCAGTAATCCTCCCAATCTTGGAATTGTATTGCTTTGGATTGTCATTACATTCGTTTTGGTCCAGGTGATTGATAACTCCTTTGTTTCTCCAATGGTTGTTTCGAAAAGTGTCAATATGCATCCGCTAACGGTTGTAGTTGTTGTGATCATCGGGGGTAATCTGGCCGGGGCTGTCGGAATGTTGTTTGCCGTACCGGTGACTGGTATTATTAAAGTGACCTCTGCAGAAGTTTTATGGGGCCTGAAAAATTATAAATTAAAATAAACTCTTTTGTTGCTGTACCATAAATTACTATTATACAAGAAGAATACAGCAATTATTGTGTGATAAATGAACGATACCAACCATGCAATCCGTACAAACTAAACGAAATATAATCGATCAGATTGTAGTTCTGGTACTATTCTTAAGTGTATTGTCGCTGTTTCTGGAATATGGTATCCATCAAACCAGAGCCATCTTCTGGATTACTAATATTCTCGATTATTTCATCATAATTCTTTTTGTAAGCGAAACTGCTATTCGAATCAGCAGAGCCGAAAGAAAAATCAGTTATATTAGAAATAACCTGTTTGATTTATTACTGCTTTCTGTCATTCTGACACTGTTTATTTATACACGTTATATGCGCTATATACTAGGCTCTGCAGACGTAAGCCGATTATCGACCAATATCATCTTGATTCGTAATGCATTTAACATTCTGAAAATACTGGGTCGTGTGAAGCGGCTGAACGCATACATTAAGTCCGTATCGAGTCATCCGGCTCAGACAATTGCATTCAGCTTTATTATTATTATTTTGCTTGGCACAATATTTTTGATGCTTTCGATATCTACCGCGGATAATTCCAGGCTTGGATTTGTGAATTCACTATTTACCGCAACATCAGCTGTATGCGTTACAGGATTGATTGTTGTTGATACCGCAACAAAATTTTCACTGTTTGGCAAAATCACGATTATGGTTCTAATCCAGATTGGTGGTCTTGGAATCATGATATTGTCCTATTTTGGTGCATTTGTCATCGGGAAACGGATATCCATCGAAGAAAAATTAGCGTTGTCCTATTTGCTTAATGAACAGGATATGCAGAAAATTTCAACATCTTTAATGAGGATCATCTTCATTACTTTCGGGATTGAACTGGTGGGGGCATTGATACTTTATGGAAATTTTAACGACCTCTATGGTGATTCTGGAGAGGCAGTATTTTATTCGGTATTTCATGCGGTTTCAGCCTTTTGTAACGCCGGGTTTGCATTGTTCACTGACAGTCTCGAATCCTTTAAAAGTGATATTGCCATGAATTTTACAATTGCCGGATTAATTATTACCGGCGGAATCAGTTTTTCTGTTATTTTTAACCTGATTGAAAATTTTAAAACGAATGTCGAGACCAATGTTTTCAGCCGCCGGATCCGAAAATCTAGGTTGACCCTGAACACTAAAATTGTTCTGATAATGACAGTAATTCTGATTTTCAGTGGGATGTTATTTGTGTACGGAATCGAGCATAAAGGGAATCTTGTTCAGCATGACTTAAAAACCCAGTACCTGGCATCGTTTTTTCAATCGGTGACATTGAGAACAGCCGGATTTAATACAATTAATTTTGCGACATTAAGAGTCCCAACATTGTTGATTATGATCCTGTTTATGTTTATCGGTGGTGCATCAGGATCGACGGCAGGCGGTGTTAAAGTGAATACGGTTTCGGTGATATTTGCCTATCTTAAATCGGTTTTGTATAATCGTAAAGAAACAACCATGCTAAACAATTTTTTATCAAAAAGTATCATCAATAAATCATTTCTTATCATGCTTCTGGCGTTGAGTGTTGTATTTGCCGGGACATTCATTTTAAGTTTGCTGGAGCCTTTTCCATTTGAACATATTTTATTTGAAGTGGTTTCTGCATTCGGGACCGTTGGACTTTCGACCGGAATTACAGGTAGTTTATGTATCATGAGTAAAATCACCATTATAATCCTGATGTTTATTGGCCGACTGGGACCGATGACACTAATCATTGCATTGTCACAAAATCCCGAGCAGGTCAGAGTAAAATATCCGGAAGGAAATATTTTAATCGGGTAATCCCGAAGTAAGGAGGAATAGATGGCCAAAGAAAAAGTGTTTGGAGTGTTCGGTCTGGGGACCTTTGGTCTGGAAGTGTGTCGGGTCATTTCTGAAAAAGGAGGGAAGGTTATCGCTGTTGACTTTCAGACAGAACTGATTGAAAAAGTAAAAAATATGGTCACGCAGGCGGTTCTGATTGACAGTACTGATGAACAATCGTTGAAAAATGCTCCAATTGAGGATATCGACGTGGCTGTGGTCGGAATTGGTCAAAATATTGAATCCAGTATTTTGACAACAGCGGTATTAAAAAATCTCGGTGTACCCTATATTATTTCCCGCGCTATCTCCGATATTCACGGCCAGGTATTGAAGCAGGTTGGCGCCACTGAGATAATCAACATTGAGATTGAACAGGGAAAGCGGATTGCCAGTAAACTAATCTCTCCGGATATCATCGATAAAGTATATATCGGGCAAAATCAGATTTTGGCCGAAGTCATGTGCTCGAAAAGCATGATCGGAAAATCTATCATGGTCCTTGATTTGAGAAAAAAACTCAATATAAATATTATTTCAGTGAAACATACAAGTACCAAGATTGATGAAATGGGCAATCCGGTTGTTGAAAACAATGTTGATTTTCCGGCACCATCAACAATAATCCAGAAAGACGACATTCTGGTGGTTGTCGGACGGGAAAAAGACGTCGATAAATTAAAGGACATTTAATGTTTTTAATATCCAAATTCCGCGTATATTTGCTATACATATTTGCGGTTGTGGCTTTTCTGGTAATCGGAATTCACGGCTACCTGACCTTTTCTGAGATTGAAGTCGGAAACGTACTGTCGCTGAAATATTTTGCTGAGAATTTTATCTATTATGTCATCGTACTTCTGATTGTTCTGACAATTATTTTTGTATCGATGCTGGTAAAAAGTAAAAATATTTTTAAAGAACTTGAAAAGGTAATTGAGCTTGTTCGGCAGGGAAAATATTCCAGTGGTACACAATTAAAAAAACTGGGACGATTGGGTGGTAAAATCATTGAAATTAATACCCATTTGAATTCGTTGAATGAGATGAAGTCCTTGAAAATCAGCAGCATGTCCAATATAGTTAACTTTCTGCTTGATAAGGCAGGAACCCCAATGTTATTGTTGGATGCCCAGGGAATGATCATAAAAATCAGTCAATATCTGGTTGAACAAATGGGGATCGGTGAAAAGGATTTGATCAACGAGTATGCTGAAAACATTTTTGATAAATTTAATTATTCAACTGTAATGATTGAACTGCGCAAATCCAAATATATTACAATACAAAGTCCACTGATGGTCCAATCATTTGAAAAACCGATTAACGTCAATATTGTCATTTTTCCGATCATGAATTATAAAAATGAAATTTCAAACAGTATTTGTACAATTATTACAAAAGAAGAATTCTCAAAGTATGAGATCGTAAAACAGGAAGTCAAGTCCTTAGTGGATGTACCAAAGATTCCAAAGGAAATGCAGGACCTGCCGCTTTTTAAACGTTTTAAAGATATGTTTCATCAACAAGAGAGGTAAAAAATGAAGATTATGCGAAAACGGTCCAAAAGACCCGGGTTGCCACCGGGGACTCTCGTCTATGTAGGTGACAATAAACATGTTAAATCCTCTATTAAAATATTTGACTATAATGCCGATAGCATTACTGAAACAGATATCAAAAATCCGGATGAATTGGCAACCTGTCTGGCAGATAATACAGTGAGTTGGATAAATATTACCGGACTGAATGATTTGGAACTGATTGAAAAGATAGGGAATATATTTGATATTCACCCATTGGTTATGGAAGATATTGTCAATACAGATCATCGTCCAAAATTCGAAGAATATGATGAGTATTACTACAGTATTGTAAAAATGCTGACCTGGGATGAGAAAAATGCTGAGATGAACAGTGAACAGGTGAGTTTTATACTCGGTAAGAATTATCTGATAACCTTTCAGGAAATTGAAGGTGATGTGTTTGATACCATCAGAGAACGTTTACGGAAAAATAAAGGACGTGTCAGAAGAGAAGATTCGGATTATCTTTGTTATACATTAATGGATTCCATTGTCGATAATTATTTCTATGTTCTGGAAACCATTGCCGAAGAGACTGAACTATTGGAAGATAATTTGTTAAAAAATGCCGACTCTTCTGTCCTGCAGCGTATTCATCAATTAAAGCGGCAACTAATTTTTATGCGGAAATCAGTTTGGCCGTTACGCGAGATATTGAATAATATTGATCGGCTGGAATCTGATTTAGTTAAAAGTAGTTCAAAACTATTTTTCCGGGATGTTTATGACCATACGATTCAGATTATTGATACAGTTGAAAATCTTCGGGATATCGTTACCGGCATGCTTGATATTTATCTGTCG
>Ga0268277_1002574_pt1 | contig 10285 bp, 10 predicted proteins | sample saktaG_5_FD_190132 | JGI IMG/M metagenome (GOLD analysis project Ga0268277, IMG submission 190132) | Saline water microbial communities from Sakinaw Lake, British Columbia, Canada - sak_2010_1_5_50m | ecosystem: Environmental > Aquatic > Non-marine Saline and Alkaline > Saline ...
CTTATACTTCTGCGATAACTTCTATTCTATTATTTTTTGTTTTATATTTTCTTTTAGTAAGATGTTATTATCCCGCCTTGTCAGATCGTGGTCTTTTCGGTGATATGTTTGGTGCTATGAATGCGATTTTTTCCGGCTTTGCTTTCCTGGGAGTTATTTATGCTATCATTCTTCAAAGAGAGGAGCTTCAACTGCAAAGGAAAGAGCTAAAGATGACGAGAGAAGAACTTAAGCGTTCTGCCGAGGCTCAAGAAAAATCTGAAAAAGCATTATCAAAACAAGCGGAGTCACTAAAAATAACTGCTAAATTAAATGGTCTAAGCTCAATTATGCATTATAATATCGGGATGATAGATGCATTAGCTACGGGAAAATATGGTTCAGGTGGAATTGACAAAAATTTAAAACAAGAATGCGAAAATATAAAACAAAAAATAGAAGATATAATTAAAGATAAATAATTATATTTTTAACGCTCGCTCACGCAAATTTTAAATTTTATCCGTGTTGTTGCTCCGCAAAATTATAACACAGATAAAATTTAAAACTTCAGATACGCCGATACATTAGCTGAAATAAATTTCAGATTTTACTCTCCGTCAGCTCCGGGCTCTGCGTAGAGCTGTAAAAATCCCCCTTACCCTCCGCCTCGGCAAGCCGACAGGCGAGACGGGACTTTTCGAAAGGGGGCAAAAATATGTCGCACGAAATTGAATCAAATTATAAAGAAAATTGGTCGGAAGTTAGGACGCAATGCCAAAATTGCACGAGTTTTATTATGGGCGCGGATGGAAAATATTATTGCTCCGAAGGGAAATGTGAAGTGCCGCCCACGGCGCATTGCGATTTTTTCCAGGCGATTGATTAATAAATCCCCCTTACCCTCCGCCTCGCTCGCCTCGCTAAAGCTTTGGCGAAGCGGGGCAAGCCGATAGGCGAGACGGGCCTTTTCGAAAGGGGGCATACAGAGGAATGTAATAAAATTAATTTATAATTAACTAAAAAATTTATGAGAGGTTTTAACGCTAACATTGAAAAAGACACTTTGGAAAACAATAATTTCCGCAAAGTGCTTTATACCGGCAAACACAGCCAATTAGTGCTGATGTCGCTCGCTCCCAAAGAAGAAATCGGGATGGAAACGCACGCAGATAATGACCAATTTTTCCGTTTTGAAAAAGGCCAGGGAAAATGTATAATTAATGATAATGAATATGATGTAAGCGACGGATCAGCCATAGTTGTGCCGGCCGGAGCCGAGCATAACATCATTAATGTTTCCGCCACCGAAGAATTAAAGCTCTATACAATCTATTCTCCGGCGCACCATCAAGACAGAGTCGTGCGCGCGACCAAAGCAGAGGCGGAGGCTAACGGGCCGGAGTTTGACGGCAAGACAACGGAGTAGGATATTTAAAAGCAAAAATCTAGAAAATAATAAAGGAGTTCAGCTCCGAAGCTTCAGAGCTGAGCTCCTGATAGGTACCATAATAAAAAGGCTCCTGAGTTCTCCAAAAGAGTCCTGGGGCTTTTTCGTTTTATATTGCCCTTTAACGGAATAAATACTATAATATAGGTAGGGAAAGTTAAATATTAATTTACAATTAGCAAAAAAATATGAAAATTTTTAAAAGATGTTTGGCCGAATTGACCCTGGCCATCTTGGTTGTTGGCTTTCTGCCCTTGCCGCTGGCAGCCGCCACTAACTTCAGTGGCACAATAGTTAATCCCGTCTGGGAAGCCGACGGTAATCCTTATATCATTGAAGGCACAATCACCGTCCAGGCTGGGGCTAAGTTAACAATTAAGCCGGGCGTAGTCGTTAAGTTTAATGAGGGGGCAAAGTTGGTAGTTAACGGGGAGCTGCAAGCAATAGGGGAAGCCAGTAATAAAATTATTTTTACTGCCAACCAAACCAATCCGGCCAAAAATAATTGGGGGGGAATACAATTTGGCAGTGAAGCAACTGATGCCAGTTATAACGGGAATGGAGAATATAACGCCGGCAGCATTATAAAAAATGCTATTATTAAATACGCGGAAACTGGAATTACCTGCGATAATGCCAATCCTTATTTAGAAAATAACCTTATTAGTGATAACACCACTGGTATAGATATAGAAGGAGAAGAAGGGGTAGAAGTAAATGGGGAGTCAAAAATTATAAGCAATGAGATCTACGATAACGGCCTGGGCATAAAAATTAACCGGCCTTATAGCCAGCAAGAAAGCGACACCACGATTTATGGACCGACTCCAGGCGGAGGTAGCCTAACAAATTATGGTGATTTTAATCCGACCATCATTATAAAAGACAATAAAGTCATAAATAATTATCAGGGTATTTATGTTTATGTCGGCGAAAAAAACGTGATTAAAAATAACGCTGTCAGCAATAATTTCACCTATGGCATAATTTTAGAAAACACCAGCCAATATAATATCCTTGAACAAAATACCATAAACGGCAATCAGACGGGAATAATAGTTAATTCTCCAAATTCCAAAATAATACAAAACACCGTTTCTTATAACTCTAACAATGGTCTTGATGTTTCGGTCACTGACGCTGTCATCCGCAATAATAATATTTCCGGCAATGACGACAATAATCTTTATAATCAGGCCGGAAAAATTACTGCCTCTTACAATTATTGGGGAACGGACAATGCCATTACGGCCGCTGATAAGATAAAAAATAGCGCTGCCAGTTATTCTGTAACCTATAGCCCGATTACAAAAAACAAATTAAGCACATCCAACCTGCTGGAGCCGATTATTACCAGCACCATTACTATTACTGACAGCTCGCGCCAAGATATCACCGGCATTAAACCAACAAATACTGCCATCTATATTAACGGCGCTTTAGTAAAAGAAGGGGGATATGAAACTGATTGGCAATACTATGTTGACCTTAATTTTGGCATAAATAATTTTACAATCTATTATACAGACAAAGACGGCAATAAAAGCCCGGAAACAGTTTTTTCTATTGAAAGACAAAAAATCGTAGTTATTACCAGCTTAAAAATAGATTCCCATAACGAAACCACTTTATCTGATTCTATAACTTTGACCGGTAGTAAAGGAGCTGGAACAGGAATCTGGATGAATAGCGAGGAAGTTATCGCCCCCAACGAGAATACCAGCTGGTCCTATACTGTTTCGTTAAAAATAGGGGAAAATGAACTTATCTTCTACGCCAAAGACAGCGAGGGTTATAAAAGCAATGAAACAAAAATTTATATAACCAGAACTGATATTAATCCATCCGAAGTTATTAATAAGGAAAAATCGTTAGTTAAAGACATTGATAAAAAATTAGTTGAACGCCTAAAAGGGATGATTCTTCTGCAAATTGAAGAAAATGGAGAAGCCTGGTATTTAAACCCTGACGACGGCTTAAGATATTATCTGGGCAGACAGGATAACGCTTTTAATATCATGAAACGATTCGGTCTTGGTGTCGCCCACAACGAATTAAACAAATATCTGGGTAGCCAATTTCCCAAAAGACTGGCCGGAAAAATTTTACTGGACGTCCAAGCCAACGGTGAAGCCTACTATATCTATCCCCAAGACTTAAAAGGTTATTTCCTGGGTAGACCGACAGATGCCTATGAAATTATGCGCAACTTAGGGCTGGGCATCAGCAATACTGATATCAGAAAAATCGGGGTAGGGGAACTATAACCATCAAATTTACTTAAATAAAAAAACTGTCCTGCAATACTGTGGGACAGTTTTTTTATAATTTTTTTATTTACTACTGCAAACTGATTTTTTCTATTTTCTCAATTTTTTGGCCTAAAAATTTTTCTCCCAGATCTTTAAACCTATTTATGTCATCCGTCGTATAAAAAATTCTTTTTCCCTCTTTTAAAATTTTTCCTTCAATTTCCGGATGCCTGACTAAATAATCTTCTAATTTCTCAGCGACAAATTTAGGGGAATCAAACACCCGGCAACGCTTACCCATTACCGCCTCTATCGGCTTAAAAAGAATGGAGTAATGGGTACAGCCTAAAATCAGGCAGTCAATTTTTTTTAATTTAAGCGGCCGCAAATAATGCCGCAAAATGATTTTGGTTTCACGGTTTTTTATCCAGCCTTCTTCCACCAAAGGCACTAAGAGGGGACAGACCTGGCTATAAATTTCTAAATCGGAACAGAGTTTTTCCAGTTCTTTATTATAAGCCCCGGACTCAATCGTGGAGCGCGTGCCAATAATTCCCACCCGGTTTCTTTCGGGCGATTGTTTCACTTCCTCAACCACGGCCTCGGCAATTGGAATAATAACACCCAGGACCCTTCCTGCCGAATAATTTTTAGGTAGCCATCTCCGCTGGATTTTTCTTAAGGCCTCGGCTGAAACCGTATTGCAGGCCACGATTATCAATTTGCAACCTTTTTTAAACAAAAAATCCACCGCTTCTTCGGTGTATTGGTAAATCAACTCAGGCGACTTATTGCCGTATGGCGCCCGGGCGCTGTCGCCTAAATAAATATAATCATAGGCGGGCAGGCGATTTAAAAAAGATTTTAAAATTGTCAGTCCGCCAAAACCGGAGTCAAAAACGCCAATCATGAAAGATAAAAAATTTCCGCCAAAGGCGCCTGCCTGTCCGGTAGGCAGGGATCAGCCTTTGGCTGAAATAATGAATAATTATTTAACAATTTGGCCCTCAACAACATTACCATCCTGATTCTGCCCGTTTTTCTTTTTAAAAACATATAGCTGCTGCAGGGCGGTTAAAAGCGTCGTGACAAACCAATAAAGGGTCAGGCCGCCAGGCAGGGTCAGACCGATAAAAACCGTTAAAAATGGCATAAAATAAACCATTTGCTTATTCATAATCGCCATCATGTTTTCGTCCTTCGCTCCGCTGGCTTTAATGGCCGGCTTCTTGGTAACCATCATTTTCGCCTGCCAAAATTGAGCCAGTCCGGCTAAAATTGCTAAATATATATTGGGCTTAGCCAATTCCAAAAAACCAAAAGCTACATTATTAATGGATTCGGGTCGGCTGATAAAAGAATAAACTAAATCAAGAGAATTGCCAGCGAAACCGTTCCGAAAAACCCGGAAAACCGCCCAAAGGAAAGGCAGCTGAATTAAAAGCGGCAGGCAGGAAGAAAAAGGATTAACCTTGTTTTCCTTATAAATTTCCAGCATAGCCCGGCCCATTTCTTCTTTTTGATTGGCATACTTCTTTTTTACTTCATCAATTTTAGGCTGCAAGTCCTGCAAGGCTTTCTGGGATTTAATTGACTGCTTAGACAGGGGCAGCAAAACCACCTTAATAATAACGGTCAATAAAATAATAGCTAAACCCAAATCGTGGCCGGGAACCACATTATACAAAAAAACCAATAAATTTAAGATTGGCTGATAAAAAATTGTCTGAAAAATATAAGACATGTCGCAAAATTAAAAATAAAAGATAAAAAATAAAAAACTATATTTTATTTTTAATTTTTTATTTTTTGTTTAATTTAGGGGGTCGTGGCCGCCTTTATTCCAGGGATTACAACGCATTACCCGCCAGACAGCCTTAAAACCGCCCCTGATAAAGCCATATTTCTCTATGGCGGCAATCGCATAGTCAGAACAAGTTGGCCGAAAACGGCAATAGCCGTAAGGACGGAAAATTTTTAACAAACCATGGTCAAAAGACAAGATTTTCTGATATATCTTTATTATTTTTATAGCAACATACCGGGGATAATATATAAGATTCAACATATTATCTACACAGCCCCAACTTTTTAAAATTATGATTAATTGCCTCCTCTATTTCCTGGTAGCTACTGCCTAATATCGGCGGCAAAGTAATAAACACAACATCAAAACCCGGCTTAATCCCAGAAACCTGCAACCTTATCACTTCCCTTATCTGCCTCTTGATTTTGTTGCGTTCTACAGCTTTCTTGCTGATTTTGTTGCTTACTAAAATGCCAAAACGACTTATCTTCAGCCCGTTAGCAACCGCTTTTATCCCTAAAATCCTGCCAAAAACAGAACGCCCGCCTTTGAAAACATTATCAAATTCCTTATCTTTTTTTAATTGGTTCTCTTTTTTGAGCATAAATCCCGCACCTTTTAGCGGGGTATTCACCCCCTGCCCTTAACCAGCACCTCTTAATATCTTTTGTCCGTTTGAAGAACATGACGTTCGGGGAAAGGTGCTGGAATAAACAGAAACCGCTCCTGTCTTAAAATTGGCGCGGTTTTTGGTTTTTGGGAAAGATTATTTAGAAAGCTTCTTCCTTTTTTTCGTTCGGCGCCTAGCCAAAACCTTACGTCCACAATTGCTAGCCATTCTTTTTCTAAAACCATGTTTCTTTTTAGCCCTTCTTTTGTTTGGTTGATAGGTCCTTTTCGGCATACTAATTATTTAAATTAAACTAATAAAACAAACTCTTGCTTTTTTAAAACATTTCTATTACTATTTTAACATATCACGTTTACTGCTTAGGGTCAACTTAAACATCTCGCTCTTCTGCTAGAACAGGGGAGGAAAAATGCCTTTATTTCATTCTGTTTCAAAAAATATTGAATTTAAAAGACAAAAACCCTTTATAACTTTTCCACTTTTTGTTAACAATTTATAAACATTGACGAAGGTTTCTTTATTAAATTTTACCTGTTATAATAATTTAATAAACAACTAACCTTTTCTCTCCTTATGAATAATGAACAAATTTGGCAAGCAGTTTTGGGAGAAATAGAATTAAATCTCTCCAGGGCAAACTTCACCACCTGGTTCAAAAGCACTTTTATTTCCCTAATTGATGACGAGCAGGTTGTTATCTGCGTGCCAAATACTTTTACTAAAGCCTGGCTGGAAAAAAAGTACCACAAAGAAATTTCTTCGGCTTTAGAAAACATCACCAATAAAAAAATTAAGAAAATATTTTATAAGGTGGAAGCAAAAAAACCCAGCTCCGTAGACAGTATTTTAAGGAAGATGAAGATAAAAAAGGAAGATGATTTCGGCGGCGAACCTACCGCGACTAATCGTTTCGGCTTAAACTCCCGTTATATGTTTGAAAACTTTGTTGTCGGCAAGGGCAATGAATTGGCCCATGCCGCCTGCCAGGCCGTAGCGGCTAATCCGGGTAAAGCCTATAATCCTTTATTTATCTACGGCGGCGTCGGTTTGGGAAAAACCCATATTCTGCAGGCCATCGGCCACGAAGTTTCCAAAAAAACCGATAAAATCCTTTATGTTACCAGCGAGAAATTCACCAATGATTATATTCAGTCTGTTCGTAGCGGCAGAGCCAAGGATTTTAAGGACCGCTATCGTAATACTGATTTGCTTTTAATTGACGACATTCAGTTTATGGGCGGCAAAGATGGAACCCAGGAAGAATTTTTCCACACTTTTAATGAACTTCACCAAACCAATAAACAAATAGTTATTACCTCCGACCGGCCGCCCAAATCCATTCCGGCCATGGAAAAAAGGCTTCTTTCCCGCTTTGAATGGGGTATGATTGCTGATATTATCCGACCCAATGTTGAAACTAGGCTAGCTATTTTAGAAAAAAAATGCAAGGAAAAAAATTACTGCCTAAACGAAGAAATCCTAAATTATATCGCTAATAATGTTTTTAATAATATTAGAGAGCTAGAAGGAGCTTTAAACAGAATTATAGCTTATAATGAATTCAATAATACTATGCCTTCTTTAGAAACAACCAAAAATATCTTAAATGATTTATTAACTAATATCCAATTAAAATCAATCACCCCGAAAGATATTTTGGGGGCGGTGTCAAGGTTTTATAGCTTAAGCACTAAAGACTTAACCGGCAAGGGGAGAAAAAAAGAATTGGTTTGGCCAAGGCAAATTACAATTTTTTTAATGCGAGAAGAGCTTAATACCTCTTATCCGACCATCGGCCAGGAATTAGGCGGGCGAGACCATACCACCGCCATGCATGCTTATAATAAAATCCTAAGGGAGGTAAAAGAGAAAGAAAACGAAAAAATAAAACAGGAGATAGAATCAATTAAACAACTTCTTTATAATAGTTGCTCATAAATTCTGTTAATAACCCCTTAATTCATTTTAATAACTTGTTGATAAAACCGGTGAAAAACGCTTTACCCACAAACCGAGCAAGACCGTCCACAATTTTTACTAAAAATATTAACCGCGCCGTAAACAAAAAAACACCAACAAAAACAAAAAGAAACCAAAAAACAAAGCCCAACAAACAAGTTATCAACCCCCCTTATTATTACCGCCCATTTATATAAATAATTATATAAGTAAATATAAAACTTATTCTTAAACTTTCTATATAAAAAAACAAAAATATGAAATTCTCTATCCTAAAAGAAAATTTGAATTCCGCCCTTTTTATCGTCAGCCACATAACCGGAAAGAATATAAATCTACCCATCCTTAATAATGTTATGATAGAAGCCAAGGACGGAAATATAAAGTTGATAAGCACAAATTTAGAGATGGGAATAATCCACAGTATGAGGGGAAAAATAGAAAAAGGGGGCTCTTTTACGGTTGATTCTAAAGTAATAACCGATTATGTGGCCCTGCTTCCCAATAAAAGGGTGGATGTGGAAAAAAAGGAAACAAGTTTGACGGTGGAGTGCGAGAATTATAAGACTAAAATTAAAGGGCAATCGGCCGATGAATATCCCCTGATTCCGTCAGTTGATAAAAATAATTATTATAGCGCCGGCATAGACGAATTTAAAAGAGCCCTGACCCAGGTGGTTTTTGCCGTTTCCACTTCAGAAACAAGGTTAGAACTTTCGGGAGTGTTTTTTGGTTTCCGCGGCCATAAACTAACTTTGGCCGCGACAGACAGCTACCGTCTGTCGGAAAAAGAAGTAAACTTAAAAACCGGCGCCGCTAACGGTGAGCAAAATATAATTATTCCGGCCCGAACGCTCCTGGAATTAATAAGGATACTTTCCGGCCTAAAAGAAAATGGCGATGTGGCCGGAGACGACGAAGAAATAAAATTTTATATTTCCGATAACCAGATTTTATTTACCATTAAATCAACCGAGCTTATTTCCCGGTTAATTGAGGGCCAGTATCCGGACTATAAGCAGATTATTCCGACTTCCGCCAAAACCACGGCTTTAGTTAATCGGGCGGAATTAATCAGGGCGATAAAAGCTTCGTCCCTGTTTTCAAAAACAAGCATAAATGATGTTAATTTAGATTTCCCCAAGGGTAAAAACCAATTAGTGATTTCTTCCGCCTCAGACCAGACCGGGGAAAGCGTTATTAATTTAGAAGCGGACAGCCGCGGCGAAGACAACGGCGTGGTTATTAATTACCGCTATTTTCTTGATGGGCTTAATAATTTAGACGGGGAAAACGTAAAAATAGAAATTATTGACAATAACACCCCCTGCCTCCTGCGGCCGGAAAAAGAGAAAGATTATTTATATATTATAATGCCGATTAAACAGTAAATTTAAAAATAAAATAATAAAATAACATAAAAATATAAAAAAGATGAGAGCATTCTCATCTTTTTTAGCTCAGTCGTAGTCTCCCGTCAGGGGACTACGACCCCGCTAATTATTTTATTTTTATATTATTTAATTGCTAACCGTAACCGTGATTTCTTCGCTTTTTTTAGTTTGACCGCTCCAAGAATGGGCTTCGCCGTATAATTTATAAGTGCCGGGAGCGGGAATTTTTTTCCACTCCCCAGAAACTATTCCATTTTCAATCGGCTGGATTTTACCCATAAGGATAGAATTTTTGTTTTCTTCGGCCATAAATATATCAATCCTTGCTGTCTGGCGGGGATTGCTAACTTCCATTTTTAAATTTACGGGGAAATCAATACTATTAATCGCTATTCCATCAGTTGGTTCCAGCCAGGAGATATTGGTTTCGCCGCCGGCTCCGGCCTCCTCATCAAGAATTAGGTTGAATTCCAAAGATTGTTCACTACAATTATCAATATCATCGCAGACCCTAACTTTTAAATTATGAAACCCATTATTTAAGAAATTTATATTTTTTTCCAGATTAAAAGGGAAAGCATTATTACTTATTATTAAATTATTATCGATATAATATTCAGCCCGGTTGATTCCGCGCGGGGCTGAAGCCTTTATTCGGGCAGTAAGCAGGGGTTCCATAACGGTTTGGTTGCTGGTTGGGGAAAGGATTTCAAATTCTGGCCGGTTTTCCGGTTTGTGGAGATTATCATATTCAGTCGGTGGAGAAGCGGCAACCGTGGAAGTAGCTTTAGCCCAGGCCAGCACCCGGCTTTC
>Ga0268277_1002576_pt1 | contig 10278 bp, 10 predicted proteins | sample saktaG_5_FD_190132 | JGI IMG/M metagenome (GOLD analysis project Ga0268277, IMG submission 190132) | Saline water microbial communities from Sakinaw Lake, British Columbia, Canada - sak_2010_1_5_50m | ecosystem: Environmental > Aquatic > Non-marine Saline and Alkaline > Saline ...
AATCGTTGAGAAATTGGTGAGTGTTCCACCCAGCCAGCGCTCCACGACATAATACATACCGGCCCTATCTGCCTCTTTCTGGATAATATCTTTGGCCTGTTTTTTTGTACCAACAAACAGTACATCACCGCCCTTGCGAACCGTTTCACGAATAAAACGGGATGCTTCATCAAGACACTCAACCGTTTTTTTCAGATCAATTATATGGATGCCATTTTTAGACATAAAAATGTAGCCCTTCATTTTGGGATTCCATTTTCGGGTTAAATGTCCAAAATGCGCGCCTGATTTCCAGAGTTGTTCAAATGTTACATTACTCATAAAATCTATCTTTCTTCTATTAACGTTTGGAGAACTGGTATGCCCTACGTGCGCCTGCCAGACCGTATTTTTTCCGTTCGACAACCCGGGCGTCTCTGGTCAGAAAACCCGCAGGTTTTAATTTGCCTCTTAATTCCGGGTCAAATTTTTCCAAAGCCCGCGCCAGCGCCAGTCTGATGGCTCCGGCCTGCCCGGCCAATCCACCACCATTAACATTGATACGGATATCAAACTGCCCCATAACATCGCACAATTCAAGCGGTTGTTTGATAATCTGTTTTAGATTTTCACGACCAAAATAGTCGTCAAGAGCACGCTTATTAACGATTATGGTGCCTTTACCAGCAGCCATTCTCAAACGCGCAACAGCACGTTTCCGACGACCGAGAGCAATATATTCTATTTTCGGCATATTTTGACTATCCTTCTAATTCAAGTTTTTCGGGTTGTTGAGCCAGATGCGGATGCTCGGGACCGGCATAAACTTTCAATTTATGGAATAATTTCCGGCCAAGCGTGTTGCGAGGTAACATCCCTTTAACAGCCCGGCTGATAATTTCCTCGGGGTGTTTGTCCATTGCCTCTTTATAACTTTCAAATCGTCCGCCGCCAATATAGCCGGAGTGCGTGAAATAATTTTTCGTCTCGGCTTTGCGACCAGAGATTCGGACCTTGTCGGCATTAACGACGACAATAAAATCACCGGTGTCCATGTGAGGAGAATAATAGGGTTTATTTTTTCCCCTTAAAATTGATGCTACCTGACTGGCCAAACGACCCAGGACCATGCCTTCGGCATCAACAACGTACCATTTCTGGTTAATTTCATCAAGTTTCGGATAATATGTCTTATACATTCCTTCTCTCATACCTACAATTAAAACAGCACGCAAACTTACTATTGAGGAATTTTATTTACAAGTTATTTTTAGAACACATAAATGATGAATCTATATATAATTTGTAAAGAAATTTTTCAATTCTTAAAAAATGAATTATATTTGTTGAATGAATAGAATTGAAGATATATCAATTAATTCACCATTTAGATATGCAGGGGGAAAATTCTACGCAAGAACACTAATCCTCGAACATATACCTAGGCATATACATTATGTTGAACCTTTTTGTGGAGGAGCTTCAATATTTTTTGCAAAATCAAAGGTGAAAAATAATTGGTTGAACGATATTGATATAGATTTAATTAATTGTCTCAAAGTTATTAGAGATAATCCAAATGATTTAATCGAATTGTTAAAAAATGAAAAAGCTAAAAAAGAAAGACATAACTATTATAAAAACATTTATAAACCTCAAGGTGACTTAGAACGTGCATTAAGGTGGTTTTATTTAAATAGAACTTCATATTCCGGAATTATGAACATGAAGAATTGCTACTGGGGATATGGTGAAAAATTTAGTATGAGACCTGAAAACTGGGGTAGGAATATAATGCGTACATCAATGAAGTTAAAAGATGTCAAATTAACATCATTTGATTTTGTAGATATAATAAATGAAGTTGAAGATGATACATTCTTATTTATTGATCCACCATATTATAATGCGGATCAAGATAAATTCTACACCCATTCATTTAGTAAAATTGACCATGATAGATTAGATAAGGTATTATTTAAAAATAAATTAAGGGTAAAATTCCTTTTAACTTATGATAATAGTGACAAAATAAAAGAAATGTACAATTGGGCAACAGCTATTTACACAAAAGAATGGAATTATGCCATTAATCGTACAGACGATCAAAAGAATAAAACTAATAAAAAAGGAAAACGGTACAAAGGAAAGGAAATATTTATAGTAAACTATAACTCTCTAGTCCAAAGTGAGCTATTTCCCTAATTGAATAAAGATAATGGTTCTTTAACTATAGTTTTTTTATCAACAAAATCTATTTCATTTTTTATAAATTTCTCGAAATGTAATTCAATTTCATCAATACCAATCCATTTATTTTTAACTGTAAAGTCTCTGTTAAAAATGATATTAGGATAGTTAGGAATAAATCCACAATGTTTATTATTACACATTCTCCTTGAACAAACAACACTATTATTCCCGGGTATTAAATCGGTTGATCGAGAAAAATATAAATGATCAAAAACACACTTTTTTAAATCCTCATTACCCTGTTTAAATAATTTTAATAGAAACTTTTTTTCTTCCTCAGTAGGATTCCAAATAGGAATTTTAGTTTTTGGATCAGTTCTATAAAAAGCATTACCTAACGAAGTTGCAACAAAATCAAAAGAATCTTCTCTGTATGAATCAGCATGAATTGATAAGCTTCTCTTAGATACACCATAAATTGGGGCCATTTTTTTTACCATCTCAGATCCAAGAGTTCTACTTCTCATACATTTAACAGATATCCTATGAGTTCCGTCATCAAGTTCTCTATAATTATTACTTGTACCACCACCAGTAAGTTTACACTCAATAGAAATTTCTCTGTTTGTTTTTATATCAATAACTTTAACATCAACATCGTGAGAATTTATTTGTGCATTCAAAATTGGTTTATCAACTCTCCATCTAGAATTATCCAATTTTGATGTCAATTTTTCATAAACAAAAAACTCGAAACCAATCCCTCTAATCATTGGGATTACTTTAGGATCAGTAATAATTTCAGGTAAAGATTTAATTGGGATATTATACTCAGAACAGATACTCAATATTTTTTTTACGTACTCATCAGACATAAATATCTCAAAATAAATTTTTGACTTCCATCTCAAGCGCATTCGCTAATTTGATCATCATTAGCAATGTTGGATTTTTCTCAGCCCGTTCTAACATACCAATATAAGTACGATGAATATTCGCAATACTAGCAAGCTTTTCTTGTGAATAGCCTTTGGCTCTCCTGTAGTATCGGAGTTTATTGCCAAAATTTAATAGAATTTCTCTATTTTGATTATCTATCATTTGTTTTTATGATATAGAAATGACAACTAAAAGTCTACATACTATAGTCATCAAATATTTTGATAGATTTATTTAAAAGGTGATATAATGACCCTTTGTAAAGACCCCCTTTACCCGACCTGTAAACTCATTACCAATGAAGGGCGTATTGAAGGATTTCGAATAGATATTCTGTCGACCGAACACCCACCATTCGTTTGTATTTACAATCGTAACATTGGCATACTCACCAATTTTAAAGCCGGGTAGTGGTAAATTCATCAGCGCTGCCGGTTTGACGGTCAGCAGTTTCACCAACTCCATCAGTGTCAGTTTTTCTGTGTGCACCAAATGGGTCATTGCCAGACTAAATGCGGTCTCTAATCCGATCATTCCAAAAGAGGCCAGATCCAGGGATGTCTCTTTTGTATCAATGACATGGGGAGCGTGGTCTGTGGCAATGGCATCGATAGTTCCATCTTTCAATCCTTCAATTATCGCCAAGCGGTCTTTCTCAGTTCGCAATGGCGGCGCTACTTTTCCATTGGCATTGAAACTGGACATATATTCATCAGTCAATGAAAAATGATGTGGTGTTGCCTCGGCAGTAACGGCTATTCCTTTTGCTTTCGCCTGACGAATCAACTCCACCGAGCCTGCCGTGGAAACATGGGGAACATGAATCCGGCCATTAACAAACTCCGCAATAATCAGGTCTCTGGCGATCATTATTTCTTCGGCAATAGGCGGATTCCCCGGAATTCCCAGTTGGGTAGAAACGGAGCCTTCATTCATAATACCATCGGCTTTAAGAATCTGATCTTCAGCGTGATTGATAATCGGTTTGCCGGTAATTTTAGAATATTCCAGAACATTTCGAAACAGTTGGCTATCGGATACCGGCGATCCGTCATCGGAAAATGCGACGGCCCCGGCATCCGCCAGTTCGAACATCTCGGTCAGTTCTTCACCCATACGGTTTTTACTGATTGCTGCAATGGGGAACACATTAACCAACTCGGATTTGGCCTTTTCATAAATAAACCGTACAGTTTCCCGATTATCAATTGCCGGCTTGGTATTCGGCATACAGCAAACTTGCGTAAAACCACCAGCCAGCGCAGCCCGACAGCCGGTTTCGATGGTTTCACTGTTTTCATATCCTGGTTCACGAAAATGCACATGCAGGTCAATGAATCCCGGTACGATATGAAATCCTTTCAGATTAATGATTTCCTTCGCTTCTTTTTCAGGTATATCTTTTTTGATCTTTTTTATTTTGCCTTTTTCGATCAACAGATCAGCATTGATATTTTGCTCTGTAAATGGATCGACGATCTGGGCATTTTTGAATAAAATCGATGTATCAATGGCTCTTTTTTGCATATGTTTTCTCCCTATCTTCCACCGGCTAATAAAAAGAGGATCGACATCCTGACGGCAACCCCATTTAATACCTGATGTAAAATAATAGAATGTTCACTGTCAGCAACGTCAGTGTCAATTTCTACACCCCGATTAATCGGCCCGGGATGCATAATTGTAATCGGTCGTTTCAATTTACTCAGTCTCTGCTGTGTAATTCCATAGACGTTCCGGTACTCCCGCATCGAAGGTATCAATCCTTTTCCCTGTCGTTCTTTCTGAATTCGCAACACATTAATGACATCCGCGAATTGCAGCGCTTCATCCAGATTATAACTGACTTTAACACCAAGAGATTGAACATCATAGGGCATAAACGTCGGAGGGCCACAGAGCAAGACATTGGCACCCATGGTTTTTAAGCCAAAAATATTTGATAATGCAACCCGACTATGCCGGATGTCTCCGATGATGGCGACATTAACTCCCTCCAGCGATCCCAATTTCTCCTTCATGGACATCATATCCAGAAGTGCCTGGGTCGGATGTTCATGGGTACCGTCACCGGCATTAATGACGACGGCGTCAACGAATTGTGACAGCAGTTTCACTGAGCCAGGCGTGGGATGCCGCATAACAACCACATCCATTTTCATTGCAAACAGATTCTGGATGGTATCGCGCAGACTTTCACCTTTGGCCAAACTGCTACTGGAAGCGGAAAAATTTATGGTATCCGCCGAAAGTCGTTTCTCTGCTAACTCGAACGAAATCCGTGTCCTGGTTGAGTTTTCGAAAAACAGATTCACGACGGTAACACCCTTTAGCGTGGGTACTTTTTTGATCGGGCGTTCCAGCACTTCCCGAAAGGAAAACGCCGTATCCAGAATCGTGTTAATATCTTCTTGCGGTACATTTTCCAGCCCAAGCAGATGTTTAATTCTAAGATTCATCGTTCTTCAACCTCCACAAGCAGAATTTCGTCCCGGTCATCAATCTCCTTCATGTGTACGCGGACCTCTTCATTTTTAGCAGTAGGGACGCTTTTTCCAATGTAATCGGCCTTAATCGGTAGCTCACGGTGCCCCCGGTCAATCAATACGGCCAGCTGAATTGCCGATGGACGGCCAAAATCCATCAGGGCGTCCATTGCTGCCCGGATCGTCCGGCCGGTATAGATGACATCGTCCACTAAAATCAATATCTTGTCATCCACATCGAAGGGGATTTCCGTAATCTCCATCGCAGGCAGCTGTTTGGTCCGATAATCGTCGCGATACATGACCGTATCCAGTACACCGACAGGAATGGCAGTACCTTCGACTTCCTCTATTTTTTTTGCAATCCGTTTCGCAAGATATTCTCCCCGGGTACGGATTCCAATGATGCCAATATTTTCAGTTCCTTTACAGCGTTCAATAATCTCATGTGCTAAACGCGTGATCGTGCGTTTCAATGCCATTTCATCCATTAAATGCGAACGTGTTTTAAAATTCATGGTCTTCTCCCAAATAAAAAAAACCCACCGGTTGCCTGGCGGATATCTTCTTTTTCTTATGCCCTTTCCAACTCACGGGTTAGGATTAAAAGGCTCCTTTGTTTAATGTTGCCGGAATTTAGAGGAAGATACTGAAAAAGTCCAGTAGTTTTAGAGAATTTATTCTATCAATTATTGACTTTGTGTACTTGAGTTTTTTCTGCCAATTTAATTTTTTATCTGAATTTTTCCCTTTTTATAATAAAATTTATCCCCCCGGTTCATTGCACAAATTATCGGAGTTGAAACACCTTTCTGCCGAGCTTCGTCTTTAAACTCTTGATAAGTAGAGCTGAAGTATTCTCCATTATGCATCGGAAATACAACTTTTGGTTGCAGTTTATTAATCGCGTATAAACTGCCGATCCACACGGCCACATTGTCCCCAAAATTACATCCACTGTTTGGTAAAAACGCAATGTCGATTTTTGAAGCCTGCTGAGAAATATAGTCAATTTCCGGTGTGTAATCGCCGGACAGATCACGGTTTCTATTGGCATGATCACCAGCATGAAACACCGTTAATCCATCGACAGTGACCAGAAAACCAACACCGGTATCGTTTGAATAGATTGTTTTAATATCAACACCGTCAATATTCTTATGATCTCTCGGTCCTATAAATTCATAACATGAAAATTGTTCCGGTTGATGCCCTAAAATATAGTTGATTCTCTTGACCTGATCCTTCCATTGAAAGATATCCGGGATAAAGTGATCCTGATGTTCATGGGAAGAAAAAACCAATACATTCAAATCCTTAATTTCTTCCGGTGTGATGTATCCTGACCTGAGAAAAATCTCATCCGGTTTATTTTCCGTTTCCCAATAATCAAAAATCAACAGATGGTTTTGGGTTTTTACAGCCCAGCCGCTGTGACCAAGATACCATATCCAGGCCGTCCCGGGTTTTGGTTTTTTATTCAATTCTGCACTATAGCCAAACTCAGGTTTGAATTTGGATTTTGCTGTCCCATTTTTCATCAACAGTTCGCTGACCTTTTTATGCCCATATTTATTAGCGTAATCCAGAGATGTAAATCCATTTTTATCAATGGAAGTAATATCGATCGTATTCCTTTCCAATATCATCTTCACTGCATCGCTTTGTCCACGGACTACTGCCATGTGTAACATATTCATTCCGGTTGATTTATCTATAATATCAACTGAACCATTATATTGCAACATAAGTTGCAGAAGTGCGGGCTTGCCACTGCGGACACTTTCCATCAAAGGCGATATACCCCTGTCATCGCAGATATCCGGATTTGCACCGGCTTTTAAAAGCATTTCAGTCAGCGCCGGGTCACCCCTGAATACGGAATTCATTAGTGGTGTCGCCCCGAAATTGTTTGCCAAATTGACATCAATACCCACATCGATCAACCCACCAATCATTTCAGGATTGCGACGAAACAGTGCCATGTGTAACAAACCGTTCCCATCCTGGTCTTTTTCATCGATGGAAAAACCCTTTTCAATAAAGTAGTTGGCCATTTCTACCTGTCCTGATAAAACGGCTATCAGCATAACGCCCCGATTATTATCGGTTTTAGCAGAACTGTCCGCGCCATTTTGCAGCAGATAATCAACAATGTCGATATGTCCCCGGGAAGTCGCGAACAATAACGCAGTCATCCCGAAATTATCACGGCTGTTAATCTGCGCACCATTAGCAACAAGATATTTGACAATCTCAGATCTTCCGGACGCACAGGCATTGTGTAATGGTGTACTGCCTTCGTTGTCGCCGGTTTCCAAATCAGCACCCTTATCAATTAACAGGAAAACCACTTCAATCTGACCATCTATAGCCGCTTGTGATAATGGCGGCAGATTATTACTGTCCTTTGCATTTAACCATTCCTGATGCTGATCCAATAAACGAGTAACTTCTTCCAAACTTCCCGAGCGAATAAATTGGTAAAAATCTTCCAGGGATGTCTCAGCGAAAAGTGGAATAGTAAGAATTAATACTAGAAACCATATGGTTAATCTCGGTGCTTTAAACATACTCTGTCTTCCCTATTTTAATTAATTGTATTTATGACCATACAAAGTAAGAATATAAATTTTTTCCAAGAATCAATAGGTATATTCCATGAACGGTTAATAGAACAGAGAAGTGGCAATTCACTTTTTATTATATCATAGATCAGCAATCCGAATTGAACGTTGATAATACACCGGTGAATCTTTAAATTCTTTTCAAGATTTAATCCATTAAGAATTGAATAGTGCCAACCATCTCCTCCACTGAATTATTTAAACGCAGCCGGAAACTGAAGAAACTGATGAGTCCCTGTGAACTTTGTCCCAGGAAATGCTTGGCTCATCGTGAAGAGAGAGAGTTGGGATATTGTCAGTTGACAGATACTATTCTGTTTTCCAGTATTCTTCCACATCACGGCGAAGAACCTCCTATTTCGGGAGTCAACGGATCCGGCACAGTTTTTCTTTCCGGCTGCAATGCCAGCTGCATTTTTTGTCAGAATTATCAAATCAGTCATCAGCGGATAGGCCGGAAAATCAGTCCACCTGAACTGGCTTTGGAGTTTGTCAAACTGCAAGACCTCGGCTGCCAAAATATAAATTGGGTTACGCCAACACCCCACCTGCCCTATCTCGTCGAAGCGCTGGCAATCGCCATTGAACACGGACTAAATATTCCTTTGGTTTACAATACCAACGGATATGACCGGCTGGAAATCCTGCAACTGCTGGATGGAATTGTCGATATTTATTTACCGGATATGAAATATAGCTCCGATCACTGGGCTAAACAATTTTCTGATCTCCCGGATTACACTGCTATTAGTGTTACAGCAATTCGTGAAATGGTTCGTCAGGTTGGAACGTTGCAGATGGATAAAAATCATATTGCCCGGCGCGGTTTGCTGATCCGGCATCTGGTTCTGCCGGATGGAACTGCCGGCAGCCGTAAGGTATTTCAGGCTATCGCAGCAATTGATCCGCAAATCCCGGTCAGTATTATGGCCCAATTTCGTCCCTGTTATCAAGCAATCAGCCACCCCATTCTTGGAAGGCAGATTACCTTGAAAGAATATCAGCAGGTTTTGGATATTTTCGAAGAAACTGGTTTGGAGAATGCCTATATCCAGGACATCACGAACCTTGAGCAGCAGGATACATTTTTCCCGGACTTTGAAAAACCGGGTGGTAAAATATTCGACAAATAACAACCATTTAGTCTTTATAACCAAAATTCTCATTCTGCTAAATGTAGTTTTAATTCAATGAATCATTACGTCTTTTATAGACAACCGAATAATGTTTTTGATGTCTAAGACTGCATTCAGTATGATTAATATGACACAACGGCAACAAAATAAAAGGGGCAAAAATGGTTAAAAATTATCTGAAAATCGCCTGGCGCAGCATTTTCCGGTATAAAATATATTCCTTCCTGAATATCGGTGGACTTGCTATCGGAATCGCTAGCTTTTTATTCATATTATTTTATGTTGTTGACGAACTTTCCTATGATAAACATCATTCCAAGGCCGATAATATCTATCGGGTATGTCGTCTGTATATCGCCAATGGTGTCGAAGAGGATGCTGCAACTCTGTCCTGGCCGGCGGGTCCAGCTCTGCAAGCAGCTTATCCGGCCATGATTAAAAATGTTGTCCGCTTCTTTAATTTTCAAACGCCAAAACTGATGGTCGAATACGAACAGAAAAAATTCAATGAGCGCCGGTTTTTCCTGGCTGATTCCACTGTATTTGATGTGTTCGATTATGAATTTGTGCTTGGCAATCCCGATGGCGCTCTTGATCGCCCGTTTACGATCCTTATCACCGAAAGCATCGCTCAAAAGTATTTCGGCGATGAAAATCCCCTTGAAAAATCCCTGACTGTTGAAAGACAAGGACAGTTCGAAATTACCGGTGTTATTAAAGATTTGCCAAATCAGTCTCATTTTATTTTTGATTTTCTGGCATCCATGAATACGGTTCCGCAAATATTCGGCGGGCAGTTTCCGCAGACCTGGATTTGGAATCCCTGCTGGACCTTTATTTTACTTGAAGATGGTATCAAACCTGAACAACTTGCCGAACGCTTGCCCGAATTTCATCAAAATCATTATTTTGATTTTC
>Ga0268277_1002578_pt1 | contig 10252 bp, 19 predicted proteins | sample saktaG_5_FD_190132 | JGI IMG/M metagenome (GOLD analysis project Ga0268277, IMG submission 190132) | Saline water microbial communities from Sakinaw Lake, British Columbia, Canada - sak_2010_1_5_50m | ecosystem: Environmental > Aquatic > Non-marine Saline and Alkaline > Saline ...
AGAGCATCTCGATCATCTTCTAAATGAAGCTGAATGGCTTCTTTTAGATTGTTAACCACTTCATCAAGGGTTTTGCCTTGTGTGAAGACATCAAAATCGAGGCACCTTCCACGGTAATATTCCCCATCATTATAAATTTCTGCTTTAATTATTTTTTTCTGTCTGGGTACACGATCCCGATTTGATGAAACTAAATCGGGTCATGTCCCCGTGAGATCCCGAGTTGGTGGAGCTAAATCGGGTCATGTCCCCGATAATCCCTGTTTATGATCACCAAATATTTCATCAAAAAAGGTATCCTTGTTCAATGTCTGCTGCCAGTCTCTGTGCCGCTTTACACTTTCAACTCGCTTTTCCCGTGGTATAGATAAAAACCGGATGGCGTCTACATTTCCAAGTTCCCGGAAAAGTATTTCTATCCCTTTTTTCATAAGGTCATTATCAGGAACTGTTTTTGTTAACTTCATCTTAAACCCTCCTTATCGCAAAAAGCTACAGGATTACCTGTCCAAATAGCCAGGTCTAATGCGCGACATTTTTTGCGTAACTTGTCATCACATGTAATAAAAGCAGCTCCAGCAGTCTCTGCAAAGACCAAATGGGCGGCATCTGCAGGCCCCAAGCCTGCCGAAACCAATTTTTCAGCTCGTTTTCTTGCCTGCACTTTATCAAGGTTAATGAACTTACCTGTCTGCTGAAGCAGGTGATAAAGTTCAAATCGTTCAACTTGATCTGATATAGCTGAAATTTCCTTTACATGAACCGGCGAATAGACCAGATCATACATGTTTTGGTCAATTGCAGAAAATATCAATTGGACAGCAATTGTCTCCAAATTGATGCGCATATAAGACTGGTCATCATATGGACGACATAAAGCACACACATCAAGATAAATTTTATTTGCCATAGTTGATTATACCATTTACACGCAGAAAGGGGATAGATTTATTTACCGCATTCCGGGTACACGATCCCGAGAATCCAATCCTGGGACACGATCCCGATTTGACAAAATCAAATCGGGTCATGTCCCCGCAAAATTTTGGGGGTCAGGCTTTCCTTATTGTCGTTATTGGTCGGGTTGCGGGTTACGAGTTGCTATCTGGGTACACGATCCCGATTTGATGAAACTAAATCGGGTCATGTCCCCGAGTGGGGGTAATGGGGACACTTCCCTAAGTGCGGGAAGTGTCCCTATGCGAATGCGTAAAGATTGACTCTGTGGGTCATTTATTTAAGCAGATCCTCTATTTCCCCATCTGTAAATCCAAACTGGCGAAATATTCTTAAGACATAAGGAGGTGAAAATTCCTTCTCACCCATGTCAATGGGTACCACTCTCTTTTTCCCCGCAATGTAACGCACATATAGTTTGTGATCTCCCTTACCTTCTCTATAAAACTTGCAGCCACCTGATTCCAACAATCGAATGAGTTGTCTTGCTTTCAAAGACGGCACATTTTCAGGCATACAACGCTCTCATTTCCAACGGTTCCGGAATAGAATCCACGCTTTCTACCTTCAAAAATTCATGCAATTCCTTTATTGACAAAGGAGCAGAATAAATATCCTCGTCCGCCTTTCGAACTTCCTCAATAGAGCCTATCGCTTCTTTTAGCTTTGCGACTGCCTTTCCCTTTGTATGACCCTGTCCGACAATTCCGTTTTCTAAACATAAGGCAACCCAATATGCGCCACTTTTTCTTAATACAGTTGTATAAAAATCCATCGTATTACCTCCTGAGGACGTCCAGACATCCCTGCCCCCTTAATATATGTTTTGGTTTCACTGTTGCTAAAAGGCTTACGCCTGAACTCCTTGTTCGGAGTTTACCCGTAAGGGTTTTAATCGGGTCATGTCCCCCATGTGGGGCACAGAGGCCCCACGCTACACTGGATTCCCGCCTGGGTCGTGGATGACAAAGTGGCATTGGAAGATTTCTCCCTTCGGTCGGAATGACGTGTCCTGATTGACAAGACACCAGGGTATTCGTTCAATCAAATAATTCAGAATGCGTACCAACGCGAACCGGCCTAAGTTCGAAATCGGATATTGTATAAATCAGTAGCCAGTCGGGTTCAATATGGCATTCCCGAAAATCTATCCAATCTCCTTTCAGCTTGTGGTCTTTGTACTCCGGAAGTAAGGGAGCGGGAATGGCCAACTGTTCAAGAACGTGGTACAGTTTTTTTATATTTCGCTTCTGCTTCGCGGCTCTTTTCAGATCTTTTTTAAATCCGGATGTCGGGCGAATCGGCAGCATCAGACTTTCAGATCTTCAAACATTTTTTCTACACTGTCGTATTTTTTCCCCTTGCCGGCTCTTGCGTCCTGCATTGCCTGAAGCGTATTTTTATTTGGAATACGCAAATCAAATGGAATGCCCTGATGAGCAATAATCTGTCGATAAAACATTTCATACGCAGCAGAAATGGAAATTCCTAGTTCTTTGAGAATAGCCTCAGCCTTTTCCTTTATTTCCGGCGTAAGTCTTGCGTGTGTCATCGCCGTTTTTGCCATTTGCTATTTCCTTTGCCTGCTTGTATTGTACTTTTTGTATACCAAAACGATACACATCGGCAACCGATTTGTCAAGGGAATTAGTGGGGTCAGGCTTTCCTTGTTGTCGTTATTGGGGTCTCAGGCTGTCTGGGTACACGATCCCGATTTGATGGGGCTAAATCGGGTCATGTCCCCGGGATTCCCCATTCCCAACAAGCCATTTCCAGATGGGGATTACGTTTATTTTATTATCTATAATGGTCTCGTCATCCCATGTTACTATCGTGCCTGTTGGGAGTGAGAGCTCATCCATCGCGTTTTTTAGTCCCCGGAGCTCTCTTTCAAAGGTTTTTTTGTCCGACAGATCCCAGCATACCTGAATCAGTTGCGTCTTGTCTGAAATTTTATGCCGCGCAAAGAAATCGACTTCATATCCGTCTTTTGTATTGACATATTCCGCGTCATAACCCCGGCGACGCAGGTGCATAAATGCCATGGTTTCGAGCAGTGGACCGTAGTTATATGCGTTGCGAAAGGTCATGGCATTTAAAAGGCCGGTATCGATCGTAAAGATTTTAACCGGATTAATCAGCCTCGATTTTTCAGAGCGACTGTGTATGGGAACCTTGTAGAATAAAAAAGCGTCTGTCAAATAATCAAGATACGCGTACAGGCTGTTCTTGGTGCATTTGATCGACATGCTTTTCATGGTATTGTAGAATTTATTAACACTGAACTGCCCGCCGGATGAATTCATAATATGACGGACCAGATGTTTAAGCACATGGACATTGCTGACTTTATGACGCTCAATTATGTCTTTTAACAATACGGAATCAATATAGCCCTGTAATACTTCTATTCGAAGTTCGCGATCCAGTTTCTGTATTTCAGGAAAGCCTCCGACTTCAAGATAATCGTTTACGGCCTTGCGTAATGTGGAGGCAGTGTTCGCGCCAAATGTTTTTGGTCTGCCGGAAAAAAGCCCGTGAAATTTCAAAAATTCTTCAAAACTGAATGGGAATATTTCTATCGGCAGAGAACGTCCCCGCAGGGTGGTAGTTATTTCGGAGCCAAGCAGCTTTGATGATGAGCCGGTAATAAAGATTTGTAGATTTTCCGTATCAAGCAGGCGCCGGATGAACATCTCCCATTGGTCTATTCGCTGTATCTCATCAAAGAAAAATTTACACCGGGTATCGCGATGCTCAGGATATTTTCCGAAATAGATATCAAGAATTTTCTGGAAATCATGGACGGTAAAATCAAGCAGCCGATCGTCTTCGAAGTTAAGATAAAGGATCTCTTCCTTTTTTGTTCCCGAGGTAATCAGTTCTTGTATTTTCTGATAACAAAACCAGGTCTTACCCGATCGTCTCATGCCGATGACGACATCTGCCTTACCCTGTATCTCGGAAAATTTCCTATCTCGAGCTACCGGTTCAGGCAATTTTCGTTCATGAAAATCATCGATGAGTTGAGAGATTATATTTTTCATAGCGGAAATACTATCTTCTTTTTAGAGATAGTTCAAGTTGTTTCTGTATCTTTTTTAGAGAGAGTGGAGGAGAAGTTTGCATAACTAACCTTTTCTGTCATTCCCACGGAAGTGGGAATCTGTAAATATTTGAAAATGCTTGTCCTCGACCTGATCGGGGATTAGATTCCCGTTTGCACGGGAATGACCATTTAGAATATTTATGGACATTATGCAAAGCTCTCTGGGGGTTTTCGCTGGAATGACGAGAGATTGCCACGTCGGCCAAGGGCCTACTCGCAATGACAGTAGCGTTGCCCCTGAGCAACATGATGGTGGGGCACAGAGGCCCCACGCTACTCGGGCCATGTCCCCGCTATCCCTGATTACCGTTGATCTTTTTTCTTTTTTATCGTGTGCTTAAACTTCAAAACGGCGAAGTTCAATTCTATCGATGTTTCTGTATCGGTTGTTTGCAGGTCGTCATCCAGGAGTTCAGCAATCATCTCTCCACTTCTCTGCATGAGTGCCTTCTGATCAGCTTTATCTTGAACAATCGATAGCTCCTGAATGTTTCTTGATAGCTGTCTGATTTTTGAAAAAGTTTCAATGATTGTCAAGGTAGCCTGAACGGCCTGTGGCCTGTGGACTTTTGAGAATGGTGGCCTGCATATACAAGCCTTTTTCAGGGAAGGCGCTTGGCAATTTAACTTTTCCCCCTCTCTTTGAAGTCGAAAATTTCGACTTCACCCCACCCCACTCTGCCTTATCCAGTTCGATGATATCTCCGGATGGGAAAGTCCCGGGGTCAAACCTACACTCTTCAGTGTCTGGGTACACGATCCCGATTTGATAAAACTAAATCGGGTCATGTCCCCGCTCGCAATGACATCTTTTTCGACTTTTTACGAGATTGTCAATTAATGAAATGTCAAGACAAAGCAGGCAAATAATGTTGGATATTTAATGGTCGATGGTCAATAGTTAAATAAAGGCGATTTCAAAATTTTGGTTTAAGTCCGGCTTGTTTGCAAATTTCGTTGGCAGTAATCCTATCGAGGACTCGATGTCTCTTGACAGGAATGGTTTTTACATCATTTGTGTATATCGAATGATTTGCGCCCTCACGTAAAAGCCGAAATGCATTTTCTTCAAAGTATCGTCAGATCACGCCGTTTGATAGACATCCGGAACCTCTATTGGAACTTGCTCAATCAGGGCCCCTCCTATCGGTATTTCCTTCCGCTGTTGTTTATAAGCCAGGAGCATTTCATTAAGGGCATCTCTTAACATCATGCGACATTCTTCTATGTCCTTGCCTTCAGTCACGACTTCCGGCCATTCGACTAACTGGCCCATATAGCCAGAAGCAATTTTGGAATATTTTGCAGTATAATTAAGTAACATTTTACCTCCTGCTGTCTGGGTACACGATCCCGATTTGATAAAGCTAAATCGGGTCATGTCCCCGAGTGGGCAATGGGGACACTTCCCTCAGTACGGGAAGTGTCCCTAAAAACTCTTCATGCAATTGATTTCAGTCCCTTTTCCCCTACTACCGTTAGGGGAAAAAAGGGGACGGTACCCTTTTATTTCCTGTCCCCCTCTCTTTGAAGTCGAAAATTTCGACTTAACCCCATCCCACTCTGCCTTATCCAGTTCGATGATATCTCCGGATGGGAAAGTCCCGGGGTCAAACCTACACTTTTCTAGTCTGGGTACACGATCCCGATTTGATGAAACTAAATCGGGTCATGTCCCCGAGAAGTTCAGACCCCTTTTCATTCTCAAATAGCGAAGGGGTTTTCGATAAGGATGCCTTCGATCTTCTGACCATGGTTCAAATCTTCGGTGAGGAGGGGGATATGCCATGATAAATAGTTCTCAATAATTCCCCTGGCGCGTGCTCGAGAGAGCGGTTTATTTATTTTTCTCGTTACATTAACATAAAATTCCTGCAGTACTTGTGCGCTCATAACGCCGTTTTCATTTTCCCATAATTTTTCAACAGCGGAAACGGCAATATCGTGTCGTGGGCCTGCATCCAGGTCATGGGCATAAATCAGTATATTTGTATCGACGAAGATTCTACCTTTCATGAAGTTCTTCTCTCGATGCAGTGATTATGCCTCCAAGATGGTATCCGGTCCGCAGATTAGAGATGGCCTTCTTTCTGGAAACTTCGTAGCTTTCGGCGGATTCCACTATTCTCTGCAATTCCTGGCTGAGCATATTGCTGATTGAGGAGCGGCGTTTTGCGGAAATAACATTTGCCCTTTGAATTAAATCCTTATCAAGGCTGAGCGTTATGTTCTGCTTCATTTCCTGCCTCCTTTAAAATGTTCACGCAATATACGTGTAACATGTCCAGAATAATTTGGCAAGCAGGGTAAGGGGACAGGGGGGTAAGGGGACGCTACCCTTTTATTTCCCCTTCAGTTTTTCTCGGCCGACCTTGTGGGCGATACTCCAACTGACGTCCTACCATCATCCCCAACTGCTGAACAAACTCCGCATTACCGCAGGGCAATCCTTTATCTGCATTTTGCCTCAATATCTGAACGCCCTGCGGCTCATCCCCTTCGGCAAGCCACGCAGACCAGTCTTCAATCGCTGCAAATTGCTTACTCCAACTGGATTCGAGATTCAACAAACCGTCTGCTCTGTTGCCGCAATGCGCCGCGGCGCTTGACCAACGATAATCCTCGGCGCGACGTTCCACCCTTGCTCGGACTGGATTACGTTCCACATACCGCACCGCCGCCCATAGATAAGCTTCGTCCAAGGGTGAAGAAAAAAACCTTCCTTGCCAAAGATGCCCCTTCCAGCCATGCTTCCGGTTGATCCTCTGGGCGTAGCGCATGTGCAGGGGCTTTAGCATCCGTTGCAAACCATCGTCGGTTGTCGGGACTGCAACCAGGTGAATGTGATTGGTCATAAGGCAATAAGCGACGACTTCAACCTGATGTTTATCGCGGTACTCCCTGAGCCACGACAGATAAATTTCACGATCCTCATCTGTAAAAAAAATATCTTCGCGCCGATTACCACGCTGGGTCACGTGATGTGGAAGGCCGGCAAATACTGTCCGGGGTAATCTTGGCATAGCTGAATAATAACCTATATAAGGGTAGCGTCCCCTTTACGCTCTATGTCCATACCGGATCGGAAATGTCAATCGTGGTCATTTCAGCGCCAGGCTCAAAAGGCACTTCGGTATCCAGCATATCTTCAGCACCAACTCGTAATGATTCAATAAGTTCCGCTTTTGTTTTCTCCTGTGCGTTTACTCCCGGCAGATCAATAAGCCAACCAATCCACCATTCACCGGATTTTTTTACAACTGCCCTGTATTTCACTTTATCACCTCGCAAAGGGTATATCTAAATCCTTACAGATTTTCCTCGCTAATTCATCAACAATTTCATTATGTCTCGGAACCTCTGTTTTCAATCTTCCTCTTTGATAGATACTGTGCTTTCTGCCTTCCCGCAACAAAAATCCATCATATTTTTTGATATGCTTTATAAGTTGATTTCTTTTCATATAATTACGCTACTCGGAATATTCACCACTCGATCTTCAAGCCACTTTGCGTTTTCGAGTGCGGGCCGGCATATATTCAGAGTCCCTCTGAAATTGGTATCGACATAAACTTTCCTGACAGGCTGTTCTGCGTGATAACCGACTGCGGAGCACAGTATGGAAAATCGGGTAAGTTGTTCTGCAAAGCTCTCATCAGTTCACCCTCTTCAAAAAGTCCCGGGGTCAAACCTACACTCTTCACAGTTTGTGTCTGGGTACACTATCCCGATTTGATAAAACTAAATCGGGTCATGGCCCCGAGTGGAGATAATGGGGGCACTTCCCTAAGTGCGGGAAGTATCCCTATGCGAATGCGTAAAGATTGACTCTGTGGGTCATTTATTTAAGCAGATCCTCTATTTCCACTGTTCGATCCACATATTTTTCCTGAAGCCGAATATACAGGGCATCAATCTCATTATCGTATTCTATTTTCATAGATTATTCTCCTTTTACCATCGCCGTTATGACGTTTATAATCCCGTCTTCCGGCTTAGTTGTGCAAAGCTCTCACTTGATCCACAGATTACGCAGCTTACACGGATTACTCTAATCACTTGAAGGGCGATGCGAAATCTATAGGGTTTAATTCCCCGTGGCTTGCCGTGGGGTAGCTCATCTTAAGCCTTATCCCATTCCTCGTCGCTTATGTTTGCTTGCCTGAGTATTTCTTTAACCAAACCCACGTGAATATCAGCACTTCCGTGGGAATTTGGAATACGAATCTTTTTCCTTCCTTTGATCATGAATTGATGTCTTTTGCCGGAGAAAGGACCCAGATATCCCAAGTATCGAAATTTTCCAACTAATTCTCTCCCTGAAATATTTGAAGGCATCTACCCAACAGCCGCTCTCTTTATTGTTAAGTCAATTCCTTCAACCTCCGGCACAGGATCTTTGTCTCTAAGCTTTAAGATTAGCCATTCGTCTAAGACCTCCAAAAGCTCAGACCTACACTTTTCAATCGTATTACCATTAGCCCAGACACCTTCAAAACCTGGAATTTCAGCAAACCAGGTTCCATCATCCAGCTTTTTATATTCTGCCTGTCCTAAAGCCTTCTGTGTATATTCCAACAACATAACCTTACCCCCCTTCCTCGTATAGAATTCTGTGAAACCTCTGCTGTCTGGGGACACGATCCCGATCCTTCAGATTGTGGGGGACGGAGCCCCCACGCTACGCCGGGTCATCTCCCCGGGAGTCCTTTCCATGGGTGTAACTTGATTTTTCCCCTGGGCGATGCCACAGTCCACCATGATATTCAGGCCATTGACCTGGATAAGATGGCAGGAGCCTGTTGGGTTTTCATTTCGAGAGCTTTGCATAATGTCCATAAATATTCTAAAGGGTCATTCCCGTGCAAACGGGAATCTAATCCCCGATCAGGTCGAGGACAAGCATTTTCAAATCTTTATAGATTCCCACTTCCGTGGGAATGACAGAAAAGGTTAGTTATGCAAACCTCTCTTACTTCCGGCCACTCTATCAGTTGCCCCATACAGCCGGAAGCAATTTTTGTGTACTTCGCTGTATAATTTCGCAACATATATCATTACCTCACTTTCTGGTTCATTTGGCGTGGTTCGCTGCTAACGCTGTTTGTCTAACGATGTCCCTATGTTAAAGGAAGGTTGCAAAGGTTCGTTTTATTGCCTCTATATCAGCCAGGTAATTCTGTAAAACGTCGTGTACGATTTTACGATCTATTTCCAGATAGTCATGAATCAGGATATTGCGAAAACCGATCATCCTGATCCACTTGTTTTTTAAATCATCATCGATATGGTTGGTTTCTGCCAATATGGCGGGAACATCACCGTAGGAATTGACTATTCCGAGTTCGAGCTCTGCGATTACATAATTGCCCATATCGGTCAGTGCTTCGATAGACAGGTGAAGGAAGCGCTCGGCACTTCCGTAATGCTCGGCATTTCGAATGAAATCTTCATAGCTGTACTTTTGCAGTCCTCTCAAAATCTTCAGGTACTCATCCAGCTTATTAAGCCGTTTTCGAATGACCTCAGGCCTTACCATTTAAAATTCTCCTTTTTTGAGCACGGCGCTGCACTTTTAAGTATGGTTCAAAATCCAGATATTGCCTCACCGTGTTTGAATACATTGTTCCTCGATCAAAGTCTTCAGTAAGGTAGATGATCCTGTTTTGACGAACCGCTTCGTATTTCGTAACGATATCATCGGTATCGAGAAAGACGATATCCACATTATCCAGGCCGCTCCGAGCTAAGTCGCTGAGAATGGATAATTTTTTCTCACGCACTTTCTCACTTCGAGGGACTATTGCCAAATCTATGTCGCTTTCGTTATGTTCTTTCCCGGATGCAGATGAGCCGAACATATACACAGCCTGAATATCAGGATAATTTTTGAAGATATCTGCAAATTTATTTTTCTGATTCATTTGGTGAGAGCTTTGAATTTTCCAGCAAGTAGATGAACTACCCCGCAGCAAGCTACGGGGTATCAAGAGATTGATTTCACCGATTTTATCGCAGCAAGCTGCGGGGAATTAAACCCGTTTTATGATTAAATAGTTGTTGTATTTTTCAGGTGCTTTTTTTACTGCGTTTCTAAGTAATTTTGATGACCAACGTGTCACTTTTTGTTCTTACATTTAATCAAGGTATTTTTTAAACCCATTGGGGGAGGTTCTGCATCAGTTT
>Ga0268277_1002579_pt1 | contig 10252 bp, 5 predicted proteins | sample saktaG_5_FD_190132 | JGI IMG/M metagenome (GOLD analysis project Ga0268277, IMG submission 190132) | Saline water microbial communities from Sakinaw Lake, British Columbia, Canada - sak_2010_1_5_50m | ecosystem: Environmental > Aquatic > Non-marine Saline and Alkaline > Saline ...
TGTCATAGTTGTTTTCTTGCAACTGGGACATTTTCTAGGCTTACCAACATCTTTATGCCCACAAGAAGGACACACCAATAATTGCTGTGATACAACAACCCTACTTCTCATAACCGCTCTTTTTATCATTGACATACAGATTGCTCCTTTTTTGTCCTGTCGTCTGCCATAATGATGTCGGCAACATTGTTGTCGGATGGCAATATTTTGTCACGAAGAATAGGCTCTTCTGTTGATATAAGAGCCGTATTGTCAAGAACATTCAAAAAATCGTATATGTTTGTACACACTTTGCGAAAATGAAGAAAGAAGTTTGAATAACATTTTTTGCACAAAAACTCAACTTGGATATCACCAATATGTTGGGGATTCAAACACAGAGACACCCCTCTAACACAAACTTCTGACAATTCAGATGAACACGAATGACACTTTCTTTCTTTGCCATGTAAATCAAAAAGAACCCAGTTAGGAAGGTAAAATTCAGAAATAAGTTCCTGCATTTTACTGTTTACGGCTTCCGGACAAAAAATAGACTCTTTGATCACTGTGCACTGTTCTGTTGGCTCTGACATTGGCAACTTCTCCTTACGATATCTATACTAGACTGATTTTGAGCATATGGAGATATAAGTGGTTTAAGAAAGAGAACGGTTCTCTTTACTGACGACAAAAGCTGCTGTCGCACTGTAATATCAACATCACAATTTCCGCTACGGAGGTCAGCAAGAAGTTTACTTGCCTGTCTATAAGCATAGACGAGTTGTCCATTACGGATAGAGGAATCAATTTTAAGCAATGCATGTAGCGTAACGCTCATGTTGCCACTTATAGTGTTAATCTGGCTTTCCATGAGGCAATTATACAACTTTTTTAATCTTCTGGATCATAAAATTCTTTGAAGGACTCAAAATCTGGAAGGTTTGCATTTATGTCAGCACTGATTTGTTCGGCTGCAGCATCTTCTTCTTCTTCAACCTCGATTTCCTTCGCTGCATCATTGATAATCGATAAATACTCTTTGACAAGAGGAATCTGCTTAATTGTTGGTTTTCCGTGCATAAGATGCCTCAATATCTGCTCTTTTGACATCCCTATTCCTAACATATACTTAAATTGAGTTTTGTGAGCCAACCGCTCATCTGGACTCTGCAAATATTGCACCATAAATTTAACTTCATCTTCAATTGATTTATGTTGTAATTTACTGGTATCTATTTTGTTAGATTTAATGTAAAGTTGAACATTAATATGGTGTCTGTATTCATGTATAATCACATGCGTTCTATCACCAACGGATGGACATTTCGTATTGTCAATCAAGATGACTGGAGGGGTAATAACCAATCCTGGATAAGGTTCGATGGTTGTAGACCCTTTAAACTTATCCTTCATAATCTCCTTGTTTACATATCCACCAAGGAAACCATACTGTTCTTGAAATGGGCCAACAACAACCTCAAGATCGTCAAATTGTATTTGTGCCGTCTTGTTTTCGGATTCGGGGTCTGTTTTTTCGGTGACTCGCCTACATAAGTTTTTGATTATTTCAGTTGCCTGTGGATAGTCAGAAATGTGTTTTTTGTGAAAATGAACATCAGAATAATTCCACTGTTTCATCTTTATTTGGTCAGAACCTATTCCAGATTTTTCTGACAAATCAAGCTTTAAAGCTTTTACAGTACCTGCTTGATCCCCCTCTATGGTTTCGGGTTTAAAATTTGTTTTCAACAACTTGTCAGTTGTGTCATATTGTGCGGTAAATATTGCCGACTTAGGCTTAAATATCTTTACTATAAGTTTTGGATCTAAAAAAAGTGGTGTTCGAATTGTGACGCAAGATGTTTTTGGATCAAAGTAAACAAAGTGAAAAATGTCGTGACTTGAATCCTGTTGATAAACATCAACCCCAGCCTCCAGAGGAACATTTATTGGAAAATCATCTCCAATTTTGAAACTGTAGTAATACGGATTCGTAGTTAAATCTTTATATCCATCTTGATGAAGAGATTTTGCTGCATTGTAAATAAATGCCGCCCTGTTCATCAATGTGCCAAAGTTGTGAACATCTTCAGGTTTGAATATAAACATACACAATTCACGAAAACTCCATCCAATATACATTAAGTATTTGAACGATTGAAGTTGTGGTGATTCCCGACTGCTTGGCAAATCTGGTCTATTGGTAATAGCATACTCCTTATAAGCCAAAACAACCAGTCTTTCTTTGTCGGCCTCACTAACTTTTAGTTGTGGAGAAATATTGATTAAAATAAAAGGAGATTTTACATAGTTTATTACATTGTCAACCAGTGATGGGCCAGACCCCTCCCTCACAGCAAATTCGACTGTATTGGGAGAACCAACGAATAAACTTTGCTTTTTAGATGCCACATCAACAGAGCCAAATAATTGTTCTGCCGTTTTGGGCATTAAAGATATATTTGCTTCTATGACGGGGATTTGAAGGTCTACCAAGAATTGATTTTGATCAGATATCTGTTGCCTGACAAAACCTGCAACAGACTTGAAATCACCCAACCTTCTAATTCGAATAGTATCCAGAGGGTCTCCCCTGATTGGCGGAGCCATAGGGGTAATATCAATTAGCTGCTCAATCTTAATTTTAATAGCATCGAGCATACCTTGTAGATCGGGCTTTTCTTGGAAAAGTGATTTTTGTTCTTTGTCAGGTAAATAAAGTCTTCCAGATGACATATCTAAAACAACATGTAAAACCATGCCTCGATATGGCGGAGTAAATCTTCTATCCTCACGTTCCATGTTATATTGCGAGACAGCATCTTCTTTCTTCTGCCAGGCAAATGGAGGGGTAAATACAGCAACTCTGCCTTTCGAATCTGGTTCGAAGGCATAGAAATTAACAAGATGATTTTTTCGCTTGTCTGACCAAGCTCTCTTTTTGATTCTCATGCCCTCTTATTCGTTGTTCTTGCCCGTTTGTCCTTTGACCAGACATTCGTACGCAAAATGGTCTTGGATGTCTCCACAGGCTTGCCAGCCGTCTTGGCAGGGCTTCTGACCTTATTGGGGGAGTTTTTGTTGGCTGTTCCCACGCTCCGACCGAATTCAATGGCCAAATTTGCCTTATAATCTGGAACATTCCACAGTTCAGGGGTCTTTGGAACATAATTCTTGCCATTTATCCTAAACTTGTTATCTATAATGGTAATGAGAGTCACAAAACATTTACCATCGAAGACATTGGCATAACCAAACCCATGAACCCACTGACTCGCATCAACCTCGTTATAGTCTTGATTTAGTCTGCCAGACATTCCAACAGAGTAACAACCAGACCTGATACACGAATAGTGGATGTTGCCCATAACTGTATTGTTTCCGTAACAGTTAGCAACTTTGTCAACCTTTGACCCACCAATACCTCCAAACATCTTCTGATCTCCGTGAATAAACCTGACATAATTAAAATCCAAGGTTCTCTTAAGATTGGTTACTTGAATTCCTAATTTTTTTGTGTCTAGGACAAACTCAAGATCAAGCAACTCCTGCAGTTGGGGATATCGAGCAACAAAGTCCAGAAGGAACCTCTCGTGATTTCCAATAATGAGATGGGATTCTTTTGCCCAATTTTTCATTCTCTGAACCACCCATCGTATGGTTGCAATCTCTTTCATAACATGTCCATATGTTAGGCAACCATCGCTATTGTGGTAAAAAGCTGGGCCCTCAGTACCTCCCATGTGGTGATTAACCGCACGGCCATCCATCAAATCGCCAATATTAACATGCATATCTGGCTTATAATCTTGGCAAAACTGTTCTTGCATATCCAATATGTTTGGATCGTGCATAACACAATGTATATCTCCATTGAAGAAAATCTTCTTGTCTGGTGATCTTACCCCTTTTTCGCCGATGATCTTGTCAAAATACGACATTGTAAAGCCAAGACTCGTCTGATAAATGCGGCAAGGGGTAATTGTTGCATTCCCATCTTTGTCAACATCTACCACTAATATGCCCTGTTCCCATCGTTTACTGTCTTGCATTTGCTTGTTGTACTTTTTATGTCCAAAAAGATATGTCTTTCGCACACGAGGGGGACATCCTCCCATCTTATAATGCAGAACTTTGTCGGTTCTGTTAATGTGCCTTTCGCACATACACCCTGGACTGGCAACCATTTTGCGTCCCTTATAACCGCAATGCGTGTAAAACTCGTGTCTGTGAGTGTTTAGGATGGCAAAATCGGGGAGGGTGCGAGTGTCAACCCTGCCAATACTTTTCTTAACATAATCTCCCATTTCGTGTTGATTGGTGACAACAAGTTTGTTGCCAAGCTTTACGCTTTCCCTAACCACATCATACTGACATTTCTGACTCCGGAGTAATGCCCATTCGCTTTGAGCACCAACAACAATTAGTTTTTGCTTAAAAAGGTCGTTCCACAAATAACTGATTTCATCTTCCTCGTCAGACATGTCTCCGTTATGAATAATCTTGTCTGGCTTAAGAGTTTCATTAACCACTTTAAGTAAATCAAACATTTCACGGCTCATGTGCTTTCCGTGACTGTCTCCTACTACCAAAAAACGACCTTGCCCAAGACTTCGTTCTTTTGGATAGTCCCAGCCCAATCGGTGAATTTCAGTTGCTGCAAGACGCTTGATTTCTTTGAACGGAATTGTTATATCAGATATTTTAATTTTGGCCGCAAGTTTGGCGTCGGGGCAATTCAAAACTTTCTCTAGTTTAGCCTCAAAGGCATCTTTCGTCATGACATTTAGGCGATCCATATCGAGATGAACGGCTGTTACTAACCACTGGACAACAAACTCGTTATACTTATCTTCTTTTTCGTGTTCTTGTTCTTTTTCGACAACTATCTCAACTTCTTCAGCCTCTTGGATATATTTGACAAGTTCTTCGGCATCAGACGGCATATCGCTCCAATCCCCCCGCTGATATTGTCTTTCGCAGGCAATTGGGGTTCTTTTGAGAACTTCGGCAATCTCGTGGTATGATTTTTTACACTCGTGTCTTAATGCATAGAGGCGCCTATTCTCAAGAGTGCTCCATGGAGCAGTTTTGTAATCGGAAAGTTCTCCCCTTGAATATCGTTTTTCACAGGAAGCAACTGATCTATTGAGTTCCTTGCTGGCTTTCTTGAAAGCTGCTATTCCAGCCCCACCATTAGCAATCACGATTTCATTTAGGCGTTTGATGTCTGCGGCTGTCCACTTTGTCATAAATACTCCTTTGACTGTTTGTGATCGGAGTAATTATACAAATTTTTTAAACAGCCAAATAGGAAAAGCGCACAATTGTTGGGGCAGCTATTCCCGTTATAGATACAAGAAATCCGTCCTCCAAATATGAATCAACTGACAAACCAACGGCCTCGTCCACGGCTGTCGGTCCGCCATATTCGACATATTGAATCGTACATGGAGAGTATTTAATCCACCCTACAGCCCTCAAGTGACCGGTAGACGAAGAAGATGATTCTGACGATGAAGACATAGACGATTCGGAAGAAACTGATGATTGAGAACTTTTGCTCGATGTGGACGGAGTTTGCGAAGAACTGGATGTTTGTGGACTTGAACTACTTGATTCCGAGTTGTGTGAACTTGAATTTGAAGAGCTTGAATTCTTTGAACTGGAAGACTTAGAAGACAAACTGGACAAAGAAGACAGGCTCGACACACTGGATATACTTGAAACGGACGACTTTTCGGACGACATTGACGATGAACTTGCACTACTCTCCGAGCTTACGGTTTCAGAAGACAAACTTGATAGGCTAGACGACAAACTAATAGTTTGTGATGATAGTGATTCAGAGGACAACGATGATATAGATTGAGACGACAAAGATGAGAGCGACTGGGAGGATAGCGACGAGTCCATGTCAAGGGTAGAAGCAGAACTTTCCGTAGACACAGACGACGAACTCTTAAGAGACTCATCTATATCTGCAAATATGCTTACTGAATCACCAACAGAGAGGATAAACGGCCCGTCAACGAAAATATGTCTTCCAATGGAACTGCTTTCTGCTATATGGCTAACGGTAACTCCAGCAACTACCACTGATATGTCAAATTGCCTCAACAAAGTCCCTCTGCTGAAATCAATTCCGAGAGAGTGTACAATTATGGGTTCCGAACCAGAAAATGTCATATTCAAAGGGGATGACCCGACATCAGCCTGCAAATCCTGTTCTGCAGTTTCTGATACAATTCGAAGAGCAGAAGTTGGCACACCTGACACATGAGACACTATGGCAGAGGTAACTGGGAATCCAGTTGATACCTTTGTTGTCCCATCAACCGTCACAAGATCCATGGCTTGCCCAACGAACGGCGAATTGTCCGACCTTCTTAAATTGTATCGTCTAACCATTACACACCTTTACTGTTATGAAGACAGTGATGATAGACTTGACGAACTACTAGAGCTATCGTCGATCTCATCCCCAATTGGGTGCCTCACTATAGTTCCTTCAGATGTGCGCCGAACCCTCTTGGTCTTGTTATACATAGCTGTAATTTGACCGATTTCTACAGGGTTCCTTGAGGCGTTAAACACTCTTATGGCTAGACGTAAAACGCTGTCTGGTTTAATGTCAACCATAATGCGGTCGCCATTTGTAACAGATGTTGGAAGTGATATTTTTCCAGTCTCGCTGTTTAATACATAACTTTTTGAAGGCAATAATATACCCTCTGTCGTGCCAGACTTAATAAGATAAACATCAACTGCAGCACCAGACGGCCACGATCCATTAATTGCTGTAAATGTCTTGTTGTTGTTTGTCAAAGTTGGCTCATTGAACCTTGTCATAACAACTTCTCTTTGGTTAGCTTTAAACCAGGGGTGTGTAACCCCAGCATAGTCTGATTTTTCGGGAGTATCATGATGTGATAGCCCGTAGGTTACATCCGATCCATCTGGAGTAGTGCCTGCGTGATTTAACACTACTTCCCCTACATAATCATCAGAAGTAACGTCCAAAGGAATTGGACGCATAAAGAAAACATCTGTGCTGGGCTTCAGATAAGTTGTCTGTATGCCTCTAAAAATAGGAGACTCGAACTGTCCATTACCAACCATCCTGATGTCATATTGTATATATCTGGCCTGCACCAATCCTGTTGGGATGACAGTTATTCCTGTTATTGAATATGCTGATGACCATTCAGTCCATGTATCTCCGTCGTTGCTGAATCTAAAAGAAATTGTGACTACAGCTCCATCTGGCACATAGACATCAATCACAACAGATTCGAATGCTCCAGCGTCAGCCCCCACATCAATTGTCCCCGTATAGGTTCCGCTGTTGAACATATTCATCCCCAAAGAAAACAGTTCTGCTACTCTGTCGGGCATAAAATCCGGGTCATATCCGATCGGAATACGCACGAGAGCCCCTCCTGTACTAGAACGGATTTTTTGCATTAATGCCAGATCGTACTGTGACGGGCTTCCAAAAACCATAGATGCCAAAAATGGTTTGCGTTCGTTGGTTGATAATAAACTCAACCTAGATGCAACCTGATTAATGGTACGTTGGGATAAATTTTCACAACCGTCTGTCAGTAAAAACACCACTTTATCTGACGATTTCCAGTCGGTGTTATCCGTTTGCCAAGTATTTAACCTGTCGGCTGCCATTACAACCGCATCATATATTTGACTTCCACCCATTACTTTGTGAGTTCTTTCAATTGCTTGTGCGATATAAATATCATCGTCAGTAGGCTCGTCAGTAAGCCCAACAACAGACGAACTCCATTGAAGAGATGACTGTAAAGAAGTTGTTGCTTTTCTTGCAAAAACCTTTCCTCCTGTAGCTAAAGTAGCTGTTGCCTCAATCACCGCCCTAGATGTTGACTCGTTTTTTCCTTCTCCAGACATGTCAAATGTTGGAACATTTTGACCGTCTTTAACTTTTGGTTGATAAGCCTTCACGTCGAAAGTAACCCTAATTCCTTCTGAATCAAGTATTGGAACAGAACTTCCATTCTGGATATGCTCCAATTTTGCCCCCAAATTAAACCCTTGATTTTCTGTCATTACATCTTCTTCTACAACAACAGGAGACATTTGCAATTCTATATCCCAATAATCAAACCACTGGAGGCTGGTGCACATACTAAATGTACTAGTTCTCTCAACTGGACTTTTTGACGCATCATAAGAGAGTGTTGCTTCTATACAAATGTTCCATGTTTGGTTGCTGATTGGATTGACAGTAATAACTGCTATTGATAGAAGCGTATGACTGTGTGCACCAGAAACATCAGAACTTTCGACTTCAAAGTTTGTGATTGAATGTATATGATCTATGGCGACCGTGACGGTATCTTCGAGGAAAGTTCCAGTTGTTACGCCTTCTCCAGTAATGTCGTCAACAACACAGGAATGATAGTGGCCATTAGTGGCGGTCGTTCGGCATAGCGAAACCATAGGTGAAACATCTTCTACAGACAACGTACCATCTCGAACTTTTATGCTGCTGACAAGAATTCCTGTTTCGTTCCATGTTTGGTCGAGGTAATAGATGTCGCTAACAACAACTTGTGGCATAGGCATTGGCACACCCGTTGCGTCTCTTACATCATGTCTTCTAGCCACAACAGGAAGTGGTTCGCCAGAAAAGGTAACATAAGCCCATATTTCTGTCTTGGTTACTCCATCTCTAACAAAGTCGTATGTGCTGCCAGTTTCTCCGTTGACATAAAAATTTACATCTAATGGGTTTTTCCAAATGATTGCTGGATCTTTGCATACTTTAGTGCCCTTCTCGGTAATGTACCAGCACGCCTTTTCTTCTTCACTAGTACATCCGCGAAAGAGCATTCCAAGCTTGTTTAAAATTCTCATGCGGCTGGAAATTTTAATCTTGTCGCATGGAGGCCAGCAACAGCCCAATGGATCTTTACATTCCTTATCTGGCGGAGGAGGAAGTTGTATACACCAAGAAAATCTGCTTGCTGCCCATCCATAGGCCATCCCGTCATTTTCATCCTCTTCACCCAACAGATTCCCAGTTTCTGGGTCTGTAGGGCGAGTTGCATAAAATTGAGTTGTGCGCCCCGGTATAGTAGACGCCGTGGATGGAGAATTTCCGAATGTCACTTCAACCGCAGGCTTGTCAAAATCGTAGAACTTTCCAACCGCATAAGACCACATGTCGGGGTCGTCGCTACCTATAAAACCTCTATTTTTCGAGGCTGGGATGTCGGCTACAAAGGTTACTGTTGTCCATCCATCTGTGTATGCCCCAGGAATCCCATCAAAATACTGTAAGCCGTTTTTCCAAGTTGTCACATGGACAAAAAAATCATTTGGTACTAACTCATCCGTTGACCACCATTCAACTGGCACGGTGGATGAAACAAAGAATTCTCCCCTAGCATTTGGTGGCTTGTAAGATGCACTGGCGGAGAATATTTCCTGATCCCCCCTCTGTTCGAATCCTTCCCAAGTTTCTTCTGCATGCATGGTTACTAAACCATGAGGGCTGACCATATATCCAGAAGCTATTCCTCCGATAGTTTTTCCAACTGAAGGTCTGACTGGCGTTTCTGGCCAGTAGCTAGGCTCTGGTGCATCAACCAGCAAAGTAGGCGGTGCATTAGAATCTGAATTGGGCATAGAAGATCCGAAACCCATCCAGAATCCCCCCAACCCTGGTGGGCTAGGTGTATATGTTGGCGCCTTGATTGAAACCGTGACATCGTCAGCCCAATTGTCTTGGTGTTTGAGATGACTTGATCCATTAAGAGTAACAAGTATATTGTCAGGTACTGGCTGACCAAAACATGTCATTACAACTGCAGCTTCTACAGGTAGAACATCAAGCCCTGACAGCAGGTATTTTAGTGCAAGTGACCCTCCCCTTGGTATTTGAAGGACAAGCAAGACTGGATTTTTGATCCAAACAGAGTCTGTTCTCACACACGAAAAGGCGGGATTATCCACACAGACAACTTCCGACACGATAACAAGTTTAGCCACTACATCGATTGCCGGAATTGTAAAGGAGGCTAACCCTTGTGTCGTAGATATACCAAACCCTCCTTTAGCATATCCAGGGAGATATGTTGCCTCTAGCATTGGAACAGTATTCTTTCTACCAAGAACTGTATTGAAAGCGGGTTTGTCAATTGCCCAGGCATACGATCCATCACTGTTTTTGGATCTTCGATTGAATCTTTGCGATCGACCTGTTATTGGACTTATTGGACCACATTTA
>Ga0268277_1002586_pt1 | contig 10227 bp, 11 predicted proteins | sample saktaG_5_FD_190132 | JGI IMG/M metagenome (GOLD analysis project Ga0268277, IMG submission 190132) | Saline water microbial communities from Sakinaw Lake, British Columbia, Canada - sak_2010_1_5_50m | ecosystem: Environmental > Aquatic > Non-marine Saline and Alkaline > Saline ...
TTACCTGGTTGGATGGTTAAAAAAATATAAGAAAAAAACCAGGAACCGGAATAAAAAAGTTTATATTAACCTTTTAAAATATTTATATAGTTCTATTGTTTTTTATTATAATACAAAAAGCTAATCTAAACAAAAAAAGAGTCTTGAATTCGTACACAATACGAACATAAGACTCTTTTTGTTTATATTAAGTATAATAGATTATACCAAGACCATTCTATCTTCTATATACTTATCTTTCCGATTGCCTAATATTGAAAACTGTCTTACTAAATCATCCACATTAATCTTTTCTCTTTCTTCTCCTTGAATATCAAAAATATTATGTCCTCTATCCATCATTATCGTTCGATTACCCACTTCCAGAGCTTGTTTCATATTGTGGGTAACCATTAAAGTGATTAAGTCTCCCTGTCGCTCCATAACTAAATCTTGCGTCAATTTCAAAATTTTTTTACTGCTTTCCGGATCCAAAGCTGCGGTATGTTCATCTAAAAGTAAAACCTTGGGTTTAAACATGGTAGCCATCAACATGGTCATTGCCTGCCGTTGCCCTCCGGAAAGCAAGCCCACCTTTTTTGAGATGTTATCTTCCAGCCCTAAACTTAATTCACTTAGTTTTTCCCGAAAGAAATTGCGTAAATTTTTATTAATCCCCAAGCGTAACCCTCTTTTTTCTCTTTTTAAAGATAAAGATAAATTTTCTTCAACAGTCATATAAGGAGCAGTACCTAAAAGAGGATTTTGAAAAACCCTTCCAATCCAACGAGCTCTTTGATATTCAGGTTGATTATTAATCAGCTCTCCTGATAACCTTATTTCCCCTTTATCTTGCTGTAGAGTTCCAGCAATTAAGTTTAATAATGTTGACTTGCCCGCACCATTACTGCCGATAATCGTAACAAAATCACCTTTTTTAATCCGCAAGTCAAAATTATCCAAAGCCAGAGTTTCATGAGGACTATTTTTAGCAAAATATTTAGTCAATCCGTTAATTATCAGCATAGATTAAACTTCCTTTCCATTATTGTTTTGAAGATCTTTTCTTCCTAAATTAAATCTATCTGCAAAATTAAGTTTACCTTTAATAAAAGGTACGCTTAAGGCTATTATTACTAGTAAAACAGAAATCAATTTTAAATCTCCCGGCTTAAACCCAAGACTATACCCATAACGTAAAGCAATTATCATAATTAAGCGATAAACCAAAGAACCCACTAAAACGGCAATTGTTCTCCAGAAAATAGTAGGAATTTTTATAATACTGATACCAATTATTACACAAGCCAATCCAGCAACTATTGTACCTAAACCCATATTAACATCAGCAAATCCGGAATATTGAGCAAAAAGTGCTCCTGACAAACTTACTAAAGCATTAGAAATGCAAAGACCCATAAGTTTCGTTAAATCTGTATTAACTCCCAGGCTCTTAATCATCTGTTCATTATCTCCGGTAGCAATGATGGTAAGACCTATTTCTGTAGATAAGAAATAATCTATAATAAATTTCAGTATGACAACCAGAAATAGGAAAAAGAAAGGAATCAGATAATCCATCGATAAATTAGGAAAATAGTTTTTTATTTCTCCTAATAAAGTAATTTTTCCCAATAGGGGGATGTTTGGTCTTCCCATAATTCTTAAATTTACCGAATATAATAATGTCATGGTTAAAATTCCTGATAAAAGATTAGTCAGTTTTAATTTGGTATGTAATAATCCGGTAATTAATCCAGCAAGGGAACCCGCTATCATGGCTAAAAATGTACCCCATAATGGATCTCCACCAGAAAAAATGACCTTGGCAGCTACCGCAGCCCCCAAAGGAAAACTACCTTCAACTGTTAAATCGGGAAAATCCAATATCTTGTAAGTAATAAATACTCCCAAGACCATGATTCCAAAAACTAATCCCTGTTCTAACGCATGAAGAAAAAGACTTATCGACATATTATCTGATCCTTTCTTTTAATAAGGGATTATTCACCCTGCACTTTACCATCTTTTATAATTTTATCCGCTGCTTTTATAATTTCTTCACTTACAGAAATCCCAATGATTTTTGCAGTATCCAGGTTTACTACAAATTGTAAATCCTTAGGGTCAGTGATCATTTGAATTGGAATATCAGAAGGTTTAGCACCCTTAATAATCTTTAGAGCTATCTCTCCGGACTTCTTACCTAAAGAAAAATAATCAATGCCATAAGAAGCCAAAGCTCCTCTATCAACCGAGCTCGGATCAGCAACAATCAAAGCAATCTTCTGTCGATTACATACATTGATTACAGATTCCAAGGCTGATACTACTGTATTATCTGTGACGATATATATAGCTTCTACCCTTCCCGCCAAAGATTGAGCTGCCATTAAAACTTCACTCGAATTGCTTACTGTCACTTCTATCAGATTAAGACCAAGTTCTTTGCAAGTCTCCTTTGCTACTTCAATCTGTACAACAGAATTTGCTTCACCGGCATTATAGATAGTTCCTACATTTTTAGCAGCAGGTAAAAATTGAGGAATGAGTTCTACCTGCTGCTTGTTTGGTGCTGCATCGCTCATTCCGGTAAGGTTATTCCCAGAGCTTTCCCAGCTTTCCGCCAAGCTTGCTGCTACCGGATCGGTCACTGCATTAATCACTATAGGAATTTCCTTATTAACTTGTAAAGCTGCCTGAGCAGTAGGTGTAGCAATAGCCACAATTAAATCTACTTTATCATCTTTAAATTTCTGAGCGATAGAAATAGCATTAGTAAAATCTCCCTGAGCATTTTGTAAATCATAGACTACATCTATGCCTTCCTTAAACCCCGCTTCTTCTAAAGCAGCTATAAAGCCGTCACGGGCAGCATCCAAAGCAGGATGTTCTACAATCTGAGTTATACCAATTACCAAAGGTTTAGCCCCGGCTAAGGATGATACTCCACCGACAATCATAAGTGCTATCACCAATAATAAAATTGAGATAGTTTCAATAAAATTTAATTTCATCTTTTTCATAATTTTTTCTCCTTTTTATTTTTTTAATTTTTAAATTACTTTGTACAATCTTTCGCTTATTCCATGTTTAGTCCTACATTTCAATCTCCTCCCTTCTCTTTATCGACATAAAATTAATATTTTCTCTCAGAAAATAAAAGTAGGGCCAAAGATGTTAAAATTAAAAACACCTATGGCCCTACTTTTTAATTTATAAAAAGAAAAACCACAGGCATGCCTTGGGGGGCACATGCCTATGGTTTCGTTTTTGATAATAGCAATCTAAATCAGCATTACTATTTATCCCTTAGGCATATACCCCCTCGAGATAATAGTAATAGTAGTAGTAATAATAGTAGTTATTTATAATATTATTTTTGCTTTCTATTCCAATCTTCATTTTTATTCAACCAACCAACTGTTAATTTATAAGATATTATTAAATATAATACATTTCTTTCGCTATTATGTCAAATTTTTTAAATTAGATCCCAAATATTTCTTTACTATTAGCAGAAGTTCTCTCTGCTACTTCTTCCAAGCTGACTCCTTTTATTTCCGCAATCTTTTCGGCAATCAGAGGGATGTATTTTGGTTCATTTGGTTTCCCCCTAAAAGGATGTGGGGCTAAAAACGGAGAATCTGTTTCTAAAAGAATTTTTTCTAAAGGAATCTCTTTGGTAATCATTTGTAATGTTTTAGCATTCTTAAACGTAACCACTCCTCCTATTCCCAGATAATAACCCCGCTCTATACATGCCTTGGCCATATCCAAATCTCCGGAAAAACAATGCAGGAGTATCTTTAATCCTTTGGCCTCCTCGGTTAAAATCTTCAAGGTATCCCGGTGAGCTTCTCTATCGTGAACAATAAGCGGTAAATCTAATTTACGGGCTAAATTTATATGCTTTTTAAAAGCTTCCATCTGTTGCCTGATAGTACTACGTCTTCTGTAGTAATCTAAACCAGTTTCTCCGATAGCCACTACCTTTTTATTATGGGCTAATTTCTCCAATTCTTCCCATCCTGAAACATCCATTAATTTGCTCTCATTGGGGTGATAGCCAACTGCAGCATAAACCTCTTCAAAACGAGAGGTAAATTCCAGGGCAATTTTACTGGATTCTAAATCAATACCTATAGTAACCATCTTGGTTACTTTCTTTTCTGCTGCCTCCCTAACTACTTCTTCGGCATTTCTTTTTATTAAATCAAGATGAGTATGAGTCTCCACGAAAAATATACTTACCTTAATCACTCCCTTTGTTCTTTGTTTGACATTCTATCAATCTTTTAGTCAGCTATCAATCCGATTAACTGCTTATTAATAATTACACTTTTGTCTTCGATTTGCTGAGTTTGACAGCTGTACCATAGGCCAAAAGTTCAGCAGCACTACCTATAACACTGGTAGTTACAAAACGTATATTAATAATGGCATCTGCTCCCAGTTCTTCAGCCTGAGCTATCATACGGTTAGAAGCTACTATGCGAGCTTTCCCCATCATCTCGGTATACTCAATCAACTCACCACCAAGAACAAGTCTCACTATGGCAGATAAATCCTTTCCAATCCAGATGGCATAGATAGTATGTCCCTTGACCAAACCCAAATTCTCAGTAATCTCGCTACCCGGTACTTCAGTAGAATTCTGAAGTAATATAGGAGTTTGCATCTCACCGGTTGGGAGTTCTTCTTCTTGAGCTTTACCTTTTTTCTGTTCAAGAGCTACGGTCAGTAAAACCAGCAGGATACCCCCTAAAAGAAAATATATGGCAATTTTCAACCACAAGGGTATCTCCACGCTCATATATACTTGCCAAATTCCTCCAATAAAAATTGCAATAAAGAGCCCAATTACAAAAGCAAGCGAGCCAATCAATCTAAAAAATTTCATGGTTCTTACCTCCCTATATAAAAGTATTTTTTATATTACAATATCGGATAATTTTATTTTTTAATATTTAAAGTTTAATTTTCTCTTTTAAGAATCTATATATTTAATATTCGACAAAATTCTCAAAAACCCTCTTTTTTAAAATAAAGGAGAAAATGATGAGGAAGAAAAAACGAAAACAGAAGGAAAATAATCAGAAAAGAAAAGATTATCCCAAGAAGAAGAATTAGAATGGATCAGACATATAAGAAATAATGTTTTAAAAGATAAATAATACTATTTATTTTCGATAGTACATCCGAGCTCTTTAAGCTTCTCCTCAGCTCTTATTAAATCTTTTTCTTTAACCAAAATATGATCTGTAGAATAAGCCGAAATAGCAAATATTGGTATTTTTTCATCTGCGAGTACTTTGGAAACTTTTGCCAGGAATCCAACCAACCCAAACGGTAAAACCATATCAAAAGTTAATATTTTCCAATCTTTTTCAATTTCTATTATATTTTCTGCATCACATTTAGATTGCTCTACTATCATCGTCGTTTCATTCTTATCGATTATATTTGCAAACGCATTGGAATTAGGTTTCCTTGCTTTAATGATTGCGAAAGTTTCTTTCCAGACACATACTTTACCATTTTTAAAATAATTTTTCTTTGTCATTTGATGTAAAAAAATAACTCCTATATTTTATATTACTCCAATCAATCCCTAACACTTCTAAGTCAGTTTTTCCCGTCGATATCACCACTTACCGGAACCTCACTAATCATCACGCTGTTGCTTGGCTCGTATTGAGGAAGAAGATATTGCTCCCGCTCCTTTTTAAAACGCTGCAGTGCGGGAGTATAATTGGCAACGATCTGCTGCGGCGTGAAACCTTCTTCCAGGTAGCGGCCGATCTTGTCGGTCCCCATTATCTTGTCGAAGGTGACAACATTGTTTGATGTGCTCTTGGGAACCTTAAAATCTCCCAGCATAAAGGCGTAAGCCAAGGCATAAATACCGCTCTTCGCCGGATTAAAGTGATATGGATCAAGGACTTCCAGGCGGACACCCCCCCCCGCTGTTCCCCGTACTTCCGGGATAAAGAGTACCCCGGGCAACCCCGCCCCATTGAGTAGTTCGGCAAAGCGGACGGCATTGAGACCTTTCCCGCCAATCCAGCGGAACTTATCAGCCTGAAAAACACCCGTCCCCTCTCCTAACCCGGTCGCCATATAGCCATAAAGGGAGTTAATGTCGGGAATATTGGGGGAAGTCTGCACAAAAGGTAAGCCTGTATCATTAAAGGACATATCCCGATGATAACCTTCCATAGGAATAACGGTCAGATCAGCTCCGATATTGCGGTTAAAGAAACGGGCTAATTCCCCGGCGGTCATACCGTGGGCCATAGGCAGGTTGTCCACCCCCATAAAAGATTTAAAAGGGTCCTCCAACACAGGTCCATCCACGATCATCCCACCCAGGGGGTTGGGGCGATCGAGAACTATTAGTGGTTTGTTATACTTCTTCGCCGCTACCAGGCAGTACTGCAGAGTGGACATATAGGTATAACTACGGGCACCGATATCCTGAATATCAAAAAGAAGTACCTCAATTTTCAGCAACATCTCATAGGTAGGCATTCTGGTACTGCCGTAGAGACTGTAAACTGGGATGTCGAACCGTGGGTGGATGTAGGACACCACCCACGCCCCCGCTTTGGCGATCCCGTCGATACCGTGTTCGGGACTATAAAGGGCGATCAATTTCATACCCTTGGTGGCGGTTAGAATATCGATAAAACTAATCCCCCGGCTGTCTACACCCGTTTGGTTGGTAACCAATCCCACCTTCTTGCCGTCAATAAGGTGAAAATAGCTTTCCAATAAGACTTCATTGCCCAATTTTATCGCCGCACTTGCATTGCATGTCTCTGCGGCTGGAAAAGCCAGAATAACAACTACAAGGGCCAGTATGCAAAATATCCTCATCATTTTCTCCTTATTTTTACCTGGATTTAGTCAAAGCAGCATGTTATCGAGCCAATACCGGTTTCACTATTACAAGATCATATTTTTTTGATATATACAAACTTATAAAAATAGGTATTAAACTTAGACATGCAATAACCTGTGCCATCTTCATCAAACCATAAATGTCTGAAAATTTTCCAAAAACAAGTATTAGAACACCTGCAATCGTGCTAGACAAACCCATCATTATTCCCGTACCTAAATTTATATTCTCTGGTAAAATATTATGTGCCATTGTAATATTAGCGGTTGAGGGTCCGTTTAGTGTATAACCTAAGAGAATCATTCCAATAACAAACAATAGTCCCTGAGAAAATATGGTTATTGAATAGATTACAAATAATAATATACTGAAAATAATCATAATACGTCTTTCTCCAAATTTATCTGATAAATAGCCGCCTGATAAGGTACCTACCGAACTCAGAAACATATGTGCTGATAAAATAATACCTGCGGGAATAATACCTATCCCTTTCATAACCATTATTTGCACACCAAAAACAATCATCATTCTTACTAAAACTACCCTAATTACACTCATGCAAACGAGCAATGACAGATACTTCACTTTATTTTTTGAGATTTCTTTCTTTTTTATTTTTTTATCATTGGTAACACGATATTTGATTTTATCAATTTTGGCAAATTTTAAGAAATATGCAACTAAAAAACCCGGAATCATTAGAAATGTAAGATATTTAAGTCCAAATTCACTAACAATGGGTATGGTAATTATGGGGGTGAAGGTAGCTGCAAATCCACCAATGGTCATAAATACAGAGAGAGATTTGCCTCTTGAACCTCTCGATAAATTTATTGCAGTGGATGAGCCTAACGGATGATAAATTGAAGAAGCAACAGATGCCAGTCCTGCTATTATTATTAATAAATAATAATTTGTTATTAATCCTGTAATGCTCATCATGAAGCTAATCCAGACAAGGCTGATAATGAGGTAACTGCTTTTACCAATTTTATCCAGAAAATAACCAACAACAGGTTGAAACAAAGAAGCACCGGTAATAATAACAAAAGCTATCATTGATTGTTGAGTCAAGGTCAAACCCATTGAGTCACTAAAAGCAAATAATATTGGTGGGATCAAATTGACATAAAAATCGTTGGTAAAATGTCCTGCACTTACTGCGATTAATTGGATATTTTTTTTAAAAAATTGTTGCATATTTTCTACCGATCTTTGGTTTGTATATTATCCAATCAAGATTATAACTTCTTTTTAGAAAACTGTCCAACGATTTTTTTATATTTGTATCTCGTATTTAGAAAGAAATAAAATGTTAAGATGTGAACATAAGAAACCTAATCACGGTTCCACTAAAGCATATACAAACTAACAGGGACAAAATAAATATGCTTCGATTCCTATTATAATGCCCCTGTTATTATTAATCGTATATATTTTATTTATACAAGCTTCTCTAAAAGTTTTACAGAGAAAGAATAACCTGTTTTTTGGGCTTCTTCCTTAATGGCTTCTCTTATCTTTTTATAATCAAAGGAATATTGATATTTTTTTCCAAACAGGCTTGACATCTCTTCTATCACACCTTCACGTTCTTTTCCTTTAACCCCATAGGTCTCTTTTTTAAACTCAAAACCGGAACCGGCAGAAAGTCCTGCACTTGATTCGCTCAGCATCTCAAAAAAAGTTATTTCCTTTTTCTCATCATTAACCCTTACTTTACTTTTATAGGTTAATTTCTTTTTAGAGAGAAAGACCTTCCTTTCAGCAATAACAAACTGAAGGATAAGAGAACCATCCTTCTGCTCCTTAAATTCAGCTGGAAAACTTTTACTTACTTCAATCAACGATTCTTTTAGTGACATTTACTTACCTCTTTTCAAATATTAATGTTATATTCTGATATTAAAATTCCTCTTTCCTCCTCTCTTGCGAACACTCACGCTTTTTTCTGGCTTCCAAAATCCGAGAATGCCCAGTAACCTAAAATAATCAGGTTTATCGGCGAAATGATAGATAATATGCCAAAAAGAATCGGGTTCTTACCGTACTTGGCTGCTATCTTGCCAAAGCATACAACAATGTAGATACATACAATTACCGTTATTATCCAACCTAAGGTATTCATATTAGACATCTCCTTTCTTTTTAAACTTTCGCTTATCTAGTTTATTTCCGATTCCAGATCGGTTATCTTTCCATATTGGTGCTATAGAGAAATCTGGTTCGGTTATAATACTTTTAGTTTCTTTACAGTTGATATTATATACTGTATTAAGAAATTTATCGACCTTTTCTTTATATAATACTAGCGATATTTTTTGTCTTTTTAAATCTTTGAACTTATTAAAGAAAAAGATTTTTCTCAGAGCTACCCAAATTGAATATCATTCCTAAAAAACTGTTTTATATATGGATGGAGAACCTTATTTTTTTATCTTTTCGGACTCTTTCGAATTAAGTCTCCATCTTTTAACTATTATTTGTTGTCCAAATTTTATAATTAAGTACCTCTTTTAGTGGTATAATTATATCAAAGTGGTTTCCTAATTGCAGAGTATTAACAACCTCCCCTGAAACATTTTATTTTAGAGTATTTCTTTAACTCATAATATAAATAATTTCTTTATTATAATATTAGGAGGAATGAAAATGGAAAAGTTATATGGCTTATGGGTCGATCATGAAAAAGCTATTATTGTAAGCTTAATGGATGGAAGCCACCAGGTTATCCAAGTAGAATCAGATATCGAAGGACGATTTCGACTAAAAGGCGGCTCACGATCTAATGCACCCTGGGGTATACAAAGTGCTACTTCAGAAAGCAAAAGAGATTTTCGCTATAATAAACATCTTAATATCTATTTTCAACATATTATTGATTTACTTAAAGATGCAAAACATATTTTTATTTTCGGTCCGGGTGAAGCAAAAATTGAGTTAAAGAAAGAGATAGAAAAAAATAATGTGTTTTTAGACAAGATCTCCGATATTGAGACAACCGATAAGTTGACTGAACCACAAATTGTAGCAAAAGTAAAAAAATATTTTGAGAAAGAATAAGAAAAAGATTTGATTATGCAAATAAAATTATTTATCTTCTTTTCTTTTTTTGGGTTACGATAAGATAAATATTCCAATGACATACGGCAGTAAAATCAATAACGCCATGAGAGGATGTCCGGGCTGAGCTGCATTGCGTCTATCCCAGTTAAATAGATAGATTGCCAATCCAAATGCCAACACTCCGCTCGCCAACAGGATAATAAGTGACCCTATTGGATTAAAATCGGCAGTTAGATTTTGAGCCAGTCCTCGAAAAGCGTTCATAGCATGGG
>Ga0268277_1002590_pt1 | contig 10222 bp, 8 predicted proteins | sample saktaG_5_FD_190132 | JGI IMG/M metagenome (GOLD analysis project Ga0268277, IMG submission 190132) | Saline water microbial communities from Sakinaw Lake, British Columbia, Canada - sak_2010_1_5_50m | ecosystem: Environmental > Aquatic > Non-marine Saline and Alkaline > Saline ...
TCTTCTTGCTGTGTAATAACTGGCTGTGTGACAACTGGTTTTGTATTGCCACTTTGTTGCGCGATAACTGGTTTTGTTGCGGTAACTGCTTGTTTTTGGGGTAACTGAGATCCAAACTCCTGAACAACTATAATCGCATTATTTTGGCTGGGATCTTTTAATACTGCTGTACCAAACTCTGAATAATTTGGACTTAAAATATTGGCCCTGTGAGAAGGAGAATTTAACCAAGCGTTATAAACTTCTTCTGATTCATAAAATCCAATGGCTAAATTTTCTCCTGCATATTTATATTTATATCCAGCTTCAGAAAACCAATACCACGGCGTTATTCCACTGGGACTGGTGTGGTTAAAATATTGGTTTTGCACCATATTTTCTGCCTTCAGCGTTGCTGCTTCGTTTAATTTTTCATTTTCGGCCAATGGCTGAAGCCCCGAAGACTGCCTTGCCGTGTTTACAAAACTCTCAAGGGCCGACTCTGTTATGTCGGCAAAAAAAATATTTTGTGGAAAATTAATCGATATTAGAACAGTAGTGATCTTAAAAACTAAAAGCAATATAACACAAAAGAGCAAAATATTGCTTTGCAAAAATCTGGATTTATAATTGTTTCTTTTCGAGGGCAATATTATGTCTTTTGTTTTAGCAAAAATATAATCTACTACGCCCTCTTTTATAGAGTAGTCCATGTATTATTTATACATTAATATTACTCTTTTGTCAATAGCTTACTACCTTTTTCCCTCTTTATCCTAATTTTGCCATAATTAATAATACTAAACAACAAAAAAGCCCTCTCGGGCATAGATGAAGAAAAAGACTAAAATTATCCCCCGCACTCCATATTATTACAGATGATAGCTCTATCTTTCGGCCTCAAATCAACATACCTAAGACTTCCCCGCTTATCTGAGGAAATTTCATTACCCAACAACAGGTTTAGTTTTGTAATTTGCAAATCTATATTGGCGGTTGCAGATAAGGCAAAATAAATCTGCCAGTTTTCGTTTGTTCTAATATTAAGCCGCACAGGACTCGCAATTAAGGCCTCTCTCAAATCTATTTGAAAATTATCTTTTAAATTTTTTTGTATCTTGTAAATAGCCTCTATTATATTTTTCGCTACAACTTTTTCACCGGTTAAAATTTCCCCTTCACTACCTACTTGTCGCACAATGGTTGCCGTTTCTAAACCCGTACTTGTTGGCTCAAAAATAACCCCCGCGCTATCAATTGAAAAACATTGTTTATCAACTTGCTCTGAGCTCTCCAAAGAACAAAAAATACCTATTGGCTTTCGCTCTACAACACCCATTAAAATGGTTGACGGTAATTTTTTATTTATAACGATTGTTTCTATTGTCGGATATTTTTCTAAAATACTGCTCTTTATTTTCTTGACATCGGCAAACAAAATGCTTTTGGAAATTATTTTTATGTTCCAAAAATCCAATAATTTTATATTAGTTTCATCAAATGCTATCTCTTGTAGGTCTTGAGTTTTAACTTTCTCGTTTCCCGAAATAATAATATCCTTTACCTGCAAACCGGAATAAAAAAACATCAGATAAAATATTCCCGACATAATAAACAAAACTAAAATAATAATCCAAAACCACAATTTTGTGAGTATTGATTTTTTGGGCCTTATCCCATGGATTTTAGATTTTACGTGCTTTTTTCTGTAGGACATTAAAGACCTCTTTTTTTCTTTCTTAAGGATTCTATTATATAATTTATCCAGTATTTTTTAGAAACAATAAGATCCTGGGTTTTAACATATTCTTTTTTATATCCACCAAAACCCATTTTGAATAATGTGGGACCAGCCCATGGATGCCTTGGAAATTTTTCCGGGTCAGTGAAACCCCAAAAGTCATAAACCCTACACCCTCGCGATTCCGCCTCTTTTATGGCTTCCCACTGCAATAAATATGGTATTGAAAATTTGGCAAACTTCCCAAGAGAAGCTGCCTGGTGATAGAAAGCAATCCCCGACCAAAAAATAATCATTGCTCCGGCTGCAACTTCTCCCTTATATTTACCAAACAGAAAAGTAATTTCATTATCTTTTTTAAAAACCTCGAATTCATTTTTAATGGATTCTGGCGAAAACGGTACAAATTTTTGTCTTTTTGAAACTTCTTTATTGAGTTTTTGATAAATTTCAATGTCTTTAGGGTTTGAGCTTATTTCTATGGAAATGTCCGGGTTCTCTGTGGCTTTTCTTATTAAATATCTGGTTGTCTTACGCATACTATGAACTAAATCTTCTGTTACAGGAAAAATATCTAACCGCCAAGTAGCCTCATACGCAGAAGAGTGCATTGGGGCATTTCTAAACCCCAAGTCAACGAAAATATTTCTGTCGTCTTGTGTGTCTTCAAAAAGGGAAGAAATTCTTATAAAGCTGGCTTTTTCTTCTTTTGCCACTTCAGCCAGGCGCGCCAAAAGTAACTCTAAAATTTCTTTTTTATCTTTGGCCGACAGGCCATTCAAAACAACTGGTCCGTGAGGAATAAATAGAAAAGTTCCCCTTCTTGCCGAAACCTTAATAACCAGCGCAACACTAATCAATCTTTCTCCATTATACGCGCCAAACCTCCAAATTTTCCCATTTCCGCCAGAGGCGGATCCGTCTTTGGCGGAAAATTCTCCCCAATTCCAGGACTGCAAAAACGTTTTCTCCGCGCACTGCAAGAGAAAACCCTCCCATTCGTCTTTATTTATTATCTCTCTTAATTCCATTTTTTTAAAAAATTAACTATTCTTTCTGCATCTTTTTGCGAAATATTTATATGAGTCGGTAAATTCAGCGTTATTTTTGCTAAATCTTCGGCATTTTTGCAACTCCCAGGAGTATATTTCAATTCTTCATTTTTCGTATCGAATGGAGCAATCGGAGTTGTATACCAGTCGCCCAGCAAAATATTCTGTTTGTGCCATGACTCATAAATTATATCGTGAGCTTTGGGATGCTTAACCGTAAAACGTAAGAAAACATTTTCTGTATTTTCCACTTTTAGTGGAAGAACAAACGCGGTATTTTTTAAATTTTGATAATAATAATCGGCGATTTCTTGTCTGTGTCTATTGAATTTATTTAACTTATCAAACTGGTTTAGCGCTAGCGCGGCTAAAGCATTTGGCAGGGCTTTTGGAAAATAATCAGGACGCTGTCCCCTCTTCTCTTTCCACGAAACTGCTTTTGATAAAACGTGAAGCCACTGCGACAAAACCAAAAATATTTTACCCAGATCTAAAAAATTATAAATCGGCAGAATGATATAATTTAATAAAACAGGATGCCAAAGTTGTTGCTGAATCCAACACCCCGACGGGCTCCCAAAATCTTTTTGTAGTTGTTCTAATTTTTTCCCAATCTGTTCATCATTTGTTACAGCCATTCCGCCATAAACAGAAGAAATAATTTTATCACGCGAAAAACTAAAAAAGGCGGCTTTGCTTTGGCTGCCGACCTTAGCGCCGTTCAACTCGGCGCCCAAGGAATGCGCGCAATCCTCTATTATAATTATGCCGGGATATTCTCCGCAAACTGCCCTAATCTTATCCATATCGCACGGCTGGCCAAAAACGTGCTGAACAACAACAACCATAGTCTTAACATTTATTTTTGACCGAAGATCGTCTGCGCTAATATTAAAATCATCCTTATTGCAATCTATGTAGAGCGGTTGTAAGTCGGCCCATAAAACAGGATTTGGAACTGCGTTGCACGTAAAAGCCTGCATAGCAACGTTATCCCCTGCCTGCAAATTTAAGGATTTTAAAATTGCAAAAAAAGAACTCCTTCCGGAATTAAAAGAAAAGGCATATTTTACGCCTAAATATTTTTTAAATTCATCTTCCAATTGTTTTATCGCTTTTCCTTTACGCCAAAGCCACGGCCGTATAATCAAATTTAGGGCGAGCTTCACGTCGTCTTTTTCTACATTAGGAGATAATGATATTGATATCGGACGAAAATAGCTCATACGGTTAAAAGCTTAATTAATTCTGCTGGAACTCGGCCCTCTAACAAAACTGCGTCGCCAGATTTGCAAAAAAGCGTGATTGCCGAATAAATATCTTGAGCACTGTCGCATAATAAGATATCTTTCTCTTTCATGCCTACCGACATCGCTCCTTTTTTAATTTCTTTAAATTTGTCTTTGCTGGTTATTATTGCCAAGCCGCAAGTTTCTCCTATTTTTCTACCTATTTTTTCGTGAATTTCTACAGACTTGTCTCCAAGCTCAATTAAACAAGGTATCACAATCGCTCGCTTTCCTTTAAAGATAGAAAAGTAATCTAAATCGGCAAAAACTCCATCGGGGTTTGAAGAATAAGATGAGTCGACAATAGAGATTCCGTGTTTATTCTTCTTTAAAATCATTCCTGCCTGTTTTTGCAAAATATCTTTGCAGGCGTCAGCAATTTGCCCAAAAGTCATTCCAAGTTCTTTTGCTACTAGAATCGCTCCTAAAAGATTTTGGACGTTTTGTTTCCCTAAAACCTTAACGTCAAAATTCATCAACTCTCCCGTTTTGTCTGTAGAAATAAAAGAAATTGAATTTTCGTGTATATCAATGCTTTCTGCCCAGATATCTGAATTTATGGATTTATTGCTTAGGCTGTATACTTTTGCTTGTGCCCCGCGAGGTATCTTTCCAGAAAAATCTTTATAAAGACTAAGGCAGTATTTATTATCCCCGTTTACAGCCAAAATACCGTGATCTGATAAAGCATCCGCCAACTCTCTACCTCCTTCAGCTGAAAGCAGATTATCCAACGAACCGAAAAGCGCCAGGTGCTGTTCGTTTACTCCGGTTACAATTCCCATATCCGGTTTTAAAACAGAGCAAACTTCTTTTACTTTTCCTTTATTATACGCGCCAACTTCTGCAATAATAATTTGATGACTGGGTTTTAAATCCTCTAAAATACACTTTGCGATGCCGATTTCGGAATTTTGGTGCTCCTTTGTTTTTAAAACTTTATACTTTTTAGACAGTATCGTTGATAAAAATTCTTTTGTTGAAGTTTTTCCGTAAGATCCCGTTATAGCAATAACTTTTAGCCCACTTACTGATTTTATTTTTTTGAGTTTATCTTTGGCTTTTCTTAGAGTGTTACCTCTTATTGCTACAAAGAATGGCTGGAAAAAAAGCACAATTGCAGAAATAATAATTGGAGTTAAAATATCAAACTCTAAAAATAATACTGGTTGAGAATAATCATTTTGTTTAAGCGTCCATAACAAAAATAAAATAACTACTCCTAAAGAAATCACTGTTAAAAATACTGTTTTTAGGGTCGCCACGGGTTTTTTAACAGATTTTTTAATTATTGCCCTTATAAATAAAATAAACCCTACAAGATATGCTACAAACAATATTGAAAACAAATAAACAAAAAAACCTCCGATTGTTAAAAACAAAGCGAACAAAATTATTTTGAGAGCTTGGACGGGATTAAAAATAAGTTTTTTGCCCTTGTGCGTAGTAAAATGGTCTACGAATCTGCCTATGTGATAATCTTTCAATTGCCACAAAAAGAGCCAAAACAAAATATATTTAATCTCCCAAGCGAGCCAGAGCAGGCTTAATAATAGATACATGCTATATATTTTCTAAGATTTTTTCAGCTAAAATTTCTGGTAATTGTTTATGCATTAAGTGGTCGGCTCCTGGAATTATTACCAGTTTCGAATTTTTCACTTTTTCGTTAATTATATGGGCGTCTTCAATTGGAACGGATTGGTCTTTATCTCCCCATATAATTATTGTAGGGACCCTTATAAAAGAAAGCTTATAAGAAATATCATCTGAAATCACATTAAGGTAGGTTTCTTTCATAACTCCTTCCGTGTAGACATAATCGCTTTTTCTGATAATAAATTTATAAACTGCTTTTCTGAAAAAGGCGTAATATGGCAGAAAATGAAGAACTTTAATAACCTTTGCTACCCTGGCCGAAAAATCTTTTGGAGCGGTTTTTTTTCTTATCACCGCAGAAGCCACTAAAAATAACCTCTGCACGCGTTGCGGATATTTTACAGCTATTTTAGCGGCCAGTGCCCCGCCAAAAGAATATCCGAGCAAATAAAAATTTTCGACACAGAGCTCTTTTGTGAATTCTTCAAACCATTTTACATAATCGTTGTCACGCCATGGTTTTTCTAGTTTATCGCTCTCTCCAAAGCCGGGTAAATCGGGGACGATTACTTTAAAACCTTTAGCTGAAATTATCTCTGCTTCTTTGATCCACCTGTCGGAAGCCGATCCCCAGCCATGCAGGATTAAAAACGGTTTTCCATCGCCAAATGCCTGATAATTCGTTTTTGCGCCGTTGATTGTTATTTCCACTAAATTTCTATTTAATTATTTTAAATCCTGCGTATTTTTGCAAAACTTTTGGAACCTTTATGCTTCCATCCTTCTGCTGATAATTTTCCATTATCATTATTAAGATTCTGCCTATTGCGAAAGCTGTGCCATTTAATGTGTGCACAAATTGCATTTTTCCTGATTTGTCCTTATATCTTATGTTTAATCTTCTTGCCTGAAAATCGGTGCAGTTTGAGGTTGAGTGGGTTTCCCTATATTTTTTTTCTGATGGTAGCCATGTCTCAATGTCAAATTTTGAAGCAGCCGGCCTGCCAAGGTCCCCCGTGCAAATATTTATAACTTGATATGGAAGTTTTAAAGCTTTCATTAATTTTTCCTCAATAGCTAAAAGTAATTTATGCTCATTTTTTGAATCTTCTGGCTTTGATAATATAACCATTTCCAGTTTATCAAACTGGTGTACCCTTAAAATTCCTTTTGTATCTTTTCCGTAACTTCCTGCCTCTCTTCTAAAACAAGTTGAAAACGCAACGTATCTCAATGGCAACTTTTTTTCATCCAAAACTTCATCTGCATGCATTGCAATAAGTGATTGCTCGGATGTGCCAACTAAATACATATTGTCGTCAGGCAAAAAATAAGCTTCGTCTCTGTCGCCTGCTTCAAAATATCCTGTCCCACGAGCCATTTCATCTTTCAACATTACAGGTGGAATTATGGGTGTGAATCCTTCTTTCGTAACTGTGTCCATAGCTAATTTTACTAAGGCAAACTCAAGCAAGGCTAATTTTCCTTTGATGTATCCAAAGCGCGAACCAGCAACTTTGCCAGCGCGCTCTGTATCAATTAAATCCAAATCTGCTCCAAGCTCCATATAGTCCTTTGGCTTGCGGAATATCTGCATTGCGGGTCGCCCAACCTTTCTTAAAACCTTATTCTCAGAATCATCTTTCCCTACCGGAACATCATCAAATGGGATATTTGGCAACTGCAAAAGTAGTTTTTTTAACTCTTCGTCAGTCTTCTCTAACTCCGGCGACATAGCCTTTATTTTTTCCTTAATTTCTTTTGCCTGCGCAAAAATTGCCTGATTATCAGCTCCGCCTCTACTAATTTTATTTTGCTCAGCCTTTAGGGTTTCCATCTGCGTCATCAATTCCCTCTTGCTTTTGTCCAAAACTAAAACGCGATCAACATCCACGTTAACATTTTTATTTTTACACGCCTCTTTGACCTTTTGCGGATTTTCTCTGATGAAATTTATATCTAACACGGTCGTGTGAGCGAAAGGTTTTGCTTCGTCTCGCTAGCGAGTACGTTGAACACCTTACGCTGTTTAATTTCTTTATAATATCAAAATTGCCAAGTCCAGTAAACTCTTGACGAATTTTATTTAGCGTTCTAATATAAATAATCCTCTTACAAACAACCGAATTTTTTATAAAGGAGTCGACGCATGTCAGAAGGATTATTTCCTGGCACTCTATTGCCCGAAGAGTCATTTATGGTAATCGTGGGAATGCCAGGGAAAACTGCGTTTTATCTAAGGCCTAGCACCTTTGTGGCATCCTCAGACGTCAACGAGGCTGGCATGTGGCCAGAAAATGTTGCGAGGCAGATCCGCGATGAGCTTGACGAAAGGATTAGGCGTGCACAAGAGCCTGAATGGGTCTGGATTGAACCACTTGTTAGTACCAAACAGGTTCTTGCGAATTCCTAATTCGAGCTCTTTCACAAACACAACTCAAAGAGCGACCACCCGGCCGCTCCTTTTTTTTACAAAATTTGCAACCACCGTAAACACCTTGACATAGAATATTTTATATGCTACTATAAAAAATCTTTGACAACCCATACACCACCTGAAAGGAGAATGAGCATGAACGACAACACAATTACTTGTCTGTTGTTAGCCTTATGTTTGGGCGGCTTTTTTTTCGCGATTACCGCAGGAGCTTTCGTGATTAATTACCTGACGCAGGAATACATAACAAAGACAAAAAATAAGCGCAAAGCAATATGTTGGGCTTTTGGCTGTCTTTGCGGTTTCGGCGCCATGATCGTTGCGGTATATCTACACAATCTTAGGCTCTAAACAACTGCTAAACCAAAGAGCGACCACCCGGCCGCTCCTTTTTTTTAAGGGAGTCCCGCTTAACGGGACGAACACTTACGTCGCAACACATTGCGACGTTGCAATTATTTTGGACGCATTAGGGGAAATATTTGGCATTCGCGGGAGGGTTTGTCCATTAGGAAAGAAAATAATCTTTCCGAAACTCCAAATCCGCAGGTTGGTGGCATTCCGTGTTCAAGAGCTTCCACAAAATCCTTATCAAATCTTTGTGCCTCGTCATCCCCTTTGTCCCTTAATTTCTGTTGTTCGGCAAAACGTTCAGCTTGGTCAATTGGATCATTTAACTCTGAGTAACCCTTACCCATTTCAGAGCCGGCTAAAATCACTTGGAATCTTTGCACTAATTTTGGATTCTTCTCCATTCTTTTTGCTAAAGGCTCCATGACTATGGGCACATTAATCAAAAATCCTGGGCCGGCAATATTTTTACGGCAGTATTTCCAAAGATTATCAATTCCCCTTGTTATATTGAATCCTTTTTTGTCGTAATCAATTTTTAGTTTCTGCAATGCTTTTTCTATTTCTGCCAAACTTGCTTCTTCTATATTTATTCCTGTATGTTTTGCAATTATTGACTGGTAATCATACTTTTCCCATTTGCCACCCAGGTCCACATCAAATCCGTGAATTTTAAATTTTAATGTTCCAAAAGTTTTTTTGGCAATATATTTGTACATTTCCTCTACAAAATCCATTCCTTTTTCGTAATCTGCGTAAGCCCAATAAAATTCCATTTGAGTATAATCTTGTAAGTGTTCGGCATCCATGCCCTCGTTTCTAAATTGCCTACCAATTTCAAAAGTTTTTTCAAAGCCTGCCACCATTAATTTTTTTTGCCATAGCTCGCCCATAGAAATTCTTAAATAAACATCTAAATCTAAGGCATTATGGTGCGTTTTAAATGGCCTTGCGTCAGCACCGCCGGGAGTTGTTTCTAGAACAGGAGTTTCTACTTCCAGAAATTCTTTTTCAACCAAAAACTCTCTCATTGAAGCCCAGAAAATAGTTCTCTTCCTAATCATCTCTTTTACATCGGGGTGAAAAATTATGTCTAAATATCTTTTTCTTAAGCATTCTTCAATATCGCAAAGACCGTGCCATTTTTCTGGTAACGGCAAAAGCGCCTTTGAAAGCATTTTATAGTCCTGTACCTCTAAACTTTTTTCTCCGCGCTTAGTTGTAAATAAGGTTCCTTTCACCTCTATAAAATCAGCAATATCAAATACATCTAGAAAGAATTGATAACCCTTTTCTCCAATTTTATCTGTTTTTATAACGGCTTGCATCTTTCCTGAGCCGTCATTTATATCTAAGAAACTAAGACCGCCCTGTCCTCTTTTTGCCATTATTCTTCCTGCGATTACAATATTCTTTTTACCCAAAATACCACCTGATAATTTCTTAAAATTTTTCAAAACATCTGATATTCTATGAGTTCTGTTTGTTTTTGCAGGATAAGCCAAAAGGCCCGCGTGTTGCAGTTTTTTTAATTTCTCTATTCTTGTATTTCTAAGTTCTTCAAGTGTTGGCACGGGTCTGCGAGCGAGGCGAGCAGATTTGCTTCGAAATTTTGGCTGGATATATTTATACATTGCAGCCGAAATTTCGCTGAACACCTATCGCTATTTAATTAATCAATAATAACAAATAATACACCAAAACGCAAAATTAGATTTGGCTCATTTTCCTTACGTATTTCCTCCGCCGTAAAATTTCACGACCGTGAAATTTT
>Ga0268277_1002593_pt1 | contig 10218 bp, 8 predicted proteins | sample saktaG_5_FD_190132 | JGI IMG/M metagenome (GOLD analysis project Ga0268277, IMG submission 190132) | Saline water microbial communities from Sakinaw Lake, British Columbia, Canada - sak_2010_1_5_50m | ecosystem: Environmental > Aquatic > Non-marine Saline and Alkaline > Saline ...
AAAAAATTCTTTTTCTGGAAAAGTATCAGGGTCTTTTTTATTAAACCAAGTGGATCGATATTCAACATAAGTGCAATTTGTTTTTGCTTTGTAAGAATGAAGAACATAAGGAAAGAGAAGGAGCTCTTGAGGCGCTTTAGTGGCGTTGATAATGACTATTTTTTGTTTTCCTGAGAGATAAGTGAATTTTATTTGGGCAATTCCGGAAGTAAAAATGATTCTTTCTGGATTCTTTGAAGGGTCTTTGCCTTTATGAAAATGATTGCCAAAAACTTCTCCTTTTGTCCGTAGATAAAAAGAGATTTGCGGTCCGTTTAACATTTTATATTCCCAGGTTCGTTTTCCTCGTTCATTTCCTAAGTTTGCCGGTTTTAAGGCTCGAATAGTAAATCCTTGCAAAGGAATTTTTTTAGTCGTAGTTAATGTCATTTGTAAAACTTTTTAATTTCAGTAACAACATATTTAACTTGGTTGTCGGTCAATTCTGGATACATTGGCAAAGAAATAACTTCTTTGCATATTTTTTCTGTTTCTATTAATTTAAGATTATTCGGTTGTAAAACAGGCTCTTTATAGGTCGGGATTGGCCAGGATATTAGGGTCTCTATTTTGGCGTTTTTATCCAAATAACTTTTTAATTTATCTCTGTTTTCTACTCGAATAACATAATTTTGCCAAACATCGAAAAAACGTTTATCTTGAAAATTAGGAACTACAATTTCTTTGATATTTTTTAATCCATCATTGTAAAATTTAGCGATTTTTTGCCGGCGTTTGATCCATAAAGGAAGATAATTAAGTTTAACATCTAAAAGAGCGGCTTGAACATTATCAAGTAAAGCGGTATAACCGTGATAATAAAATCTTCTATCATTTCTATCCTCTCCGTTATATCTTAATAAACGTATTTTATGGGCAATTTCAGTATTATTGGTCGTTACCATTCCAGCATCGCCAAATGCGCCTAACATTTTAAAAGGATACATTGAAAAACATCCGGTTGTTCCAAATGTGCCGGCATTTTTCCATTTATTATTTATTTTTATTTTTGCGCCAATTGCTTGAGCGGCATCTTCTACTATAACTAATTTATATTTCTTGGCAATTTTTATTATTTTTTCCATATCACACATTCGGCCGTTTAAATGAACAGGAATAATCGCTTTTGTTTTTCTCGTGATAGCATTTTCAATCAAATTGGGATTAATATTAAAGTCTTTACCAACGTCAATTAATTTTGCTACACCCCCGCAATGATAAATACATGAAATACTAGCCATAAAAGTATGTCCGACGGTGATAACTTCATCGCCAGGTTTTAATCCAATAGCTATCATTGATAGAGTTAGAGCATCAGTACCCGAATTAACTCCAATCGCGTATTTAACACCAATATATTTGGTAAATTTTTTTTCAAAGTTATCTAAATCTTGGCGTAAAATTAAATCGCCCCTTAAAAAAACATTATCAATAGTCTTAAGAAATTTTTGACGATGGTCGCAATATTGTTTTTGTGGGTTTACAAAACGTACTTTATACATAATATAATATAGATTTATTTAATTATATTTTTAACTGTTTTTATTATTTTTTCTGGTGATATATAATCATAATAGGCTTTTTCTAAAATTTTGCTAGTTGGAGCGGGGGTATCAGGTAAACATATCCTTTTTATAGGTTTTTTTAGATAAGAAAATGCCTTTTCTGATATTTGAGAAGCTATTTCAGCTGAAACCCCTCCACTTTTCCAAGCGGCTTCAACAATTACTACCTTGCCTGTTTTTTTAATTGATTTGATAATTAGATTAATGTCTAATGGTTTGATTGTTCTAATATCAATAACTTCTGCATCTATTTTTTGCTTTTTTAATTCTTCTACCGCTTTTAATATATTAACCATTGCATAAGATAATCCTATTATTGTTATATCTTTTCCTAATTTTCTTATAATTCCTTTCCCAATAGGAATATTATAGGTTTCTTCAGGAACATTATCTTCTTGCCCATAGAGCCAGCGGTCTTCAATATAAATAATAGGATCATTTCCTCTTATGGCAGAAATTAGTAATCCTTTAGCATCATAAGCCGTCGAGGGGGCGACGACTTTTAATCCAGGAATATGAGCGAAGATTCCTTGCAACGCTTGTGAGTGTTGAGCTCCTTGTTCCCCCCCTCTATTAATAATACTTCTAATTATTACTGGAGCGGATGATTGTCCAGCAAATATATATTGCCAATTGGCCGCTTCATTAATAATTGGATCTAATCCATAAAGCATAAAATCCATTCTTGGATGAACCACTATTGCTCTGCCACCAGCGATTCCGGCACCAACCCCGATGCCATTAATGACGTTTTCTGCGATTGGAGTATCAATTACTCTTTTAGGACCGAATTTTTTTAAAAGATTTTGACATGTATTGCCAACATACCAAGGACTTTTTACTCCTTGGCCAATAACAAAAACATTTTTATTTTTTTTCATCATCTGATAGGTTGCTTCATTAATGGCCAAACTATAAGTTAAATTTCTTTTTTTCATGATTTTAAATTAATTTAAAAAAGTTTTATTTTAATAATTCAGATCATTTATTTTCATTATAAACATGCTTTAATAATTGTTTTTTAGAAGGGCAGGAACCCCTTTCCATAAATTTATAAGATTGGTCTATTTTTTTTTGAATTATTTGATCAATTTTTTCTTTTGTTTTAATATTCAATAACTTTGTTTTAAAAAGGTATCTCTCAAAAATTTTAATTGGATCTTTAGATAACCAAGATTTTATTTCTTTTTCTTTTCTAATATCTGTTTGTTTACCTTGAATATTGTCGTTCGGTCCGACATGACCCCTTTGACGATAAGTAAGACATTCAATAAAAGCTGGTCCTTGTCCAATTTTGGCTAAATTAATAAATTTTTTACTCGTTTCTATTACTTTTAAAATATTGTTTCCGTCTATTCTTACAGATGGCATAAAATGTTTTGCCATTTTAAATATTTCAGGGTTTGCTGAGCATTCTTTAATGGGCATATGGGTGGCGTAAAAATTATTTTCACAAATAAAAATAATCGGCAATTTTTTAAGAGCAGCAAAATTAAGTGATTCATATAAAACTCCTTCTGTTGTCGCCCCATCTCCAAAAAAAGCCACGGAAACCCTTTTTTGATTTTTAATACTCATTAATAATGATGTGCCAACTGCTAAAGAGATTGTTCCGGCAACAATTGGGACAGAGCCAAACATTCCTTCTTTATAACTAATGATATGCATCGAGCCTCCCCTTCCCCCTGAACAGCCCGTTTCCTTACCAAATATTTCAGCTACTAATTTGTTTAAATCTCCATTTTTTGCTAAATAATGGCCATGAGAACGATGATTACTAAAAATAACATCGTTTTTATTAAGATTGGCACAGACCCCAACCGCAATCGCTTCTTCGCCTGAATAGAGGTGACAAGGAGTTTTTATTTTTTTATTAATAATTGGTTCAACAAGACTTTCCTCTAATTGGCGGATAAGAAGCATTTTTTTATAAAGTTCTAATAAAAGATTTTTACCATATTTTTTAATTTTTACCATATTTTTTAATTTTTAATGATTAATAATTTTTTTAAAAGTTTTTAAAATAATTATGAGATCTTTTAAAAAACTTTTTTCATTAAAATATTTTATTTGTAATTTTACTTTTTGGGGCCTTATTTTTTCTAAATATGTTTTTTCTGGATCTAGACTGTTTTTTAATATATTTCCCTCATCTGAATTCCAAAGAGACGCATAATCTGTTATACCGGGTTTTATTTTAAAAATAATTTCTTCTTTTTTTGTGTATAATTTAGCATATTCAGGAACCTCAGGTCTTGGTCCAACTAAACTCATATCACCCTTAATAACATTAAACAATTGAGGTAATTCGTCAAGTTTATATTTTCTTAAAATTTTGCCTAATTTTGTTATTCTTGGATCATTATTAGATGTAGATGGTCCTCCAATTTTGTCAGCATTGGCTACTAAAGTTCGGAATTTATATAGCTTAAATGGTTTTTTATTTTTTCCGATCCTTGTACTACAATAGATAACAGGTCCGGAGGATCCTATTTTTATTAATATGCTGACAATCAACAGGATGGGAGAGAATATAAATATTCCTATTAGCGAACAAAAAAAATCAAATATTCGTTTAATCATTTAAATTATATTGATGATATATTTTTATATTCTAAGAATTTTGTTTTATTACGAACAAAGCGAGTAACAAAGTTTTTAAGTGAGGCGAGGAGTTCTTATAATTTGTAATTCTCTTTTTTCCACTTAATGGCCCATTTCTGCAAACGTTTAAACCCTTCTTTAATATTATTCGGTTCGCCAGCAAAAGAAAATCTTAAATGTCCTTCTCCATTTGGGCCGAAGGCCGCGCCGGGAATAGTGATGATATGCGCTTCTTTTAGAATTTTTAGACTCAGTTTAAAAGAATCAATTTTATGGATTTTTTTACCCGAAGCGGATTCGACTTTGGGGGAAACTTTAACTAATATGTAATAAGCGCCCATTGGTTTTTGGTATTCAAAAATATCAGAAAGCTTATCTAATTCCCGACACATCAAAACTCTATTTGAAGACATGAATTTATTTAATTCTTTAATTGATTTATTTGATTCAGAAACATTTTTGAGAGCGGCAATTACGGCTTTTTGTGAAATAGCTGGAGCGCAAATTGTTAAAGCATCGTGAACTTTAAGCATGTGGTCAATAATTCCTTCATCAGCAAAAGCAAAACCAATTCGATAACCAGTAACGCGGTATTTTTTTGAAAAACTGCCGATTAAAATAACTCGATCGCGAATATTTTTATTTGAAGCGGGGGAGATATGTTCAATATTATCATATGTAAGAAAATCGTATGTTTCATCAGTTATTAGAATTAAATTGTGTTTTTTTATAAATTTAGCCAGATCAATTATTTCATTTTTTGATAAAATTTTGCCAGTAGGATTAGAGGGATGGCTTAAAATTATTGCTTTTGTTTTTTTGTTTACTTTTTTTTCACATTCTTTAATATCTAAGCTCCAATTATTTTTTTCATTTAAAAAAATAAATTTTGGGATACCACCAAATTGAATTATTTGTTCAATATGAGAAGCAAAGGCAGGGGACACTACCAGCACTTCATCATTAGTATCAATAATAGAAGCCAAGGCGCAGGCTAAGGCTTCTTGTGCCCCAGTAGAAACCATTATTTCTTTTTTTGCTGAAACTTTTTTTATTTTTTTTTCTTTTTGTAAATATTTACCAATTAATTCCCGCAATTCAGTGATCCCGGGTTCAAGGGTGTAAAAAGCAGTACTTTTTTCTTTTAGAGAATTTTTAATTTCTTTTTTTATGTAATCAGGAGTATCTAAATAAGGAATTCCTTGTCCAAAAGAAATTATTTTACCCGGCCCGATTTTTTCTTCTAATTGATCAGCCAAAATAGACATTTCTTTAATGGGAGAAATAACTATTTTTTGTACTCTTTTAGAGATATTTTTAGTTCTAAATTTTTTTCCCGCTACTGCAATAACGGAACGAGATCGGTTATTTTTCATTTTTTATTTTATAGATAGTTAAAATTCCCCAAAAAGAACCAAATCCATATCCAAAATGACGACAAGCAAATGTAATAGGCATCAAGAATAGATATTTGATATCTTTATTATTATAAGCAATTCTAGCGGAAAAATAAAGGCTTACTATTAAATAAAAACTAATAATGAACAGAAAAACAAAAAATAATAGAGGATGAAAAATTCCCAAGAAACCAGTAATTAATAAAGAAGTAATGAAAATTAAGGGAATATAATGTCTTAGTTTAAGTGGAATTTTTACAAACTTGAAAGGATAAATTGCCCAAATTCCATCTTTAATATTATGTAGGAAAAAATCTTTTAATTTAGATTTAGGATAATAATAAGTTATTATTTCTGGATTTAGTAAGATTTTTCCATTAGCTTTTTTTAACCTTATGTTTAATTCCATGTCCTGACTACGAACTAAACTTTCGTTAAATAAACCAATTTTTTTAAATATTTCTTTTTGATAACATCCACCAAAAACAGTATCAACTTTTGTAATTTTATTCAAGTTTTTTCTGAAGTGGGAGTTGCCAACACCAAAAAAATTAGATAAACATTCAGTAATACTTTTAGTAACGATTTTATTATTTGCGGATATAGTTTTTAGTACGCCCCCCACATTATCGGCCTCATATTTAATTAAAGTCTCAATACACTTAGAAATATAGTCTTTTTTGTAGCCAGCATGAGCCCCCATTATTACTATAATTTCGTTTTTTGCGTTTTTAATTCCAATATTAAAAGCAAAGGGAGTAAATCTTTTGGGATTTTCTAAAAGTTTAATAAAGGGATATCTTTTTGAATACGTTTCTATAATTTCTTTACTTTTATCTTTTGAATCACCATTTATAACTAAAATTTCCATTTTTTCTTTTGGATAATCTTGTTGTAAAACAGAATCCAAACATTTAGCAATAAATTTTTCTTCATTATGACAAGGAATTACTACGGAAACCGAAGGGGCAATTTTTTTAAAAATATTCATAAATTGTAAAATAAATATTTTATATTCGATTTATTAAAATAAATCTAAAAGTCTTTTAGTATTTTTTTCTATATTAAATTTTTCTAATACTTTTAAATACCCTGTTTCTGAAATTTTTAAGTAAAGATTTTTATCTTGAATAAAGCTTTTAATTGCCCTAGCTAATTCTCTACTATTCTTTTCTTGAACAATTATTCCGGAATCATTTGAAAGAAGCTCAGGAATACCACCAGTGTTAGTAGAAATGGCTGGTATTTTATAGGCCATCGCCTCCATTAAAGAAACAGGGATTCCCTCATGTTGTCCGTCTTTGGTATTTATACTTGGCACAACAATTAAGTCAATTTCTTTATTTTTGTATTTATTTAAGAGTTTTTCTTGAGGAATCGTTTTTTTTGTGCTAATAAAATTATCTAAACTATATTTAGTTATTGTTTTTTTTAAAATATTCTTTAATGGACCAGAACCATAAAAATAACAATGAAAATTTTTAAAACCACTCTTAATTAAAAGAGAACAGGCTTTAATTAAATATTTGTGTCCTTTTACTTCTAAAAAATGGGCGGGCGTTATTATATTAAAAGTATTATTTTCAAAATGATCCGAGTTTTTTATCTCATGATCATTTTGTCTTTCTGTTTCTATTCCCAAATAAATTACATAAACTTTTTTTAAATATTTATTTCCAATTATTTGTATTAATTCGTTTTTCCCGTGTTTTGAAATACACCTTACAAATTTTGCTGATTCAATTTTTTCTTTCAATAGATTATTTTCTTTTATGTCCCATCGATGAAGAGTTAAGCTCCATGGAATTTGAGTTATTTGTGAGACAATATATGCCATGGTTGAGGGAGTAGAACCCCAGTGGGCGTGAATATGTTCAATTTTTTGGCAATATTTTTTAGCAATGTAAATTGCTTTTGGAAATACAGCAATATTTTTAATTTTTATTTGAAAACTTCTTGATTTTTTGATTATTTTAATGAAAATTCTTTGGCAATTTTTATCAATAATTATTTCTTTTAAAGATAAAATAAATATTTTCCAATTCATTAAGGGTAAGTAGATACCTGATTCTTCTAAATTTTTTGCATTTTTATGAAAGATTTTTTTTTCAGGGTTTCTGGGAATAATAAGCAAATCATTTTTTTGATTTTTAATTTCTTTTAGTTCATCCAGAATAAAAGATTCTTCTTTGCTCCAAGGGATTTTAGCAGTAATATATAGAATTTTCATTTTAAGTTTTACTAAATTATTTTTTTCCAATTAATAACGGTCGACTATATCCCAGTGGGGCAATAATTTTGATATCAGAGAATCCATTTAATTTTAATAAGTTCTCATTATAAATTATTGACGCTTTTTCATATTCATGATTGTTTTTTCTGCCGATATTTTTTCTAATATTACACTGTAAAATTATTTTATCTGTTATATTATTTAGATGTTTTATTAAATTTAATATCGTTCCATCGTCAAGATAGTAGATGGAACAAAGAGCAGTAACTATGTCAAATTTTCCTAATTTTTCTTCTATAATCATTTCCATTCCCATTTGCATATACTTAAAATTATATATATCATTGTCAGCCCATTCAAATACTTCTTTAATAAATTTTCCTTGTTTAATATAGCCTTGATCTTTTTCAATTCCCACCACTTCTTTTGCTCCATTTCTAAGCATTTGCAATTCGTTAAACCCATTATTAACTCCTAAAGATAAAATCCGTTTGTTTTTTAGCGGTGAGAGATTTTCCTCTAAAATGAAATTCCAACGCCCAAATCCGCTATTAATGTCCCAAATTTTCCCAATTTTAAGTCCATAGCCAAAATATACGGGTGAATATAAGTATTCAAAATAAGGGATTTTTTTATTTTTAATTATTTTTCTTATTCTTTTATAGGTTAATTTTTTTTCATTGAAATAAAGATTAAATTTTTCTATATCTCTATCACGCATCACGCTGAAAATTTTCTTATTTTTTTTAATAAAATTAGTCGCGCTATCAAAATCAATTAAAAATATTTTGTGTGTGTTTTTTTCAATTATTATTTTGTCGTATTTTATATCATACAATTCAAATCCATTTTTATGGATTTTTTTTATTTCTTTAAAAATATCTTCTATGGTTTGAGAATCTACGGCAACAGATAAAAATCGTTTACCCTCTTGAATATACCAAAGACATCTTTTCTCTCTCGTTTCCGCCATAAGTTTTTTATTTTTTTTAATGTCATTGTCACGCATTAATGCCCCGATTTTGACTAATTTTTGTTCAAGGTTATCACCAGGAATAAAGCTCAAAGTAATTGATAAATTTTTAAAATCAATATTTAATATGGTTGGCACATTACACTTAGATAGGTTTAAATTATAAAGAGCATTAATTTCATTCAAAAAAGCAATCTTATCAGTCCCAAATATTTTTTTGACGGCAATTATATTTTTAAAGACAATCAGGTCGATTTTAAAACGGGTTTTTTTAAAGAAGTTTTCTTTTGATATAGTTTCAATCCCATTTATTGGTCCATAATAGGAATAAATCAATCCATCTTGATCTATTTCCCCTATAATTAATTCTTTTTTATTTTCTAAAGATTTTTTAATTTTTTCTAATTCTTTTTGATTAAAACCAAAATCATCAATATTAAGTTTATATCCATTTTTACAATTTTTTAAGATAACATTTTTTTGAGATTGCCAAAAATTAAATTCTTTTTTTAAGTTTATTTTTCGAAATAAATTTATATATCTTCTATAAAAAAATGTATATGTAGGTAATATTTTTATAAAACAGGGCAGAACAAAATAAATATAAATTAAATAAAAAATATTTTTTGTAAAAAATTTTAGGATAATAATATTTTTCTTAATTTTATTATTCATTATAAAAATTTATTATTAATTTTTTGACCTTTGCCATATAGTTGTATTCCAGAAAAAACGACCATAAGGACCTGGTCCGTAGAAATCAATTTTTAGCCAATTTGATAATAACTTTTTACCTAATTGGTAATGTGCTCTTTCAGAATTATCTAGCATTATTATTCCGCCTCGTTTTACTTTATTTAAGGAATGAAAAATGCAAGCAGGCCTTGATCTTCCGTCAATAAATATTAAATCAAAATTTTGGTCTTGGAATTTATCAATATTTTTTACATAAGATTCAAAAGAAAAATTAGGGTACTCTTCGGATAAAAATTTTTTATAATCTGAAAAATTTTGATTTTCAATATCGTTTATTTTTTGTGGTTTTGATAAAATGTATTCACAATTTTTTATCTCGTTTTTTTCTAAGATTTTTTTTATATTTTTGTGCCAATCCATATCATGTTCTACAGAAATTAAATTTTTAACCCGATTTGTAAAAAAAATAGTTGAACCACCAGAACCATATTCAAATATTGTCATATTTGGTTTAAGAAATTTTTCTAACCACATTTTACTTTCAAATGTGATCCAAATAGTTTTGTCTTTTATATTATTTTTATGTGGATTTAAATTTGAAAACAACCAAGGAATAAAAAATTTTCCAATTTTGGGATTTTTAAAAAAATAAATTATATAATTAAAAGTTGGAATAATTAATTTAATAGTTCCACGAATAATTTGTAAAAT
>Ga0268277_1002595_pt1 | contig 10217 bp, 13 predicted proteins | sample saktaG_5_FD_190132 | JGI IMG/M metagenome (GOLD analysis project Ga0268277, IMG submission 190132) | Saline water microbial communities from Sakinaw Lake, British Columbia, Canada - sak_2010_1_5_50m | ecosystem: Environmental > Aquatic > Non-marine Saline and Alkaline > Saline ...
AATCATCACCGGATATTATCAGTTCGGTGGCTGCTTTGACCGGTATTGGCTATGGTCTGCTATTATTTCATTCTTTTATTGGAGGGATTCGGCCGGGGCACTGGCTGCAGCGTTTAATCAGTTTTTTAGTTGGGGTTATCGGAATAGGGATATTCTATCTTGGATTAAAATTAATACTGCCTTCAGAGGGCCAATCTTTCTACCAATTGTTCCGGTTTTTCCGTTATCTGTTATTGGGTATATGGATCAGTTTTGGGGCACCCTGGTTATTTATCCGGATGGGATTAGCCCGTCAAGTGGAGAAAAAATCATTTTAAATAGCACATCCTATAGAACTCCTCAAACCCCATAGGTTCTCCGCTAAAAGCTGTCGAATCATTAACCTGCTATTTCTGCCCTATTTATCTAATTTAAAAGTAAAATATTAATTATTTAAGGAAGTAGGTGTCTGTCCCTATTACTTCCGTTCAAGGTGCATTTTTACTCGTCATTTACACAAAGGGTTGTAGGGCAAAATATTTACTAAGGTCGATTTAATACTTTATGTTCCCCAACCGTTCTAAGAATGATTAATTTGCCTTTTAAGTTAAAAGTAATTCTTAAGCTTTTAGAAGCCCTCGCTTCCCAAATAGAATTTGTTCCTTTGAGTTTTTTTGTTTCAAGAGAAGGATGTTCTAAATCTCTTTCCATTTGTAAGAGGGCTTGATTAATTCTTTTTTGAAATTGAGAAGATAATTTTTTATAGTCCCGCCTAAACCTCGGTAACCAGACAAATTTATTTATTGAGTTCATCTATTAATTCCCTAACATCTTTAACTTCTTTGCCTTTTCCCTGTTGAAGTTCTAACTCTGCTTCTTCTTCGGCTTTTTGATGTTCCTTGGTCCAAAACCACATCTGGCTTTTATCGATCAGTTCTTTGGGAATTACTTTTAGTATATTTCCTTCCATTTCAACTTCCACATAATCTCCAGGTTTACAGTGCAATGCACTTCTAAACTTTGTTGGTATGGTAATTTGTCCTCTGGGATTTATTTTAGTTAAACTCATAATTATTACCTCCTTTCACATTATCATAATATCATACTTTCACATTATAATCAAAATATTGAAAATAAGTTTATGTACTATTTTTCTATGGTTTAATTTTCCCTTTTACGAGGTTTTCCTTTAGGATGTCTATCTATAATAATATCTAAAGTTTCAACCATCTGGTTAAAAAACTCCTCAGATTCTATAGGTTTTCCGATCAAAATTACCAAATTATTAAATTGGTAAACCTTTTCTATTTATCTAATTTAAAAGTAAAATAATAATTATCTAAGAAAATGGGATGTATCCCTATTTAAAGGTGCATTTTTATTTTCCACCCTAGGTGCATTTTAGTTTACTATTTCCAAAATTCTCAAAGGGCTAACTCCAACGGTGACTGTTATCTATTCAGGTTCAATTCCCATACTATTTAACCACTCAATCACTTTTTTATTGATTTTTTCATCTCTAAATGTAAACCATTTTTCCCTATAATCTGGATAATCTGCTATTATATTTTTAAATCGTCGGAATGCTCCCTTTCCGTCTAAAGCTATATTCAATTTTTCCCTTAATAAATCATCCTCAATCGTCTCGGTAAATTCAACCATTAATTGATATCCATTGCATGGTGAACCTTCAGGAATATAAATATAACCATCGGGGTTTTTAAATAATATATCCTGTGCTACTTTAATATCCTTTTTCTGCCAATCAAGCAATTCTTCTCTTAAATTCTCATCCTCTTCTTCAACATATCTGGATATTTCCTCCAGGAGAAAAATAACTTCTCCGGTTTCTTTGTCCAGATAATAATTCATATCAACCCGAGCTACATCATCCATGGCACTAGCAATCATTTCCAAGTCTACTTTTAATTTTATCATAACTTCGATCTCCCCTTCTCTCATATTCTAAGAAATTAGGAATTAGATTTCACAACTTCGCAAAATATAGAAAGAAATAATGTGAAGTTGTGAAGCCTGACCCCAAAGCTTTCCGTCTTAATGAAAAATATGTCATTTCAAGACCTGACCCTCTTCTCCTCTCGTAAGCCACAAATATTCCTCTGGCCATATAGTTTATTTTTGCATAAAGAAAGTTATTTGACTATCCTGATGTTTTTAGATTATTCTATAGTTATAAAATTATAGTTTTGAAATGCTTTTTTTAATTATAGACCCCGCTATCCTCCATGTTCATTTGAATCTGGGAACTAGCCAGACCAATAAAACTATAATAATTGTTAAGGCCCAGTTCCACATTTTATTCATCTCCTCTATCATTATTTCCCTGTTCGCTAAACTTAATTTTAGTTATTACCTACACTATATATTTTGCATTTTCTGTATTAACTTATGAATAAGATCCCCCACATATCACTCAGCTCATTTCTTTATATTTTCTTTTATTCTTCTTTTTCTCGGGAGTATGATGTTATCTCCTTTTTATTATTTTCTAAAAATCGATAAATGTAGTTAATTAGACCTTCGAAATTTTCATTGAAGTTAATAAATGCAATCATTTTATTATTGATATCAAATATCTTTAATTTATAAGCCCGTGGTCTTATAGACTTAATTACCTTAATTGTGTAAGTTTTTATATCCATTTTTTAACCTTCCTGATATCGTATGATTGACTAAAAAATACTATCAAGCTAATACCATTATTTTTTAAAGAGATCTGCTCCCCGGAGAGAAACACTTTAAGACCCAAGGAGCAGGGGACGGCAACCCGATAAAGGGATACAAAAGAAAAAACCGGATCACCGGGATTTTATCAATAAATTTTACTTATCAGGTAAATCAATATCGTCATCACTACAACGGTTGCGACCCCATCCCGTATAGGATCATCAAAATTCATTTTCATTTAATTATTTCCTTTTCTTAATATCTTTTCTTTGTTTCCGTTTATCTGGCTTTTTCTGAACATCAGAATTTATTTCATTTAGTTTACCACGGCAATAAGGACAAAATTTAGGAAGAAACCGGTAAAGAAATTTTCTATGACAGTCCGGACATTCATATTTTGGCATAATTAATTTTACCTCTTTTAATTTTTTTAAATCCTTCTGTTTTGTTAATTTATTTTGAATTTTCCAAAAACTTTGCTACAGAGGTTATATGTCTTACTGCCTTTTTGACTATCAAGGGGTTAATATTGTAAACCTCTTCCCAGCCTTTTTGCATAGAACCGGTATGTTCTCGGGCGGCCCAGGGGCCGGCCGGTCCCCACTTGAAATCCGTTAGTCCATCTGTATAAAGGTGGCAACTTGATATTAAAATTCTCTATGTAGGCCATTACATCTACGTGACTCCAATTATAGATGGGGGAATAATAGACTACGCCGTGTTTATTTACTTTCATACCATCTTTATTTTTAAGTAAGATCCCATTGTCCTACAGTCTGAATTGCTTTTCCATCTCCAAAATATTTGATAAATATGCGAAAATAGTAAAGCTCTTCTTTATTCCGAACAAGAGGGTATTTCTTTTTTTCTTCCAGAAATTCTTTATTCGGAATAATTTCATTAAAATAATTTTTTAATACATTGGCCGAACCGGACCCTTTGGAGAATTCCTGTTTTGTTCTTCAGGTAATAGGGGCCGGTAATTGTTCTTCAAAAGCTTTTCGTAAAATCCATTTTTCGATCATGTTACCATTATCTATTTTTTTAATTTTGTGTTTTATCGGTATTTCCAGGGCAAAATTTAATAATTCTTCGGATATAAAAGGAGTAATAACCTTGATGGAATGACAAGAGTTCATTCTATCCAATCTTAGAGCTGCATTATTATGTAGAGCTTCTAAGGTTTCTTTCTGTTGTTTAAATATATTTTTCTTACTCGAGTCTTTAAAATGTGCATATCCACCGAACAGTTCATCTCCCCCTTCTCCGGAAAGGAGTACTTGAATTCCTTGGGAATTAGCATAACGGGAAATAAGGAAATTAGACATAGCACTACGTACCAGAGAAGGATCAAATGATTCCAGGTAATAAATTACTTGAGGTAATATATTAATAACTTCTGAAACTATAGCTTTTACTTCATAGTGTTCCGAGTTAATATATTTACCCATTAACCTGGCATATTTTAAATCCTCACTTTCTCCTACTCCTAAAGAAAAAGTTTTAATTCTTGCTCCAGGACCATTGTTTTTTATGTTAAATTTATTAAAAACACTGGCGATGATGCTGCTATCTAATCCCCCGCTTAACAAACAACCTATTTTATATTTTAACTCTACTCGGCGGCAAAAGCTTTCTTCAATCATATTGAGCAGGGTTTGAGTAATATTATCGATCTTTTCATTTTCCATATTACCGGTTGCAAGTGCAGGCAATTTACCAAATTTTTTTAATTGACCGGAATTATCCATGTAATGACCAGGGGGAAATTCGTAGACATCGCTGGTAATTTGAATAAGACTTTTTAGTTCGGTGGAGAAATAAATTGTATCATCATTTTTATTATAACCATAGAACAAAGTTTTAACTCCCAGGATATCACGGGAGACCAGCAATTTTTTACCATCAGAAATAACAAAAGCAAAAATAGTATCTTTAAGATATTCCAGCATGCCTTTTCCGTATTTTTTAAATAAAGTGAGTAGAATTCTTTCTTCGATAAATGATTCATTTTTAACCCCGAATTGTTGAGCCAAGGTTTCCCAATTTCCCATTTGCCCATCATAACAGATTCTGGTTTCCGAATCTTCCGAGGAATGGACTGGTATATCCATTAAACCTTTTCTGCCCTTATCTACTTCAAAATAATTTTGTCCTAAAATAACATCTTTTTTTTGAAAGATACCGGAAGTATATTTACCCCTGTATTTAATTGTTTCTTGCATCTGTTGAATTTCAGATAGTTTTGGGTTGCCAAAAGCAGCAACAATACCACTCATAAAAATCTCCTTTATAATTTTATTAAGATTTTTAGTATTTATTTTTTTATTTAAAAAGTTATTTTTTAAAAAAAGCACTTCCTGGATTTTCCAGGAAGTGCTTTAACTTTAAATCTTAGTTTAGAGAATTGCAAGTTTGATTATTTTATATATCCTTTTTCTCTTAAGAAGTTTTTAGCGACTAATTTTGCCGGTAAGCCGGTAGCGTCGACTTGATAATTTAATTCTGTCATAGTTACATCGTCCAGTTCAGAAATTGGTTTTAAAATTTCGCTGATTTCCGGGTATTTATTCAGAACTTCTTCTCTTACACTGACACAGATGTTGTATACTGGGAAAAATTGTTGGTCATCTTTTAAAACCTGGAGACCATATTTTTTGATTTTACCATCAGTAGCAAAAACCATAGTAATATCAGTTTGTCCTCGATCTAATGCTTCATAGGTTAAGCCTGCGTCCATTGTTTTGATATTTTCTTCATTTATATCCATTCCATAGTGCTCAGCCAAACCTGGTAGACCATCCACCCTTTCGGCGAATTCATGATCAATTCCCCAGATAAGGTCATGATGTTGATTAACATATTTAGCAAGGTCAGATAAGGTACCACCAATTTCTGCTACCTGCTCTTTAGTAAGAGCAATGGCATAGGTATTATTTATTTTGGAGCGATCTAACCAGACAATACCGTTCTTTTCTAAATCTTCTGTTTTTACTTTATTATATAATTCGACTGGGTCGGTAATTACTTCTTCGTGTTTTAAGTAAACCAAAGAAGCAGTTCCGGTATATTCTGCATATAGATCAGTCTGTCCGGATGTCAATCCTTCTCGGGTAATTGCACTACCGGTTCCAAATTTTTCTGCTACTTCGAAACCGTTGTTTTCCAATAAAATTGACATTATATTTCCTAAGACATATTGTTCGGTAAAGTTTTTAGCACCAACTGTAATTTCTTTTTTTGCCAGAGCAAAGCTGGTAATAGTTCCAATCAGTAAAAAAATCACGACAAGTAAAATTAAATATTTCTTCATTTCTTTTCTCCTTTTATTTTTTTTATTTTCTTACTTTTAGCCCTTTTGGGGTTATTGTTTTTTCAACCCGGGCTAAAATTGTATCTACAATAATAGCCATTAAAGCCGAACAAAATGCGCCCGCAAAAAGGGCTTCGGGTTTATTAAGTTTTAACCCGATAAAAATTAGGTCTCCAAGTCCACCTCCTCCTATGACCGAGGCAACAACAGCCGTCCCTATAATAATAGTAGATGCGCTGCGGATACCCCCCATAATAACCGGCATAGCAATGGGAATCTTTATTTTCCATAAAATCTGATTACGGGTAAACCCCATCCCTTTACCTGCTTCTATTATATTTTTGGGAACACTGAGAATCCCCGAAGTAGCATTAAAAACAATAGGTACCAGACTATAAATAATTAGAGAAATAATTGCTGGTGTTGCGCCAATACCCACATAAATAAATACTAAAGCAATAACCGCAATAGAGGGGACTGCCTGGGCTGCCCCGGTAATAGAAATAATTACTTTTCCAATCTTTTCTCTTCCTTCTTCTGTAGCTATTATACTCAAAGTTACTCCTATAATTATTGCAATAATGAGTGATATTATAAAAAGCCAGAAATGTTGAAGAGATAATCTGAAAATTTTATTATAATTTTCGAGAAAATAATTAAGGAATATCATGTTTGTCTCCAGTTATTATGTTTTTATTTGTTAACTTCTTCAAATATATTGTTTAATTTAATTATCCCTACAAATATTTTTTTCCGGTTAACTACAGGCAATAATTTTTCACCACTTTCTAACATTGTAGAAAGGGTTTCGCTTAAAGTGTTATTTCTTTCTGCAAAAATGGGGCTATCATCAAAGTTAATTTCTACTTGTTCATTCTTTTTAGATTTCTCCAGCCAATAACGGCCTATAAGCTTATTGTCTTTATCCAGAACAAAAGCAATTTTTTCTTTCTTTTCCTGAAGTTTTTTAGTGATTTCTCTTTCTGTCTCTTCATCAGAGACAGTAACAAAATTATCTTTAAGAATAAAGTCCTTTGTTTTTTTTAGGGAAAGGGCTTTGATGCTTCGCTCTTGTCCCAGCAATTTTTCCACAAATTTATTTGCAGGGTTAGCCAATATCTCGGATGGATTGTCATATTGAATCAAACTACCATCCTTCATAATAGCGACTTTATCTCCTAATTTGATAGCCTCATTGATATCATGGGTTACAAAAACAATAGTCTTCTTAATTTCTTCCTGGATTTCCAGAAAGGAATCTTGTAATTTTAAGCGATTTATTGGATCGATTGCTCCAAATGGTTCATCCATTAGCAAGACTTCCGGATCAGCACCCAAGGATCTGGCCAGACCCACTCTTTGTCTTTCTCCTCCGGAAAGTTGTAGGGGATATTTATAGGCAAAATTAATATCCAGGGTTACTATATCCAATAATTCTTCTACCCTTTTTTTAATTTTCTTTTCATCCCATTTTAGTAAACGCGGTACAGTAGCAATATTATCGTAAACAGTGAAGTGGGGGAAAAGGCCTATTTCTTGAATCACATATCCAATACTTCTTCTTAATTTTACCGGGTCTATTTTATTGATCGAAACCCCGTTTAATTTAATATCTCCTTTATTGTATGGTGTCAGGCAGTTAATCATTCTCATAGTTGTAGTTTTTCCGCAACCGGAAGGACCAATAAGCATAGTTAGTTTTCCTTTTTCAATATTTAAACTAAGATTATTAACTGCTACTTTTTCCCCAAATTTTTTGGTTAAATTAATTAATTCAATCATAGCAGGATTCTCCTTTTCTATTATCTTTTAATTTTTAAACCTTTAGGAGTAACCCAATCTTCTACCGTAAGTAAAAAGTAATTTACCCCAATTCCTAAGGCGGAAACCAGGATGGCTCCAACCAACACCATTTTTAAATTAGAACGACCGATTCCAGCGAAGATAAAAAAACCCAACCCACCGGCAGCTACCAGAGAAGCAAAAGTAGCAACACTGACACCCAATACAATAGCGTTACGAATACCGGCCATAATTACTGGTATTGATAAAGGAATTTTTATTTTCCATAAAATTTGTTTACTGGACATCCCCATACCCTTAGCCGCTTCTATCATTCCCTGGGGAACTTGATTGAGGCCTATATATGTATTTCGGGTAATGGGAAGAAGTGAATATAAAGCTATAGCAATAATTGCCGGGACCATCCCTAATCCCAACTTAAGTGGTGCTAATAAAATAACCATGAAACCAAATAAAGCCAGACTCGGTATGGTCATTAAAATACTGGTAATATAAATAACAAACTTAGCCAGCTTGGGTCGGGGGGAAATATAGAAACCTAAAGGAATACTTACAATAAGTGATATCGGAATACTAATGGCAATTATTTCTAAGTGCCTTAGTAATTCTTTTAAAATTATTTCCTGGTAATAGCCAAAGAATTCCATAAAAGAAATTTCCATTTTGTTTTGTTCCCCCTCCCTCTTATATTTTATCTACTTTAAATTTTTCCAGCTTTTTTTGAATATCTTTTTTTGCTAATTTTTCAGCTTCCATCATGGAAGCAATTCTTTGAATCGAAGAAAGAATAAGGGTTTGTTCCCAGTCTTCCAGTTGATTGAACTTTTGAGTAAAATTTTCGTTTAAAAGAGAAGGTTTTGTCCCAATGGCCATGGCTATTTTTCCTTTTTCGGTTATTTTAATAACTAACCTTCTTCGGTCCATTGCCTTAGCCTTAGAGGTTATAATCATATAGAATTCTGGCTCGTTTATTTTATCCTCTCTTGCTAAGCTAATTAGTTCCTGATAAAATTTGTCGAATTTAGTTAAAAAATTCAACCTATCGAGACACATTAATTTTCTCTCCTCTTTTTTTATAAGGGGTAAGTAAAATCTGATTAAAAATCCGGCCGCTGGGATTCGATTCCTTAATTTAAAATCTAATCATCTTTTTTCATTTGTTATCGATTATCTTTAATCTTTTTTTAAATCCTTCTGTTTTGTTAATTTATTTTGAATTTTCCAAAAACTTTGCTGCTGAGGTTATATGTCTTGCTGCCTTTTCGACTATTGAGGGGTTAATATTGTGAACCTCTTCCCAGCCTTTTTGTATAGAATCGGTATGTTCTCGGGCAGCCCAAGGGCCAGTCCCCACTTTAAAACCATTAGCCCATTTATATAAAGGTGGTAACTCAATATTAAAATTCTCTATGTAGGCCATTACATCTTCGTGATCCCAATTATAGATGGGGGAATAATAGACTACACCGTGTTTATTTATATCCATACCATCTTTGCCAGGGTCATTTCCGTCTTTTATCCGCCTGCCAACCAGAAGCATGTCAATTTCCTCTTCTTTAAAATACCACTTCTGCCCGGTATTTTGAACAATCTTGTACCAGACAGAAGCTATTTGTCTATGCTGAGGAAAGAGCATATGCCGGTTTTTTGACAGCCATTTTAAATCCTGACCGGTATTAACAACTTCCAGGTTATCCGGACCATATTTATTAACCCAGTTAATCACTTCGGGATATTCAAGATTACTTCTAACCCAGAAGGTTCGATTGATGCCGATCTGCTGGCACATATGCTGCACAACAATAGAATCTTTACCACCACTCCAGGATACTGCCACTTTCTTCCCCACAATCTTCTTTTTGATCTCCTCTTGAGTTTTATTCTTCAAACAAATTATCCTTTTTTGATACTCTGGATCTACTTCCAATCTTTCTCTTATTCTTTCCAAAGCTTCTATCCATTCATCCTGCTCTATTTGCTGTTTAATTCCTAAGATAATACCAACTCCTTTTTTTAATTTTAGGATATATTTTTAATTATTATATAGCCTTATTTCCTAGATATCCCCTTCTTTTAATCTTATTTAAATCCTTCTATTTTGTTAATTTATATTTCCTTATATCTTCTTTTAATTCTTTGCCTGATCTATAAGATATTAGGGCCACTACCGAGAAAATTAATATTGAAATCAAATGCCACTACATTATTTTAATTACCTTCTTTTTTGTTTTTTTGCTAAATAACTATTGGGGGTTTTGATTAATTTTTTGTTTGTCGTTTATTATATTGTAATTAATTACGCTATAAATATTAACAATGCGGTTAAATGCGGTAACGCATGACTAATAAAATAAGTAAATATGTTGTAAGCAGGAATAGCTATTCGAAGGAATACTGAAGAGATTTGAATATAAATTTTAGCTGTTTTTTAATA
>Ga0268277_1002596_pt1 | contig 10217 bp, 7 predicted proteins | sample saktaG_5_FD_190132 | JGI IMG/M metagenome (GOLD analysis project Ga0268277, IMG submission 190132) | Saline water microbial communities from Sakinaw Lake, British Columbia, Canada - sak_2010_1_5_50m | ecosystem: Environmental > Aquatic > Non-marine Saline and Alkaline > Saline ...
ACTTAATTCCCACATGCAATATAAAATAGTTGAATACGTTAATATTATTCTACTTATTATAAAAAATTCCCTAATATTTCTTTTTATTAAATCGGGATATGGACTTTTGTCTGTAGCCTGGATATATATATTGTGCAATTTAGGACGAATGATCTTCCTTTATTTCTATAAAAGCATTAAATATAAAAATATATTTATTTCATTAAAATATTTTAGGAAAAATAGAGTTAGAACTTTGTTTAGATATTCAATCTATACATTTATTGCACAAATTGCGGAAAAACTACGTTTCAAGGTTGATACTATAATTATAACTATTTACATCGGGCTTACTGCTGTAACGCATTATAATATTGCTTTGAGTCTAATTGGATACTTTATACTTTTTATCGAAACCATTATTAGTGTTTTCCAAAATTATGTAAGTCAACAAGATGGTTTGGAAGATTATGACTCTATTAGAAACAAATTTTTACTCACAACCAAGATCAATACTTATTTAAGCATTTTTATTGGATTTTCAATTATTTTTTATGGAAAAAGTTTTATTGAAAAATGGATGGGAGCAAACTATTTAGATTCTTATCCGATACTTGTCATTTTAACCCTATCTGCAATAATCAACCTTGCGCAACATACCTCAGTGAAGGTATTGTATGGAATCTCAAAAAACAAATTTTATGCCTATTCAAATTTTATTGAGGGCATATTGAACGTTTTAATTAGTTTGATTCTGGTAAGAAAATATGGATTGATAGGAATAGCATTGGGAACGACTATTCCTATGTTAATTTTTTCATTAATAATCCAACCGATATATGTCAATAAAATCTTAGAAAGTAGTATAAAAAAATATTTTTTTTCAATGACTATCAATTTGGGATTGCCAAGTTTAATTCTTGGTATATTTTTTCTATTCGCTAATCAATATCTTGCTGCATCTTATACAGCAATTGCAATTTTAGCGATTATACAAACAATTTATTTTGTAATATTAATATTCTTTTTAGGATTTAAAAAAGATGAAAAAAATTATTTTCAACAATTATTGGCAGACATTATTTCACCCTAACACCTACAGTTGATTATAAAGGAAACCTAATGAAAAAAATATTAATAATCACAAACGCTTTTCCTCCATATAAATATGTTGGCAGACTTCGAGTAATTCAAACAGCTAAATATCTGCCTAAATTTGGTTGGAAGCCCATTGTTTTAGCTCCTACACCTAACTATTTGTGGGTTAAAGATATAAAAACACTAAATGAAATCCCAAAACATTTAAAAGTATATCGGGCATTTATGCCAATTGGTTTACCAGTTTTGGTAAAAAAACTATCTGATTCTTTTGCAAAAAATAAACATAGTGAATTAAATAAAAAAAATGAAGGGCTTAAAACAAATAAAAAATCTCTTAATGAATCTTTCTTTAAACACATCTTTATAAACTTTATTAATACAATACATAATTTATCTGTGAAATACTTATATATTCCAGATTATCATATTATATGGTTACCATTTATGTTATTTAAATCCATTAGAATTATTGAAAACAAAAATATTGATATGATATATTCTTGTTCGCCAGCTAATTCGATGCATATATTCGGATTCATTTTAAAAATATTAACAAAAAAATCGTGGATTGCTGACTATAGAGACCTTTGGAGTGATGATCATTTACATCTTTGGAAAAATAAATATAGAGCAAATGTAGAAAAATACATTGAAAAAAATATTTTACGAAAAAGTGATAAAATTATTGTTACTTCAAAGCCTGCTGCAAGATTTATGTTATATAATTTTAAACATATTACTTTTAGTAAAATTCATGTAATCACTAATGGGTATGACAGTGAATGCAATTTAGTTAATAAGAAGTATATTAAAAAAATAAATTTTTCTCTTGTTTATACTGGTAATATCATGAAATATTCAAAATCGAATCTTTTAATGGCCATAGGACAACTATTAAATCAATATCGGGAATTAAAGAACAATTTAAGAGTGTTTTTTATTGGTAATATTGATTATGAAGAAAAAACAGAAATGGAAAATACTATTATTAGTTTTGCTATGCAAAAAAATTTTATTTTTAAGGATTGGGTCAATTACAAAAAGTTGTTAAAAATCCAACGGTCAGCTGATCTTTTGTTACTTATTAAAGGAAGTAAAAGAAATACTGAAGTTGTGATACCCGGAAAAATATTTGAATACATTATCTCAGGACGACCAATATTAGCATTAGTTCCGGATGGAGCAGCGAGAGATTTGATAATGGAAACAAATACAGGAATCTGTGTATATCCAAATGATGTTGAAGGAATTAAAAATGCCATTCTAGCTTTATATCATAAATGGGAAAACAATCAATTAAAAATTGAACCGAATTATGAAGCTATAAAAAAATATGACCGGAAAAATCTAACAAAAAAATTAGCTGCTATTCTTGATGAAACTTTAAATAAAAAATGATGAAGAAGCAAGAGCAACCCAAATTACTTTTAATCGCTCCATATTTCTACCCTCGCAATTACGGTGGGGCAGTAAAAATTTATCATGATCTAATGAGATCATTGCAAAATTTTAATATTGCTATCTTGTCAGAAAGTCAAGGGGTAGAACAAAATAAAATTACTAACTTTGATAATACTTCCTATAAAAAATTTAATTATTCAATGACAAGAATGAAAAAGCTTATTCTACATTTCACTTCATCAAACAGAATACTGTACATTTTTGAGATTATCTTTTTCGTTTTTTCTTCTATTATACAATTTTATAAAATCATCAAAGGCATTAAACCCGATATCATTATTTGTGGAGATACATTTAATTGTGGTTGGCTCATTCAAATTGTTTCTAATAAAATAACAATAATAAATTATATTCATGGAGAAGAAATCACTCAAGAAACTAAAAGAGGTGGGTTTGTAAATTTTTTAAAACGATACCAGAAAATAGCTATTAATAAAGCTAATTTGAATATTGTCCCCAGTTCTTTCACGAAAGAAGTAATCAGAAAGTTTTCTAATGTAAAACCAAATAAAATATTAATCCTACCAAACTTCATTGACACTAAAATATTCTATCCTTTAAAAAATCGGGAAAAAATAAGAAACGAATTATCGTGGTCAGATAAGATCATTCTATTAACAATTGCCCGATTAGTTCCCAGAAAAGGTGTAGACAAAGTCCTTCTGGCACTAAATAGAAAACAGCGAAATGGGGAACTGCCAAACAATTGGAAATATATTATTGGTGGAGAAGGAAAAGAAAAAGAAAACCTCCAAGCCCTTTGCAAACAATTAAATTTGGAAAATCATGTTGATTTTATTGGTTTTGTAGACGATAAAAGAATCAGAGAATTGTATGGTGCTGCTGATGTTTTTATTATGGCTAATAGGGAAATTCATGGTGATACGGAAGGTTTTGGAATAGTCTTTCTGGAAGCGAACGCTTGCGGCACACCCGTAATTGGAGGTATTGCCGGAGGTACAAAAGATGCCATAAAAGATAAAATTACCGGATTGCGAATTGATGGTAATGATGTAAATGAAATTGGTGATGCAATTTTAAATTTACTGAATCATGAAAAAACAAGAAAATTTATGGGGAATCAGGGACTTAAAAATGTAATAAAAAATCATAGTATAAAAACTGCTTCAAACAAATTAAATGTTATTCTGTTTCTTTTAAATAAAAGAAAATATCCTTCGTTAAATACCTTCAATAATATGAAATTAACAGTAAGTATTATCATCCCAACCTATAATATGGCAAAATATCTACCTAACGCTATTGATAGTGTATTGGCTCAAACATATAAAAATTATGAGATTATTGTAATAGATGATGGCTCTACAGATAACACAAGAATAATTCTCAACAAATATAAGGATAAAATCAAATATGTATATCAAAAGAACAAAGGACTTGCTTGCGCTCGTAATACTGGACTAAAATATTCAACGGGTAGATACATTGCTTTATTGGATGCTGATGATTTGTGGCTTCCGAACAGGCTCTCCGAAGAAGTCCCAATACTTGATAACAATCCCAAAATTGGACTTGTACACGCTAATGCTATTGATATTGATGAGGAAGGAAATACACTCGGGCTTACTACACAATCACCAAGATTGAGAAAAAAGAATATGGCGTTGAACCTTCTTTTAAGAAAAGAACACATTCTCTGTCTGACAGTTCTTTTTAGAAAAGACTGCCTTAAATATGTTGGAATGTTTGATGAAAACTTGACATGGCTGGGAGTAGAGGATAGAGATCTTTGGGTTCGTATCGCTCAACATTTCAGAATAGAATATATTGATAAACCTCTCGCATTACATCGCATTCGTTCTGATGCAATGAGCAGAAATATAGAGAATATGATGAAAGCACGTTATTACGTCGTTGATAAATACAACCCAAGATCCTCTTGCTTGAGCTTTATGAGAAGACAAATGTTGAGTGCTATTCATTTTGAAGTTGCAGACGGTCTTTCGTGGCGTGGTGAACCAAGAAAATCTCTAAAACAATACTGGAAAGCCCTAAAATTTTACCCCTTCAATATTATAATCTATATCAATTTTCTGAAAGCAATTATAAAGACAATATTTAATGTTTCTTAAATTATATTTTTGAGCATAAAAGACAAAAGTTAGTTCTTAAATTTTCTGTAATTCTTTGCTTTAAAACCTCTTGAAAGTAATTAATTTACCAATAAGTTGACAAATATTTTTTAAATCAAGAAATAAATGTGGAGTTCTGTAGATGCCAAAAAAATACCTGATTTCTTTTTTGATAGCAATTTTATTTGCGAGCATACTTTATGCCGGAGGGATTGAAGTCCCTTTACCAAAAAATGGCATAGATGTTCTGGATAAAGAGAATGATCTTATAAGTGCTGGCTTAAACAGACTTAATCCCCCTATTAGTGCAGAGGAATACAAATCCTTACAATTCCAGGAAGGCAACCTTGATTTCTTGTCTGCTGAAGAACGGACATATTATATAACTGGTGGAGACATCCTCATCATTAAACTTCCCGATGAAAAAGAATTTACTGAATTCGAAGTTAATTTTGAGGGTTATATTACACTTCCGAAGATGGGAAATTTCAAAGCAGAGGGACTCACTATAGGGGAATTAGAAAAATCAATCTTTTTCAGTCTCCCTCTTTATTTACGAAGACAAGAGGAAGTTCAGGTTCAGATAAAAGAGAAGCGTAAATACATTCAGGTATTAGGATATGTTGGCACACCTGGATGGTATCTATTGCCTGAGAATGCTGGAATTCAGGGAGCCTTCGTTGCTGCTGGTGGAATTAACGATGGATCGATCTGGAACGAGATAAACCTATATAGGACAACCTATAGTCTTAAATCAACTGAACAAAAATTAATTGTTGTTGACATGTTTACCTTCCTCAAATCCACTGATTATAATATATTGCCACAATTAAAATCAAAAGATATCATTGTAGTTCCTATGACTCCGCTAATGGGAACGGTAAAAAGATCCCTGGGTGCGTGGACCCCACCCCAGGAAAGACTTGAAACTGATACTGAAGATAAAATCCGTGTTGCAGGAATGGTCGGAAATCCAAGTTTGTTAGAACCAATAAAAGGAAGTAATCTACTTGATATCCTTATATCTGCAGGCGGCACAAGTCCAGATGCTGATCTGCAACATATATTTTTAGTAAAAAAATTGAAAGACGGAAAGTATAGAACAAAAGTTGTTGATTTGAAAAAATATATTGAAGATAAGAACTTTCAGGACATTCCATATGTAGGAGAAGGGGAAACAGTCTATGTGCCGGAGAAAAGAAGACATGGGTATATAAAGCATGGAAAGGGTCAATTGATTTCCTGAAAGACTTCTTGTATCTTGTATCTGCATTTTCAACTCTCTATCTACTTTCACGACAATAAATTATGAATCCAACAAAAGATCTAAAAACATATAATTTTGTGGAATTCACCCGAATGAACAAAGTTATATCCAAAGAAATTCAAAGACAAGGCGGGAAAACCATTCTCTTTACAAGCGGTAGTGGAGCAGAGGGTAAGACTTTTATGGCTGTCAATCTGGCTTTGAATTACATCAAAAACACACCTCAGAGAATTCTCCTGGTTGATATGAATTTGAGGAATCCACAAATGCATAAAATCTTTGGACTGCCAAAAGAGAATGGGATAACTGATATTATCAATGATAAAATTCCTTATGAAGACGCACTAAAAAATACTGAATTTCCTAATCTCAAAGTAATTACTAGTGGAACATATGGTGGTATTGTTGCTCAATCTTTTAACGATCTACGATTTGTCATCGAAGAACTCAGACAATCGGTAGATATTGTTATCTTTGAATCCTCTCCAATATTAGTTTCGAATAGGGGAAACATTGACCCTTCAATATTGAGCTCTCTCATAGACACTGTTGTGCTCGTTGTGCTCGCACGAAAAACAAGAAAAATGTCCGTATTAAAAGCCAACGAACTTATACATCTGGCAGGTGGTGAGATTTTTGGCGTTGTCATGAATAATAAATATGTTCCTAAGGAGAAGAAGAGGCAGAAAGGTGTTTAGAGGTAAAATAAACCATGCAACAAATTGATATATCAGAATATACTCAAGTCCTGAAGGAACACAAGAAACAAATCATCATTGTGTTCTTATGTATTTTCATTCCTGTATTTTTTATCAGCTTTGAAATCATATCCACTTATGAAAGTGAAGCAACTTTATTTATTGAAAAAGTGCCATTGAAGACAGAGGAGATCATATTTCGCCGTGGTTCATCCCGAATAGATATAACTAGGGAAATTGTAAGATTACGATCTCTGGATTTCACTCAATCAGTTGTGAGGTCCCTGCCTGAAAAAACTTTTTTTGAACTGCACAAAGAACTCAGTCTTAATGAGAGGGTCATGCAGAGGATAAAAAAACTTATTGGGACAAAAGCCTACAATTCTCTTAAGAAAATATCTGGAAGAGCCTTAGAGGATAATCAAAGCGAACGACAAATTGAAAAGAATGTGCTGCAAAAAATACAAGAAAGCATAAATATAAAATATCGCGGAGATGGAGTTCTTACTATATCTGCAATAACTCAAGATCCTGAAATATCTTACCAAATTGTAAATGCTTATTCAACACTTTGGCAGAGTATGAATCTTCAAGAGAATAAAGAAGATGTTGTTTCTGCACGTAAGTTTATTGAAGAAGAACTGGAAACATCATCCCAGAAACTCAACGTCGCCGAAGATAATTATCTGAAATATAAACAATACATCGGAGTTCCTCTTCATTATAACTATCAAGAAGAATGGGAGATTGAAAGTGTTGACCCCGAATTGGCACGGCTCTCCTCAGAAGTGAAATCTAATCGTGCAAATTATAATGCCTGGTATAACAAATTACGGGAGATACAAATCTGGGAAAGACTTATAAGAAGCGATATTCAAGTAATAGATGTTCCCCAAATCCCAGAAAAGCCTACTGGTTCGAGTAAAATGAGAACGCGATTCATTGGGTTTATTTTTGCTCTATTTATCGCACTTGGTTTGCCAATTATGATTGACTTTCTGAAAGATTATGTTAAAAAACCTATCGATATTGAACGACTTCTTAGCGTTCCGGTTGTGGGCGTTATCCCAAATATGGAAAAATAACTTGTAGCCCGAAGACTTGTAAAAAGCTGTTAATTATATTACTCGAATTCGAGATTTAATGATTATTAATAAACATCTCTGTTTGGCATTTGCTTTTCTTTCTATACTTAATCTATACTTTTAAAAAATATCATGGCCTATCAAAGAACATTGACCTATCCTCTTCCTGTCCGACTGGGCATAATCGATCAGCCGGTTCTGAACAATAGATTCTTCTACTTTGTTGTTTCTTTTTTTATAATTTTACAAGCTATAGTTGTTTATTTTAACATAGAATCAAGAATGTTCATTGCGCTCTGCTATTTTTCAATAGCAATTTTATTATTCTTTTCTCTCAACAAACCAGAACTTCCTATCTTTGCAATCACATTATATGTTCCTTTCAGTAAAATTATTGTGGGTAATATTGCTACTGCTGTCAATTTTACAAATGTACTTCTATTAATGGTGCTCTTTTCCTGGTTCATAAGCCACGAATCTCGAGAGGAAAGATTTATAATTAAAACTCCTCTTAATTTTCCACTTCTCCTTTTTGCATTACTTGGCTTCGTTTCTCTTATTCAGGGTAGTTACCATCTGGCGAATATAGGAGGAGAGGGTTTATTATTTTCCTTTTGGCGATGGTATGCCCCGATGTTCCTATATATTGTCGTCGTGAACAACATTCGAGATAGAGAGTCAATTAAAAAAGTTTTCATTATTATTATGATTACTGCTGTAGTTGTGGCTCTGATCACCATTCGTGAACATGCAGATGTTGGAAATGTCTCAAGTTGGGATAAAGCAAGAATTGGCGGGATTGCGGGAAATCCTAATAGTCTCGGCACTTTTTTTGTAAATTATGGACCATTGCTTCTTGGAATTTTTATATATAATGCCCATAAAATCCGGAGCTGGATATTCATGGCTTTTTTCCTTTTATGCGCCAGGGGTGCGCATGTGACATATTCTCGAGGAACCTGGCTTGCTTTAGGGGTAAGCATAGTATTCATTACAGCTATAACGAGAAGCAAAAAACTCATCATCCCGGGAATACTACTAATTGGTTTTGTTGCTATCAACCCCTCAATACTGCCCGAAAGTATTACGGGACGATTTAAATCAACCTTTACAAACGAACAGTCCTATCTCGAACAATCTGTTGAACAGAAGGTTGAAAAAAGTGCTTCTGATAGAATTATCATCTGGAAAGGCGCTCTAAATATGATCCAACACAACCCGGTTCTTGGATTTGGTTTTGGTGTTTTTCCATATTACATCATGGACTACTCTGAAATTGAGGAACAACGAGATGCACACAACACCTATCTTCGAATTGCTGCAGAGATGGGGATACCGGCGTTATTAGTATTTCTTTCACTTATCGCAATAGTTTTTTTTACAGCTCTTTGGGTTTTCAGGAATTCCAAAGATAATTTCTTTAAGGGGTGTTCCGTTGGTTTCATGGGAGGTGTTATTGGTCTTTTAGTAGCATGTATGTTCGGTTCAAGAATGAATTCTCTGGAAATATCAGGACAATTCTGGATTATTGCTGCTTTAATGCAAAGACTAAAAATAATAATCACACAAGAGATGATCGATAAAAATAAATCAAAATCTAATGAGAAAAAAAAATAAAAAAGTCGCATTTATATTATCTCAATTTCCGGAACAATACGAAACATTCTTTGTTCAACAAGTTGCTGATAATAATACAAGATTAAATTTATTTTTTGTTAAAATAATTGTGCGATTAATACTCGATATGTTAAATTACTTTTTTACAATAAAACAAAATCTGTATTTTAATCAAGCTGATAACCTAATTTGAATTCAACGGTATTGTAGTGTAATAAAAATTATGATAAAAAATATCACGCTTACGAAACGAGCCTGACTTCATTTTATCGGGAGTAATTGATGAATAAATCTAAAATGTTGTCTGCAATTAGCCTACGAAAAATCAGCATTTATACATCTCAAGGAAGGAGAAAACTTATCACGAATTATCTTTATTGTATGGCGTTAATTAGTGACAAACATTTAATAAATGTTACAAAATCATGATATTAAAAGGAGCGACAAATGAAAATCTTATTTATCTATCCAGATATTCGCGGTTCTCTTCGTATCCACCAGTGTGGTTATTTCTACACTGGAATAGCTAGCCTTTCCGCTGTACTAAAAAACAATAACTACAGTGTAAGCCTTTTACATTATCTTCATGAGCCATTTAAAAATAAATTTATATCTGATATTATAAAAGAAAATCCAGATCTGGTTGCATATTCGGCAACCACGAATATGTTCACTTTTGTAAAAAAATGGTCTTACTGGATTCGTAGGTATTTTCCTGCGAAAATACAGATATGTGGCGGAGTCCATCCTACACTAAATACTAACTCTAGTCTTGAAGAATCCGATCTTGATGCTGTTTGCATAGGAGAAGGGGAGGAACCTTTATTAGAATTATGCAAACATTTGGAGAGAGGAGCATCTATTCTCGAGAATAATATCAAAAACATTGTGTATAAAGACCATAGTAGAACAATCA
>Ga0268277_1002598_pt1 | contig 10213 bp, 3 predicted proteins | sample saktaG_5_FD_190132 | JGI IMG/M metagenome (GOLD analysis project Ga0268277, IMG submission 190132) | Saline water microbial communities from Sakinaw Lake, British Columbia, Canada - sak_2010_1_5_50m | ecosystem: Environmental > Aquatic > Non-marine Saline and Alkaline > Saline ...
AACTTATTCTTCTCCTGCGACAGACCTTTACACTCCTCAAAGCTTCATCGGTCACGCGGCGTTGCTGCGTCAGGCTTTCGCCCATTGCGCAAAATTCCTCACTGCTGCCTCCCGTAGGAGTCTGGGCCGTATCTCAGTCCCAATGTGGCTGATCATCCTCTCAGACCAGCTACTGATCGTTGCCTTGGTAGGCCGTTACCCTACCAACAAGCTAATCAGACGCAGGCTCATCCTCAGGTAGTAGGCCCGAAGGTCCCCACCTTTCATCTCAATATAACTATTAAGACTTTATCTGGTATTAGCCCCGGTTTCCCGGGGTTATCCCAATCCCGAGGGCAGATTGCCTACGCGTTACGCACCCGTTCGCCAGTATACTCATCCTCCGAAGAAGACTTTCCCCTCGACTTGCATGTGTTAAGCACGCCGCCAGCGTTCGTCCTGAGCCAGGATCAAACTCTCCGTTGTATTATCATTGAATTTTCTTTCGGGGTTACAATTAACCCTACACCTGTCTCAAACTATTCGCACTTTTTCTCACTTGTCAAAGATCTTATGCAATCAGGATAAGACTTTCGAGTCACGCCCTATCATTTGCTTGCTTTTTAAATAGCGGGTCAATTTAAAACAAAACATTTCCAGATGCAAATGCTTTTTTGACTCCGTTTTCAATTCAATCTTTTTTTCCAGGTAGTCAAAACGCAGCAGCATTTTCTCTGCTTCGCCTTGTCGTTTCCCAAATAGCGGGCTGAATATAAAACAAATTCCAAACCTGTGCAAGCCCTATTTTACGTCCTTTTTAAAAATATTTTTAGCGTCAAAAACAGCTGTCCGGCGTGGAATATCGGGCCTTCGAAGGCAGTTGATTCCGGCAAATTTCCCTGTCTCGCTTAAATATTTTAATCAACTTAATGATCACTGATAGGGCCTTTCCCGTGACCAAAGATCACCCTCATTTAATTAAGCCTCAAAAGGTTACCGAAGCCCCGTTATTTACAGAAGAGCATTTTTTTTATTTGTGAAAATGACCCGGATTCCAGGCGATACAGATAGATGCCGGTGGCGACCGGATTGCCCTGCTCATCCAATCCATCCCAATAGACCCGGTAGTTACCCGCACTTTCGGTCCGATCCACCAGTCGCCGCACCTGCTTTCCACGGACATCAAAGATGGTCAAATCTACCGTTACCCTCGAAGGCAACTGGTATTCAATCAGCGTTCCCGCATTAAAGGGATTGGGATAATTCTGCAAAAGCCGCCACACCCTGGGATTCGCGTCCTCCCTGTCCACACTAACCGCCCGCTTGCCGTCGCCGAACCATCGTAAACTGCGTGCCAGCAGGGTATCGAACTGGGCAACGTCCGTCGCAAGCTCAATCGGAAAGGTAAAAATGGCGGTTTTCCAATTCGTCCCCTCCTTGCGGTTCGCCATACCGCGGCTGCTCGGCAAACCTTCGAAAATGCCGATCCCGCTGCCGTACGGCTCGATATAATCACTCCAGTTCATCCAAACCGAATCGGGATCATCGAAGAGCAGCGGGCCATAGGATCCCGGAGCGCTGAAGATGCTGGTCACCGTATCGCCGGCCGCGCCAACCATCCTCAGATCGGCCGTTCCCACGCTACCTTGGGCGGGATCGTTCTCATAGTCGCCGATCCCCAGGTAATCGAAAGCAAAATCGCCGGCGGCGAAACTGCCGGTCACCGGCATTCCCCAGCCGTAGAAATAGTCCATGTCCACCAGCATCAGATTACCGCCGCTACTCAGAAAAGGTACGATGCCGTAGATGTCCTCTTCTTCAGCGTTCCGGATCGGCACGATGGTCGATCCCAGACCGACGATGAGCAGTGTCTGAAAGCCGTAATAGTTCACCACCGAGGCATCGATGCCGCGGTGCTCATGCGTCGTCCATTCATAGTAGTCGACGCCCAGGGCATTCAGCGCCCGGCGATATTGATCAATGGCAAAACCGTTCGTGTCATCCACCAATAGCAATGTCTTGCCCGAGGGCTGGCTCAGGCGAACAAAACTGTATTCAGGCGAGCGGCTGTGTGCGCCGCTCTGGTCTTCGGCATAGACATGATAATAGACCGTATCACCGACCGATGGTGTCAGTTCGCCCTGATACATTTGGTCGCCGGCATGATCCATGGAAAGTGTCTGCTCGGTTCCCGATCTCCCGAATCGGTATTTTAACGCCACTTCGAACGTTTGCCCTTCCATCTCGATGACCGAAGCCTGCACAACTTTGCTGGCCTCAAAAGTATCCGCAAAATAACTCACATCCGTAATGATTGGCGGCAGAGCATCGTATTCGACTTCGATCTGCATGAGATGCGCCACCCAGCGGCTGTTGTCCCCTGCAGCCGTGTTGCGGTACCAGCAGCCGGTTCCATCCGAACATTCCGAGTGGAGCGTGCTGAAGCTCCGGCATTCGCCCTCTTCATATATATCATGAAAAACACCGTCCTGCCAGATTGTCGGTCCTCCCGTCGCATCGAGAGCATAGCCAATCCAGAAATCGAGCTGCGTGGAATCCAGTTCAATCGCATGGCCGAAATGCCCCACAAAATCAAAAACATTCCACTCCGGCTGCCACTTCTTAGTTACAAATTGATCACTGGGATCCTGCGGTAAACAGGTCTGAATCACCGGCTCGGGCAGCCTCTGCTGCAGATTCTCCGAACCCGGAAACTGAAGATACCCGTCCGCATCCAGGGCCGACGTCCAAAGATTCAGCGTGGCGTTCCCGATTGTTTCATTCTGCATAAAAAACTGCGTGACGCGCCCCGGCGCCAGCAGCGTGAAACGATTGATGCAGGTATCCCCGGGATCGGCGCCCATCCCCTGGTGCGATGCCAGGTAGTCGTCGTAATAAGACGCGTTTTGGGGTGTCGTATAATAGAAAAGTGTGTCGGTTATCGAACCCTTGCTGCCGCTCTCCCGGTTCCATTTCAATTTGTGATAGAGGGTGCCGACCCGGATTACGGCGGCATCGCTCCCGTAGGAAACCAGCTGCGTCGGATATTTTGAACCGGCACTTAACGTCGTAAAGGAAGATGCGCCAAAAACCAAGACTGCAAACAAAAGACAAACTTTTTTCATGATAAGTAACTTTCTTTCTTCTCCGGACAAATCGCAATTTTCATATCCGTTTTTGTAACCATTCGTATCGAAAGATAACGAATATGGATACTTAATATAGCGTTTTCTTGAAATAATTCCCGAATGAAATATCGTGCGCAACGGCAACCTGCTCTTTGACCATTATATGCCTGAAATAAGTAATTGTTTTTGAACGCTTCAATTTTTAATATGGTGCCAGAAAATAAGGACTTCTTAATGACAAAAATTTCAACGATTCTACCAGCAGCAGTGCTGCTTCTCAATATACTGATTGCCCATCCGGGTCCGGGTCTGCAAAAGCACAATTACCTGCCGGACCGAATCATCATTAAAACCGTCGCGACAAGCGACAATCCCGCTTCCATCAAGGAACTCCGGGGCCGGCTGAATTTATCCAAAGGAATCGAGCAGTCGGTGCGCCCTGTCTTTGCAGCCGATCGAATCCGGTCTCCGCAACTAGCGCATGAATTGGGGCTTTTACATATTTATGAAATCGAAGTCGCCCGCGGCACCGATATTCAGCGACTCTGCCGGCAACTGCAGGCCCGCGACGATATTGTCTGGGCGGAACCCGTCTATCTTTTCCCCATCAACGCAACGCCCAATGATTCCCTATACGCGTTTCAGAACCATCTCACAAAACTTCACCTGCCGGAGGCCTGGGAAATCGCCAAAGGAGCGCGCAGCGTCCCGATCGCCATCATCGATACCGGCGTGGATTGGACTCACCCCGACCTTTTCACGCAAATCTGGGTCAATCCCGGCGAAGACATCAACCACGACGGACTGCTCAGCGCGATCGATTCCAACGGCGTCGATGACGACGGGAACGGCTTTTTTGACGACTTCATCGGTTGGGATTTCGTCGACGGCATCGGCGGTACGGGTAACACCGACGGGGCCGCCAATGAGGACAACGATATCCCGGACAACAATCCGATAGACATCAACGGTCACGGCACCCATGTCGCCGGCCTGGCTGCGGCTGCGACAAACAACCGTACCGGAGTAGCCTCGGTTTCCTGGGGTTGTACGATCATGCCTTTGCGAATCGGTTATCATGCCAACGACGGACGCGGCTACGGTCGCTCGGACTGGATGGCCCAGGCTTTTGTGTACGCCGCTGATAAGGGCGCCAAAGTAGCCAATTTAAGTTTCTCGAGCGGTAACGTCGTGCTGGAAGGCGCCCGTTACGCTTTCCAAAACGATGTCGCCATCACCGTCGCCGCCGGCAATGAACGCGCCCTGATAGGTGATCCTCTTTGCCTCGAACCCTGGTCGATGACCGTCGCCGCCGTTGATTTAAATGACCATAAGACCTCTTACTCCAATTACGGACCCGAGGTGACTGTCTGTGCACCGGGCGGCGACGGGTTCCAGGGCTTGCTGAGCACCACACCGAAAAATTCGTACAGTAGTTACCAAGGTACATCCATGGCCGCTCCGGTAGCCGCCGGATTGCTGGGTTTGGTGCGCTCCGCTCACCCCGAAATGTCGAATGTTCAGGCTTATTACCAGGTGGCCGGGACCGCCGACAATATCGACGATCAGAATCCCTCCTACCGCGGTTTTCTCGGCAAGGGCCGCCTTAACGCCTACCGCGCGCTGACGGAAACGGTTTCGCCGCAGCCGGACATCAGCCTGCATCATTATCAATTTCACGAAACCAACGGCAACGGTAACGGCCTGACCGAACCCGGCGAGGACGCCGGCCTGGTCGCATATCTGGACAACCGCTGGGCGCGCGCCCGGAATGTCGCCGCCCGCCTGATTTCCGACGATCCGCGGATCACGATTATCCGGAACGAAATTACCTATGAGACAGTCTACGGGCTCGAAGACTACCCGGCGCGCAGCGACAATCAATCATCCCCCTTTCTGCTCCATATCAGCGACAACCTGTTCCCTTCCCGCATCGAGATGACGCTCATTCTGGAAAGCGCCGGCCAATCCGATTCATTCCAGGTCTATCTGCCGGTCTACCCGCTGCTGCTTTTCGTCGATGATCATCTGGGCGGCGGCGACGGGACAAATCGGGAGATCGCCGAATATTACACCGATGCCCTGGATCAATCCGGGATCAGCTTTGACTACTGGCTGAACAACAGCGCTCCCGATAAAGAATATCTGGCAAACTTTCCAATTGTCATCTGGGGTTGCGAATGGGCATTCCCGTCATTGGATTCGCTGGACCGAGAAGCACTGTCGTACTACCTCACAAACGGCGGTAAGCTGTTCATCAGCGGGCAGGATATCGGCTGGGATTTGGCGGCTCCGGACGCCGACAACAACGAGAATTTCGCCAGCGACGGCGCTTCCCGCAGCTGGTACGAGCAGTATCTATCCACAGAGTATATAAGCGATGACGGCGGCTCAGGACCGTTGAAATCCCCGGATGGCGGCCTGTTCGCCGATCTGGGCAGTATCGATTTCTTTCAACCGGGCAGAACGGGATATATCTATCCCAGCCTGGTCCAGCCGAAGAATCAGGGCTATCCCGTGCTGCAATACAACGACGGACAAACCGCCGCAGTAGCCGCCGAAACGCCCTACAATACCATATACTTCGCCTTCGGCGGTTATGAAGCCATTAGCGATCCGGCCCGGCGATCCGCCGTTATGCAGAAAATCATCCGGCATTTCACCGGGATGGACGTCACGATGAACCTCCTGGAGAACACCCAGTTCGATGGCCCGTTCACCATTATGGCCGGAGTTCAGTCCGAAAAACCGGTTAAAAGCGCCACGCTTTGGTACCGCTTCAACACTGACGAGTGGCAATTCGTAACGATGGTAAAAGGCGAAAATAATTTCTACCAGGCTAGCATCCCGGCGATTTCGTCACCCGGAGCCTATATCGAATACTTCACCTTTATTCGAACGGACGACGGCCTCTATGATATTCATCCAAAACACAGATTCCACGCCGGCGCGGATCAGGTCGCGCCCACTGCCACGGCACTATTCCTGCCGGGCCGAAGCATTAACCGCTCCGGGCCTTACTATTTCGCCATCAATGTGACCGACGAGATCAGCGTCGATACGGCCAGCGTGACAATTCACCTGCTCGCCAACAGCCAGACGGAAGAAGCAATTTTGCCCCATCTGTTCGCCAGTAGCTGGGGCGGAACAGTCGATTGGTCGACGCCTTTGATGGACGGTGATATCCTAAACTACTATTTCACGTTTCAGGATTCCGCTGCCAATCCTAACACCGGCCGCCTGCCGCTCGAAGGCTACTACGCACTCAATATCGAAAAATCGGCAACAATCGACGATTTCGAAGCAGGCCTTCTGCTCTGGAATGTCGATCAGGATATCTGGCAGATTCACATTGATAAAAACATTGCCCACTCCGGACAAAACTGTCTCATTACCGGACCGGGGCAGTTTTATCCGGCCGGGACAAATACCGCGGTTCAGCTGCGCTATCCGTTGGATCTCAGCGTACGATATCAGGCTATTTTACGCTTCTATGAAAGCCATTTCTGGGAGCAGTTCGCCGATAGCGCCTTCCTTGAAGTGCGGGAAACCGGCGGCGATTGGCAGGCAGTCTGGACGTCCGCCGGAATCGCCCGGGCTTGGCAATTAATCGAGGTCGATCTTACCGCGTTCTGCGGCGGCAGCCATAGCCCGATCGATCTGCGCTTTCGTCTGCAGTCCGCCATACGCCCGGCTGATAACAACTGCTTCGGGATAACAATCGACGATATCGCTATCTATACCGATGACCAGATCACCGCCCTGGAACCATCCCCGGCGGCGTTGCCCGGCGAATTCGCCTTGCTTGCGCCCTATCCCAATCCGTTCAACGCCAGCGTGACGATCCCCTACCGTCTGCCCAAAGCAGGCAATGTAAATATCAGTATTTATAATCTCGCCGGTAACCGGGTATTTCAGACCACGCAGATTCGGGATCGCGGCGGTGAGTATCAAATCATCTGGCAGGGGGAATCGAACACGGGCTTGAGCGTTTCAACCGGAATTTACTTCATTCGGATCGACGCAGACGGCCGGACCGCCAGCGCTAAAGTTTTGTTTTTGAAGTAAATGAAAAGAAGCGGTTCTGCGAACCGGGGAAAAACCGCTCTATTTGAGCAGCAGCATCTTGCGCACTTTGTCGTAATCATCCGTCTGTAGTCGATAAAAATACACCCCGTTCGACATTGTTTTGCCGGACATATTCCTGCCGTCCCAATCCAGTTGATAGTTACCGGTTGACTGCCTGCCGTCCTGTAAAACCGTCACAACGGCGCCCCTGACATCGAAAACAGCGATCTTCACTCTGCTCTCGTGAGGCAAAGCGTACAAAATCCGGGTCGCGGCGTTAAAAGGATTGGGGAAATTCTGATCCAGCCGGTAATCTGCAGGAAGACCGGTCAAGCCTTCATCCCGAACATCTACCGTGTAGGCAATCTCAAACCAGTCCAGCGACTGCGTCTGCGGCGATTCCTGCGAAAAGCCCCACCAGGTTCCGGAAACGGAGCCGATCGCCAGCGGATCGAAAGCCAGGAAAACGACCTTGTCATCGTTGAGAGTGCGCGTGACTCCCACGGCCAACGGCGGCGCGGCGGCCAGTGTATCGGTCGTCATGCAAACCCTTGTGCGGCTTTCCGCAAGCGGCTGAAAACCGTCGAGCCAGTTGTCGCGGCCGGTGAGCGTCGCCGGATTATATTTCAGGGTATCCGCTGCGGCCGTGATCCGGTTATAGAGCGCACCCGTAACGGCATTATTATAAACCGGCGCAAGCGGACTGGCCGTACCGGCGCCGCCCTGATAGTAGGCGCTGACGTCGTTCCATATGCGGCCGATGCCGAGAATATCGAACTCGAAATCGCCGTAGGCATACTCCCGGTTCTGCCAGCCGGACAGCTTGCCCAGCCACTCGTCCCCGCACAGGAAATAATTCTTCGCTCCCGTTTTCAACCAGTCGCGCACATTCGCGCGGTTATCGAAAAGCGGTCCGCCGGTGGCAATTTCATACACGGTTTTATAGAGCGAAAGGAGCTCGGCGGTCAGGGCTGTATCCCAGACATCATAATGGAAATAAGCCGTATGTTCATTCTCGAAATCACCCACACCGAAAAACTTCTTCAGGATCGCATCTTTTTCCGCAGCTGTGTTCATGAAAACTAAAATATCGCTCGTCGCAACATAACGGTAGAAGACTTTGGGCTTCCGGCCGCGCGGCGGATAGAAGGAGATATCTCCGGCAGCCCTGGCTTCGATGGTCCAGTAGATGCTATCGGCTCCCGCAATTTCAGGAATCCCGGCCCGATATATCTGACCTTCGGCCGTCATAGCAACCGACAACCAGTTTTGACCGTTGGAACTGTAGCGCACGACGGCCGATACGTCGTCGCCATCTGCATCCCGGACACGCGCCTGTACTTCAAATGGTCCGGCGAGCACAAAAGGTCCGGGTCCCTGAACCTCGTCGATCAGCGGCGGCGTCGAAATCTCGAAATAGCGGACGATTCCACGGATCAGTTTTCCAAATTTCGTATAACTCGTATCGCCGGCGGCGCTGATCTCGATACCGGCCTGCGGCGCAAATCCCAGGTATAAAGTGCGATACGTACTCGTCTCTTTCGTACAACCGTACACCTGGCGGTCTTCCGAGCCCTGAAATATCGCTGTCGCGTCATCGCCAATGACAAAATAATCCGACCAGTAGGCGGCCGGATTGAGCCGCGGCCGGATTGTGTAGCCGCCCAGCGCTGCTGTAAAATCTTTATCAACCGGCGTCTCGTTGAGTCCGTAAAAGATCGTATCCACGGGCTGCGGATCGCTGCTGCCCGCGGCAATCCCGAAATAATCGTAGGCGAAATCGCCCACCCCAAATTCCGGCGTCTCACCCTGACGATGGCTGTAAAACCAGTCGGGATCGATCAAGGCCAGGTCTCCGCCGTTCCTTAAAAATTGTCCGTAGCCGGGATCGGTATCCGACTCCAGCAGCGGGACGGTCCGCGTCCCCGATCCGCAGACGATGATGTTTTTCGCACCGAATTGAATCACCGATTCATCGATGCCGTTGTGTTCTTCCACGTCCCAGAATTCGTAGACAAGTCCGGCTTCATCCAGAATCCGCCGATAAAGTCCCAGGCCGCGCTGCTGGTGCTCCGGATTATCGGCGATCAGGAGCAGATCGGCAAACGGATTCTCCGGTTCAAGTCGCCGGAATAACAACACCGTATTCTCCGCCGAAACGCTCCCCATACGGTCTACAGCTTCGAAATAATATTCGATCTCATCCCCGGGAATCCCGGGCGGGATCGCCGCCGATAAACTAAAAGTACGGTCGGGATTCTCCGTTACTTCTGCAACAACAGTATCGAAAGGAGCGCCGTTGATGCTATAGAGCAAGGAAGCCCCGGTCACTCCGCTTTGCAGCGAATCCAGCGCATAATCCGTCGCAACTGCTTCCAATAAAATGCTGCCGGTTGCATAGGTATCGTTCGTCTGTGTGGCGATTACTGCCGGCGGCGGGTCTTCATAATAGACGACTGCACAGCGAATCAGCGCTTCGAGGCCCGCGGACTTCCCCAAACGTTCCCAATCCTGCGTTTCGCCTTCGGACGGGAAATAGCCCCAGCTGTGCTGCGGATTTGCATTCCCATCGTCGGCCAGCAAAACGGGAGCGCGCCCGCGTTTGGTGAGCACTACCCAGAAAGCCTCGCGGCCGACATCGATAACCTGGTTGATGACACTCAGATCGATCCGCTCCCATTGCCCGCTGCCCGCGAATTCCTGTGTGATCACGCTGCCGATGATCGCATCACCAAACATCTCACCGTCTGCAATAGTATCGGAACCGGTCAGTTGCGGCTTGGCCGATGCCGCTACTTTTCTGACCTCAATGTCGAGCGTCCCTCCGCCCGGCGGCGCATAAAAACAGAACTCAAGCGCCGAGAGGTAACAGCCGGCAGCAGGCGACTGGAACCAGACCGCGATTTTGTCGCCGGCCTGGCCGCGGTCGATATAGTATTCCGCAATTTCATCGTCAAAATGATATAAATAAGGCCCGGCTGTGCTTGCAGATCGAACGGCAGGATAGCGCACCCGCCCGATCCCGTCCGCGGCCGATA